>ERZ836441.94-NODE-94-length-100855-cov-26.911647_pt1 | contig 100855 bp, 91 predicted proteins | sample MGYA00519686_ERZ836441 | MGnify/ENA primary metagenome ERZ836441 (study PRJEB31850, sample SAMEA3708800) | human gut metagenome | biome: human gut; feature: human-associated habitat; material: faeces | place: China | collected 2014 ...
AAATGTTGCCCGCAATGTTGGGGCGCTTATCCACGACCAGCACGGATTTGCCGTGGACCTTGGCCTTGATGCGCTTCATGACACCCTGAATCGAGCTTTGGCGGAAATTGTCGCTGTTGCTCTTCATCGGCAGGCGGTAGGCGCCGATCGTGACAGGCCTTTCGCGGCTTTCGTCAAACTCATTTTCCTGATCGTAGCCGTAGTACCCGGCCAGCTTCAGCATGCGGCCAGCGATGAAGTCCTTGCGGGTGCGGTTGGACTCCACAATGGCCTCGATGAGATTTTCCGGCACATCGGCGTAGGCTGCCTTTGCGTCCAGCGTAGCGATCAGATCCAGCTCCTTCTCAGCCAGATATTTCTCGATGTAATCATCCCGGACCGGCGATTTGCGTGCGTTGATCAATGCGACCTTTTCCGGCAGGATGTCCACCGCCGTCACATGATGGTGCTTGGAAAGCAGCGTGGCAATCGAAAGCCCCACATAGCCGGTCCCGGCCACCGCGATCTTATATTTTTTCATAGCAGTTTATACTCCGCAGCTGCGAATTTTCCGTAAGGCAGCGGTCAAAATTGCGCCGTACCGGCTTACCGTATGTGGGTTTATTATAGCACGTCACCGGCCACAATTCAATATTGCCGCTTCCCTCAGAATTGTTTGAACAATAATCCAGTATTGAAAACAATCGTCTCTACTCAGTCTTTGCTGTATCTGCTAAGATAGAATCACGGTACTGGCGTGGTGTCAGACCGGTTTGTTTACGGAAAACACGATAAAAGTAATTGTCATCCAGGAATCCGATCTGCTGGCAGATCTGTGCATTGGACAGATTCGTATCGCAAAGAAGCTTCATCGCTTTTTGGATTCGCAGGTGCGTGATCTGCTCGTTGATGCCGCAGCCATAGAGCTGCCGGGAAAGATAGTACAGCCCGGTACGGCTTAACGAAAGATCACGGCAGATCGTTTCGTTTGTCAATGTCTCATCCAGATGTTCCGCCAGGTAGCGGCTCAGCTTTTCCTGCGCACTGCCCGCTGCCAGCCGCGTCAGCCCCTTTTGGTACAATGCAGCCGCCGCCAAAGCCAGCAGATCCGCTGCTGATTTCAGCACCGGATAGGGCGTGCGCGGCAAGGCATTATAGGCTTTTTGCAGTGCCGTTTTATCAATTGCGTAAGCCGAGCAGCATTTTTGCGCATAGCTCCACTCGCTCTGCTCATCGGCCCCCTGTACAATGTGGCTCAACAGCAAAAAGCCCACAACAGCACCATCGATCTGGACCGGCGTGATCACTTCGATTAACCCCGCATGGCAGGGGTAGATGATCGTCTGCTTTTGCCGCGTTGCCTTGCGGCAAGCCGCCTGGTCACACAGGTAACAGCCGGTCTTGCCATCAGGCACACTGCGGATCAAGCGGCAATAAGCTGGCAGTTCCGGCGGATAGGCAAGCACTTCGATTCCATACGAATCAAAAACGGCGGAGCGCAGCCCCGTAAGGCAGTGAAAATCCTGCAAGAGGACCAAAAGCTCCTTTTTATTGAAAACGGTTCCCATGGGTGTGCTCCTTTCCGAACATTAAGATAGTTTTATGATAAAGACCATCCTTTATTTTGTCAAGGAGGATTCCTATGATTGACTTAAAGCAGTGTTCTCTCGGCATTGAGTTGGGTTCCACCCGCATCAAAGCTGTGCTTGTGGGCGATACCTGCAAGCCTGTGGCCCAGGGCGATTTTACCTGGGAGAACCGGCTGGAAAACGGCATCTGGACCTACCCGCTGGAGGAAGTCTGGCAGGGTGTGCAGGCTGCCTACGCGGCATTGGCTGCGGATGTGCTGGCGAAGTGTGGCCAGCCGCTGACCACAGTGGGATGCATTGGCGTTTCGGCTATGATGCATGGGTATCTGGCGTTTGATGCTGCGGGCAAACTGCTGGTACCGTTCCGCACATGGCGCAACACGATGACCGGCGCGGCAGCAGAAGAGTTGACCTCGGCGTTCGGGTTCAACATCCCGCAGCGGTGGAGCGCAGCACACCTGTACCAAGCCATGCTGAACCGCGAGCCACACCTGCCGCAGCTGGACTTTTTCACCACGCTGGCAGGCTATGTACACTGGCAGCTGACCGGGCGCAAGGTGCTGGGCGAAGGCGATGCCAGCGGCATGTTCCCGATTGACAGCACCACCGGCGGGTATGATACCGCAATGCTCGCAAAATTTAACGCACTGGCAGACAAGCAAGGCTGCCCCGTGGATCTTGTCAAACTGCTGCCTGCCGTTTTGCCCGCAGGCAAGGACGCCGGTATGCTGACCGTCGAGGGGGCGAAGCGGCTCGACCCCACCGGCACGCTGCAGCCCGGCATACCGTTCTGCCCACCGGAGGGCGACGCCGGCACCGGCATGGTGGCAACAAACAGTGTCGCCCCGCGCACCGGCAATGTCAGCGCAGGCACCAGCATTTTTGCCATGGTCGTCCTGGAAAAGCCGCTGTCCAAGGTCTACCCGGAAATCGACATGGTCACGACCCCCGACGGCGCGGCGGTCGCCATGGTCCACTGCAACAACTGCACCAGCGATTTGAACGCCTGGGTCGATCTGCTGGCCGAGAGCGCGGCACTGTGCGGAGCAAACATCGACAAAGGTGCGTTGTTTACCCTCCTGTTTAACGAATCGCTGCACGGTGCGCCTGACTGCGGCGGCATCACGCCCGTCAACTACATTTCCGGTGAGAGCGTCACCCACTTGGACGCGGGCGTCCCCCTGCTGCTGCGCCGCCCGGACAGTGCGTTTACGCTGGCCAACTTTATGCGCGCCAACATCTATTCTGCCTTTGCCACGTTGGCGATGGGGCTGGAAATTCTGCGCAAAGAAAATGTGGCTGTGAATACCCTGCTCGGCCACGGCGGTATCTTCAAAACGCCGGGCGTGGCCCAGCGGTATCTGGCTGCGGCGGCGGGTGCTCCTGTGACCTGCATGGAAACAGCCGGTGAGGGCGGTTCCTACGGCATGGCCCTGCTGGCTGCGTATCGCCTGCACCGCGCCGACGGCGAAACGCTGGCCGCGTATTTGAACCGCTGCGTTTTTGCCGACGCCCAAAGCACGACCCTGTCCCCCGACCCCGCCGAGCAATCCGGGTTTGCCGCCTTTTTGACCCAATACCAAACCGCGCTGAAAGCCGAGCGCGCCGTTGTAAAATAAGGGCAATACCGCATAATTCTAAGTGCCGATACGGCGAGCGAGGTGCGGCAGCTGTTCTTGAACGATTTAGCGTTAAAGCAGAAAGGATAACCTATGCTGGAAGCATTAAAGCAGCAAGTTTATGAAGCCAACATGGAATTGCCCCGCCGCGGGCTTGTGACCTACACCTGGGGCAATGTTTCGGGCATTGACCGCGAAAAGGGGTTGTTTGTCATCAAGCCGTCCGGCGTGGAATATGACGAACTTACACCGGAAATGCTCGTTGTCATGGATTTGAACGGCAACAAGATCGAGGGCGAGCTGAAGCCCAGCAGCGACACGAAAACGCATCTGGAACTGTACAGGGCGTTCTCGGCGCTGGGCGGCATCGTACACACCCACTCGACCCACGCAGTGGCCTTTGCCCAGGCGCGGCGCGACCTGCCCGCCTTTGGTACGACCCACGCCGACTATTTTTACGGCCCTGTCCCCTGCACGCGGGAGCTGACGCCTGGTGAGATCGACGAGGACTACGAGAAGAACACCGGCAAGGTCATCATCGAGACGTTCCAAAACCGCGGCATTGACCCGGTGCATGTACCCGGTGTTCTCTGTGCCAGCCACGGTCCCTTTACCTGGGGCAAAGACGCGGCACAGGCTGTCTACCACGCTGTTGTGCTGGAAGAAGTCGCAAAGATGGCAATTTTGACCCTGACCATTGACCCCGATGCACATCCTGCCCCACAGCATGTTTTGGACAAGCATTTTATGAGAAAACACGGACCAAACGCCTATTACGGCCAGAAATAAGGAGGTTTTACCGTATGAAATTTTACATTGATACCGCCAACGTCGACGAGATCCGCAGTGCCAACGACATGGGCATTATCGCCGGTGTCACCACAAACCCCAGCCTGATTGCCAAAGAGGGCCGCGACTACGCCGAAACGTTGAAAGAGATTTCCACCATCGTGGACGGCCCCATCTCCGGCGAAGTCAAGGCGACCACAACCGATGCCGAGGACATGATCGCCGAGGGCCGCGCCATCTACGCGCTGGACCCGAAGCACATGGTGGTCAAAATCCCCATGACCGCCGAGGGGTTAAAGGCCATCAAGGTGCTGTCCGGCGAGGGCATCCCTACGAACTGCACGCTGATTTTCAGCGCAAACCAGGCGCTGCTGGCAGCCCGCGCGGGCGCCACGTATGTCAGCCCGTTTTTGGGGCGTCTCGATGACATCGGCCAGCCGGGCATTGATCTGATCGAAACTATCCATGATATATTCCTGAACTATCCGGACATCGAGACTCAAATCATCGCCGCCAGCGTGCGCAATCCCATCCATGTGACCGACTGTGCCCTGGCTGGTGCCGACATTGCCACGGTGCCGTACAAGGTCATCGAGCAGATGCTTCACCATCCGCTGACCGATGCCGGCATTGAGAAGTTCAAGGCCGACTATACAAAAGTTTTTGGCGTCAACGGATAAATCTTCCGTAAGGGGGAGACAAAGATATGTACTATATTGGGATCGACCTCGGCACCTCTGCGGTGAAGCTGCTGCTGATGGACGAAACGGGCAGCATTGCCAACATCGTCAGCCGGGAATACCCAATCGCCTTCCCGCATCCCGGTTGGAGCGAGCAGGACCCCGCCGATTGGTGGGCGGCGGTCTGCGACGGCATCCCCGCGCTGCTGGACGGGTTTGATGCGTCTCAGGTCAAGGGCATCGGCGCGGGCGGCCAGATGCACGGGCTGGTGGTGCTGGACAAAAATGACATGGTTATCCGCCCCTGCATCCTTTGGAACGATGGCCGCACCCAAAGGCAGGTCGACTACTTAAACGGCGTTATCGGCAAAGACAAGCTGAGCCGTTACACCGCAAACATCGCCTTTGCAGGCTTCACCGCACCCAAACTGCTTTGGATGCGGGAGAACGAGCCGGACAACTTCGCCCGCATCGAAAAAATCATGCTGCCGAAGGATTACATCAACTATAAGCTGACCGGCGTCCACTGCACCGACTATTCCGACGCATCGGGCATGCTGCTTCTGGACGTGGAGCACAAATGCTGGAGCAAGGAAATGCTGGACATCTGCGGCGTGCAGGAATCCCAGCTGCCGAAGCTGTTTGAGAGCTGGCAGCCCGTCGGCACGCTGACTGCAGAAGCCGCCCAAATGCTGGGCCTGCCTGCGGATGTCGTCGTCTGCGCGGGCGCGGGCGATAACGCCGCTGCGGCTGTCGGCTGCGGCGCGGTGGGCGGCGGTAAGTGCAATATTTCCTTGGGCACATCGGGCACGGTGTTCATCACCAGCGATACGTTCGGCGTCGACAAGCAGAACGCCCTGCACAGCTTCGCCCACGCGGACGGAGGGTATCATTTGATGGGCTGCATCCTCTCGGCTGCGTCCTGCAACAAGTGGTGGAGCGAAGAAGTGCTGCACACCACTGACTACGCTGCCGAGCAGACACCCATTACGGCGGACAAACTGGGCGCGAACGACGTCTACTTCCTGCCCTACCTGATGGGCGAACGCAGCCCCCACAACGATCCTGCCTCGCGCGGTGCGTTCGTCGGGCTGCGGATGGACACCCCGCGTGCCGCGCTGACCCAGGCGGTGCTGGAAGGTGTGGCGTTTGCGATTCGCGATTGTGTGGAGATTGCGCGGGCACAAGGCGTGAAGATTAAAGCCAGCACGCTCTGCGGCGGCGGCGCCAAAAGCCCGCTGTGGCGGGAGATTTTGGCGAACGTGCTGGGCATTCCGCTGACGCTGCCCCAGACCGAGCAAGGCCCCGGCTACGGCGGCGCGATGCTGGCGGCGGTGGCCTGCGGGGCATACCCCAGCGTGCAGGCCTGCGCCGAGGCGCTCGTCCACGCCAAGAGAACAACCCAGCCGGACGCCGCGCTCGTCGAAAAATACAACGCGCGCTACGCCGTGTGGCACAAGCTGTACCCGGCACTGAAAGTATCCTTTGCGGAAATGGAGGCACTGCAATGAAAATTTTTTCTGTAACCGACCCGGAATTCAAGCCCTATGGCCGCGTTGTGACCGGGCTGGATACCGCCAAAGCGGAAATTTTGGCCGCCTTGGCAAACACCCCGCTGCCCGCAGCTACGGATTATGTGGCCGAGGACGCAGCCCTGCAGGAACTGCCCGCCGCCGTCGAAGTGTCGGAGCATCTTTTCGGCGGCATGCCCTGCCAACTGGGCTGGTGCAACGGTCACAACACCTATTTGAACTGCCTGGAATACCACCGCGACAGCGAGTTCAATCTGGGTACCGAAGATTTTGTGCTGTTGCTTGCCAGGCAGGAGGAAATCGCGGGCGGCAAGCTGGACACCGCCAAGGTCAAGGCGTTCCGCGTCCCGGCAGGCACACTGGTGGAAGTCTACGCCACGACGCTGCACTACGCGCCCTGCCATGTGGACGCAACCAAGGGCTTCCGCGTGCTGGTCGCCCTGCCCAAAGGCACCAATACCGCAAAGCCCGCCATCAAGAATGACGGCGGCGATGACCCGCAGCTGTGGGCCTGCAACAAGTGGCTGTTCGCCCATCCCGACAGCGCCGAGGCCAAGGCCGGGGCGTATGTTGGATTGGTGGGGGAAAACGTACATATTTAGGAGCATATAGAATGCTCCCCTACGATACAGGAAAGTTCCACGGCATCCCCGTAGGGGCGGATTCCATATCCGCCCGCCATTGCAAAATGTGTAAATATATAGGAGGCAAAACCATGAAATCATCCAACATCCCCGAGGTCAAGCTCGGCATCATCGCCGTCAGCCGTGACTGTTTTCCCATCGCCCTGAGCGAGAAGCGCCGCGCTGCCATCTCTGCCGCCTGCGCCGCCAAGGGCACTGACCTGTACGAGTGCAAGACCACTGTCGAGAACGAGCACGACATGCAAAAAGCCGTGGCCGAAGTCACCGCCGCAGGCTGCAATGCGCTGACCGTATTCCTCGGCAACTTCGGCCCCGAAACGCCCGAAACGCTGATTGCCAAGCACTTTGACGGCCCCTGCATGTTCGTAGCGGCAGCCGAGGGCGACGGCGATATGATCAATGGCCGCGGAGATGCGTACTGCGGTATGCTGAACTGCTCCTACAATCTCGGCATGCGCCATCTGAAGGGCTATATTCCCGAGTATCCCGTCGGCACGGCGGAGGAAATTGCCGACAAGATCGCCGAGTTTGTGCCGATTGCCCGCACCATTCTGGGCGTGCGTGATTTGAAAATCATCACCTTCGGCCCGCGCCCGCAGGACTTCTTCGCCTGCAATGCCCCCATCAAGGGCCTGTATGAGCTGGGTGTTGAGATCGAGGAAAACTCCGAGCTTGACCTGCTCGTTTCCTACAAAGAGCATGCGGGCGACCCGCGCATCGCGGACGTCTGCGCCGACATGGCCGCCGAGATGGGCGAGGGGCACTATTACCCCGACCTGCTGACCCGCATGGCGCAGTTTGAGCTGACCCTGCTCGACTGGGCCGAGAACCACAAGGGCAGCAAAAAGTACGTTGCCTTTGCTGATAAGTGCTGGCCCGCTTTCCCGTCGCAGTTCGGGTTTGAGCCTTGCTACGTCAACTCCCGCCTTGCCAGCCGCGGCATCCCCGTGGCCTGCGAGGTCGATATTTACGGTGCCCTGTCCGAGTACATCGGTATGTGCGCCTCCGGCGACACCGTCACCCTGCTGGACATCAACAACAGTGTGCCCAAGTACATTTATGATGAGGACATCACCGGCAAGTTCAATTACAAGCTGACCGATACCTTCATGGGCTTCCACTGCGGCAACACGCCGTCCTGCAAGATGTGCAGTGACCGCGCCGTCAAGTACCAGCTCATCCAGCACCGCCTGCTGGAGCCCGCCGGCAGCGACCCCGATTTCACCCGCGGCACGCTGGAAGGCGACATTGCGCCGTCCGACATCACGTTCTACCGTTTGCAGTGCGACAGCGAAGGCCAGCTGCGCGCCTACATCGCTCAGGGTGAAATTTTACCCGTTGCAACGCGGTCTTTCGGCGGCATCGCCATCTTCGCCATTCCCGAGATGGGCCGTTTCTACCGCCATGTCCTGATTCAGAAGCGCTATCCGCACCACGGTGCCGTTGCCTTCGGTCACTATGGCAAGACGCTGTTTGAAGTGTTCAAGTTCCTCGGCATTGCGGACATTGCCTACAACCAGCCCAAGAGCCTGCCGTATCCCACAGAAAATCCGTTTGCATAATAATAAGGGAAGGTAAAGAAAATCTGCGTATGAATCAGCAAGGATCGCAGAAGATCGACGCTTACCGGCGTGCCAGCAACTATCCGGCAGCCGGTCAGCTCTATCTGCCGGATTTTTTTCCCCCCCTGCTGCGCCGCCCGCTGAAGCGTGAGGACGTCAAGCGCAAGCTCATCGCCCACAAGAACTGCATCCACGAGATCGGTCAGGATATGCCCGAAATTTTGGATCGGAAGCGGCATCTGCCGGAGAGGGTCTACACTTTCTTCTGCTGGGGCTGGTCATCACCTTTTTGCTGACGCTGCGCATCGGCAAGGAGAAAAACACGCCGATCCTGCGGTTTGCCTGCATCTTTTCCAATGCGGCATATATGGGCTTTCCGCTGATTCAGGCGCTGTTCGGGGCCGAGGGGCTTTTGTACGCCAGTGCTTATGTGACAGTGTTCAATATTTTATTGTGGACCGTCGGCTATGCGATGGTCAGCGGGAAGGTCCGCCCCGGAGAGGTGCTGCACAGCATCCTGACAACGCCGGTGCTCTGGTCCGTTCTGCTGGGCCTGACCCTGTCCCTGTTCCGGGTCAATGTGCCGGAGCTTATCCGCCAGCCGCTGCAGCTGGTCGGCAACATGAACACACCGCTCTCAATGATTATCACCGGTATGCTGATTGCCGGCAGCAAGCCGGAAAAGCTGCTGGGCAACCGTGAGATATACCGCATCATTCTGATACGTATGTTGTTCATCCCGCTGGTGAGCTTTCTGCTGTTCCGGCTGCTAAGTGTGCAGGGCATGGTGGCCGAGGTCGTGCTGCTGCTTGAGGCCTGCCCCTGCGCCGCCATCACCTCGGTGTTTGCCGTTCAGTTTGGCTATGACGAGGACCTCGCGGCCGGTTCTGTCGTTATAACGACCTTTATCAGTATTGTGGTGCTGCCGTTTTGCGCTATGGCTCTGACAATGATGATGTAATAAGTGTGAAGGCGTACGAATTAACTCATTCTTCATGGTTTGCCAAATTTGCATAGTATTATAGGGACGCAGAATAAATCAAGCCAAGATATTTCAGCATATTTCAACAGCAAAGCGGCACCGCCACATGGCGGTGCCGCTTTGCTGTTGAAGGAGAAAAAGTAAGTTTGCGATCAGCCCTTATCTGCGCCGGCGGTAATGCCCTCGACATAGAATTTCTGCATGATGACAAACAAAATCGAGATGGGGACGGACACCAGCACACCGCCTGCACAGAACAGCGCAAAGTAGTTGTTGATGAGCGTTCTCTGCAGCATATTGAACAGGCCGATGGCGACCGTCCAGTCGGTGGAGACGCCGGAGTTCAGAATCATCTTCGCCATAACGAAGTCCGTCCAGGGAATCATAAAGGAGCTGATGATGGTGTACACCAAAATCGGCTTGGACATCGGCAGCACGACCTGAAAGAATATCCGCGCATCGGAGGCACCGTCCAGCTTGGCGGCCTCACGCAGGGAAACCGGCGTGGTATCAAAAAAGCCCTTACAGATCAGGTAGCCAAGTCCAGACGAACCGGCATAGACCATGATAAGACCGGCGTAGGAGTTGGTCAGGTTGAGGTACTTCAAAACGAAGTAAACTGCAATCATCGCCAGAACACCGGGGAACAGGTTGACAATGACCGACAGATTCTGGAGCAGCCTGCGCCCCTTAAAGCGGCAGCAGCTCAATGCGTAGGCGACCATCAGCACAAAGCAGGTGGAGATAACGCAGGTAAAGCACGCGACCACAAAGGTGTTTACAAACCACCGCGGGAACTGCGCAACGGAATCAGGGTGGAACATGATATTAGCGTAGTTGTCCAGTGTATAATCAGCCGGGAAAAAGCGCCGCACATTGATGCCGCGGTCGGTGGAGAAGGAGGTTGCCACCAGCCAGACAATGGGCACCAGCCAGATACCTGCCAGCAGGGCAAGAACCAGATGGCGGATAACGCTGCGCACACCGCGGACGATGCGCCCCTGGCGCAGCTGCGCCTGCGAGCTGCCGGGCAGCGAAACTGTTTGCTGTGTCAAGAGAACGTCGCCTCCTTTTTATTGATGAAGCGGAAGCAAACCAGTGTGAAAATGGCACAGATGATAAACACCATAATGCCGATGACCGCCGCCATCTTATAGTTGTACTGCTCCTGTGTCAAACGGAACAGCCATGTGACCAGCAGGTCCACTTCCTTGGCGCTGGACGATGCCATGGCTTGATCCTTAGTGATGTAGACATCCTGCGTCAGCAGGTAGATGACATTGAAGTTGTTGACGTTCTTGACGAAATCCGTCACCAGCGCGGGCCCCTGCACACTGAGCAGGTAGGGCAGCTTGATATAAATAAAGCACTGCAGCGGGCTGGCACCGTCGATGGTAGAGGCTTCCAGAATATCGCTGGGGATGTTCATCAGCACACCGGTGGCAATCAGCATCTGGTACGGTATACCGACCCAGATGTTAATCATAATGATCATGAACTTAGCCCAATGCTGATCCGTCAGAAACGGGATATGGTCCATGCTCTGCCCCAAAAGCCCAATGGTTTTGAGCAAATCAGTGACGCCCGCATTGTTCATCATGGTATTGCAGATACCGGCATCTGAGAAGAAATTGCGCACCAGCAGCAGCGTGACAAACTGCGGCACAGCAATGGTAATCATAAACAGGGTACGCCAGAGCCGGGGGCACTTCGTCTTTTTGTTGTTGATGAACATTGCCAGAAACACGCCGCCGAAGAAGGTCGTGAAGGTTGCAAAGAACGCCCAGACCAGTGTCCAACTCAGCACCTTGCCGAATGCATAGCTGAAGGTCATCGATAGCGACTGGCCGCCAAACAGCGAGGCAAAGTTTGCCAGCCCTACCCATGTAAACAGCGCGGCAGGCGGCATGTGCTGCTGGTCGTAGTTCGTAAAGGCAACGGCAATCAAAATGAAGAGCGGTACAATGGTAAACACCACCACGCCCAGCACCGGCAGCGTCAGCAGCGTGACATAGAATTTCTCATTAAGGTAGCAGTTGATGTCCTGACGGAAGCTGTTGGGCTTTTTACCGGCAGCCTTTTGCTGCTGGAGCAGGTAATTCGACTGCACGACCATCATGGTCGCCACGACCAGCGAGACAATGATCACCATCGCAATGACGCTGAGCAGCAAAATAGCAAACGAGTTATCGTAATTGTTGACCTCGTTTTTGAGGGTCACCGGGTTGAACTGCATCTCCATCTGGACAGTGCCGAGCGTGCCAAACTTTTTTAAAGCCGGAATGCCGGAGGTACCCAGAAAATACAGCCCCAACCCCTGCACCAGCGTTACCAGCAGTGCCTTGATGAGCTGTCCATGCCCGATGTAGCCCAGACCCCAGACAAGCAGCGACAGCTTGGTGAAGGCATCGCCGCGGACAAATGCACGGCCGAACTTCTGAATGAAATTTGCTTCTTTTCCATCGCCGCGCGACGGTGCAAGAACCATTTCTGCCACAGAAGTCATCTCCTTTCTTATGCGCGGGATTTAAAAAAAGCGGGCACGCCGCATAGCCGCTGCGTGCCCGCTGGATTATTTTTTACTGTGCCACGGGTGCGGTGATACCGGCTACAGCATCGTCCACCAGCTGCTGGGTGGTCTTGCCCTGCGTATCGCCGGAAACCAGGATCTCGCCCAGGCTTGCGGCGGAGCTCCAGTAGTTGGCACCTACGCGCTGCAGGGTGGCGTAGTCGCTCTGCTCAGCCAGTGCGGCGATGGCAGGCGCGCTCTGCACGGCCTCAGACTCGTTCACGGCAATGTTGGAGGGTCCGAGCTGACGGTCATTGAAGCGCTTGGCCTGATTGTCCTCGTTGGTGATGTAGTCAGCCAGCATCATAGCAACACCGACATTGGCGCTATGGGGGTTGACGCCGACCAGCTTGTAGCCGGAGAAGGAAGCCATCTGCACCTGCTCGCCGTTCAGGGTGTAGGTGGGCAGCTTGGTAGCGGCGTAGTTATCGCCCCAGGTATCCTGCGCGGTTTTGGCGTTCCATGTGCCAGAGATGGCGGCGCAGCAGCTGCCGTCCTTGATGCCGGAAACGATGTCTGCATCCGCGCCGGACTTGAAGGCGGACTGGGCGCTCATATCCAGAATTGCCTGCGTGACATCGGCACCGGGGGCCTCATTCCAGTTGCAGACGGTGTTGATGCCGTCATCGGCGAGGGTAGCCTTCAGGCCGGCACCAGCGTAGAAGCTGTAAATGTACCAAGCATCGTTCAAACTCATCATGAACTTTTTGCCGGAGGCATCGGCCTTGGCCAGCAGGGCATCCATGCTCTTGACATCATCCTCGCTCAGGACGCTCTTGTCATAGTAGAGGAAATAGCCGTTGTCGGCGGTCATGGGGTAGGCGTAAAGCTTGTCGTTCATGGTCGCGGCCTCAACGGAGCCTGCCAGGTTGCGGCTCTTGACATCCTCGGGGTTCAGCAGGATTTCCTGCAGGGCACCGGCTGCCACCAGCTCGTTGAGCTGGTCATCCGCAAAGGCGAAAACATCGGCAGCTGCCTCGGGGTCAGCCAGAACGGTATCTTTGGCGCTGGACTCGGACTGGACACCGATCTCGATCGTAACGTTGCCTTTGTCGGCATTCTCCGCGATGAAGGCATCGGCCATCTCACGCAGCATGGTCTGGTCTTCCTCAGCACCCCACATGGTCAGTTTCACATCGCCCCAGCTTTCTGCGGCGGAAGAAGCCTCACCGGAGGATGCGGCAGAATCGGCCTGAGATGCGGCAGAGGACGCAGCAGAGGAAGATGCAGCACCACCGCAGGCGGTCAGCATAGCGGCCGCCGTCACGGTGCTCACAGCAGCAAGAGCGTTATGACGGGAAATCCATTTTTTCATGATCGAGTTCTCCTTCATTTCTGATTTTAGAAGTGGTATGTTGCCAAAAGTTGCGCACTTATGTTGCGCATATTTGAGCAACCCTCTCGTTACAAACATAGAATACTCTCTTTTCAAGCCTCCGTCAATGGGTGATATTCACGGTATTGCAGCCCGAAAACTGGAAATTCTGACGGAAAAACCCGTGACGCAGCCCATTTTACGCGCAACTTTTGCGCAACATGCGTGTATTCTCCCAAAAAAAGCCCCCGGTTTTGGCGTAAAACCGGGGGCTGGGTACGCTATACATCAAGTTATATTTTCAGGGAGCTTGCAGGACAGCATACCTCCCCTGCTGCACAATCTGCGGGTATGCCATAGAGGGGCGCAGGTCATCGTCCATCGTGGGTACGGCTATTCCATTTGGTGGACTCACGCAAAATAACCTGATACCCCTCAATTTGGCGCTGCACCATTTCCTTGCCAAGCAGGCGGTCAAGCAGCATGCGGCAGGCCGTGCGCCCCAGCTGCTCGGCATCGTACTGCACCGCAGACACCGAGGGCGTGATACTGGCCAGCATCGAGCTGTCATACAGGCTGGCAACGCGCAGATCGTGCGGCACCAGAATATGCCGGTTGCGCAACTCACGCATGACCTCATAGGCAATCTCATCGTCACCGCAGAGCAGGCAGTCCGCCTTTTGCTCAAGCGCTGCCTCCAGTGCATCAATGGTCTGCCCTGTTGATTCAATGCCGGAATGAACAAGGCGCTGGTCCACCGGCACGCAGGATTCTGCAAAGCCGCGCAGGTATCCGCGCGTGCGGTCTGTGTTGACGGCGTAGATCGTGCTGCCGACCAGCAGCGCGATCCGCTTGGCACCCATCTGCAGCAGAATACGGGTCATCTCGCAGGCGGCGGTAACCTGATCATTATCCGCCTGCGGTATCGTCTTATCCTCACTGCGGCCAATCAGCACAAACGGCACATCATACTGCCGCAGCAGGTCAACGCAGGGATCGTCTGCCATGGCGTAGGTCAGAATAACACCATCCACCTTATGGCTCGCCAGCTGACGCTGCAGCTGGGTATATTCTGTGCTGGAGGCGTAGCACAGCAGCATGTCGTAGCCGCGCTGATCAGCCATGGTGCAGATGCCGCCCATACATTTGCGCAAAAACGGCAGATCCAGTGTAATAAAGCGCTGCGGCACAACCATGGCAATGTTGTTAGTGCGCACCTTTGGGTCTTTTTGCGCAGACGCAGGCTCTGTGCGGGCATGCCCCATATAGGCGAACACCTTGGCGCGGGTTTTCTCGCTGATGCGCCCTTTTCCGGAAAGTGCGCGGGACACCGTTGTTTTGGAAACGCCCAGCGCCTCCGCCACCTGCTCGATAGTCATTTTTTCGTTTTCTTTTGCGGCCATTGGGGGAACCTTCTCCTTTGCATTGCATTGCGCAACAAATCTCATATCAGCATAACGGGATATTCTTTCGTTGTCAATGTCCGAAAGCAACAAAAAGCGTTCTGCTTTTTAGCAGAACGCTAAAACAGGCCGATTTTGTCAAAAAATACGGTCCATGCCCTTCCAAACTGCAGTCCGGTAACGTTCAAGCACAGTGTTTCCCACCGTGACAGGCTGTTCCGTACAGTTCTGTACAAACACAAAGCTGCCGCGCCGCACCGCCAGAACTCCTTCAGGCAGAGCCTCCGGCCAAGCCGGGCTCAAGCCGATTTCCTTTGCCGCATCGTGATAAAACGCCCGATAAAAAGCCTCATCAAAGCGGCTGGCCAGATAGTAAGCACGGCCCTTACCGTATCTGTGGACCGACGCAGCCGGGTGTCCGGCAAAATAGTCCTCATCATACAGGCTGAGCGGCTCTGCCGGATCTTTCTCATCAAGGGCCGCCACCTCACACAGGGTGGACGCCTGTGCCGCAGGCAGTGTGCAGCCAGCTGAAGGCACGCAGCGGCGGGTTTCCCCGTCATACATGCCGTCAATCTCGGTGCGGCGCAGCCCCAACAGTTCAGTCAGACCGTAGGGCGTGTCCCCCAGGCGGCAGAGATCACTCTCATCGACAACGCCAGACCAGTAGGTGACGATGACCGTTCCGCCGCTTTGCGCAAATGCGCAAAGCTTTTTCGCAAAAGCATCGGTCAGCAGGTAGAGCATCGGCACCACGACCAAGCCATAGCCTGTCAGGTCGGCGTTCTGGTCAACAAACTCTACAGCAATGCCCTCCCGTGCAAGGGCATTATAGTGCCGCTTCAGCTCATCCCAATAGCCCATACCTGCATTGCGCGGCCCGCAGGAGCCTTCCAGCGCCCACTTATTCTGCCAATCATGGACTATGGCAGCCTGCTTTTCGCGTTTTACCGCTGTAATTTCGGCCAAAGCCTCCAGCCTTAACCCAACCTGCGCAGTCTCCGTAAAAGAACGGGCATCCTCCCGCCCATCGTGGCCGATGACAGCGCCATGGAGCTTTTCCTCCGCGCCGCGGCTGGCGCGCCACTGGAAATAAAGCACACTGTCTGCGCCGTGCGCCACCGTCTGCAGCGCGGCAAGCTCTGCAATGCCGGGCTTTTTCTGCTTGGAAACAGGCTGCCAGTTGGTAAAGCTGGGGCTGGACTCCATCAGCAGGAAAGGCTTGTCCTTCATTGAATAGAAAAGATCGTGCATCATGGCAGTGTCCAGCGCCGTTTCCTCTACCGTCTCACTGGGCTTATGCCAGGTCGGGTAGTTGTCCCAGCTGGCGACATCGATTTCTTTTGCCATTTTAAAATAGTCGATGCCATCAAACCGATACATCATATTGGCGGTAAATTTGGCATTGGGGGCAATTTCTTTGACAGTATCCCGCTCAAATTTCAAGAAATCGATATGTTGGTCGCTGACAAAGCGCTTCCAGTCGAGCGCAAGCGCCTGCACGGCGTTTTCGCCCTGTGGGGCAGGGCTTTCGATTTGCTCCCAATCGGTGTAGTCATGGCTCCAGAAGCGGGCGTTCCATGCCTTGTTCAGTGCCTCCAGCGTCCCGTACCGTGCCTGCAGCCAGCGGCGGAACTCCGCCTGACACAATGCGCAGTGGCAGTCCCCGCCCATCTCGTTGGAGATGTGCCAAAGGATGACTGCCGGATCATCCCCAAATCGCTGCGCCAGCTTTTGGTCGATGGCGCGCACCTTCTCACGATAAATCGACGATGTATAGCAGTAATTCTGACGTCGGTTGTACAGCTCCCGCACGCGGTCAGCCCGCACACGACGCACCTCCGGGTACTTGTGTGCCAGCCATGCGGGGCGTGCAGCGCTGGGGGTCGCCAAAATCGTGCGGATCCCGTTGGCGTAAAGGTTATGGATGATGTCCGCCAGCCAGTCCAGTCTGAACACGCCCTCCTCCGGCTCCAGCACCGACCATGAAAACACCCCCAGCGTCACGGTATTGACACGGGCTCTTTTCATCAATTCAATATCCTGTTCCAGAATGTCCGGCCTGTCGAGCCACTGCTCCGGGTTATAGTCCCCACCGTGAAGTAATTTGCGCCCCTGCATGGCAGATCCTCCTTCGGTTGCGCAACATGCGCAACTTGTTTGCAAGTAATTGTTGCGTTTAATACTGAGTATAGCAAGAACCCCCGTAAGATGCAAGACGCTTTTATGGAGTATCGTACCATTCAGCTGGATATTTCATGTATCCAGCCTTTTTCGTCCGTGCCTCTATCGGGAGGTTTCACAACTTTGCAGCGGTTCATTTAGGCATAGTGCCAAATGCCCGAGTTTCCCACTGTATGCAGTATTTCTCCGCCGCTCGCCTTCCTCCGTGATGAACAAGCCTCTTGGCCCTCGCAGCCTGTCCAACTCCAGCTTGGCATGGCGTTGGTCATCTTCCATGCGCTGGGGCTGTGCCGGTCACCAGTATGGTTGACCGGACAGACGGCAATGTACGGTCCGTTGTCCTTTTCGAGCGCCACGCGGGTATATAGGGCTTCGCCCAGCGGCTTACCGGTCAGATCAATGCGGCCCGATCCTGCCGAAACCCAGCCAAGGCCGCCGTCAAAGTTTTTGGCATAGTCCTCATACTCCCACGAGCCGACCATGACCTCGCCCAGATAATCCATGCCCGCCCAGACAAAATCACCGACCAGACGCGGCTCAGCCTTCGCCAGCTCGCGGAACTTATAGGCATCATTACAGAAGGTCTCGCTGCCCAAAATCAGCCGCTGCGGGTACTTTTCAGGTCGTGCTTGTAGCGATAAATGCCGTAGTTATAGCCCGCAATATCCATATTCGCAAAGGCATCGCGGGTTTTGACATCACAGCCATGCAGCGTCGCGCCGCGCTTCATGAATTCATCACCCAAAAGCCCTGCCAGATCGTTGAAGAACTTGCTGCCCACCGACTTTTTCTTGACGGCTTTTCCCTTAGCCTTGGCTTTTTCTGCTTTTTCAGCCTCCTTTTTGGCCTTTTCATCGCTGTACACGCCGAAGCCGATGGAGCTCAAAAAGTTGAAGAAGATATTCACGCCGCAGGTCACCGGGCGGGAATTGTCCAGCCCGTGCAGGAAGTCGGTCATCTCCTTCGTCAGGGCGATGCCGCGCTTTTGGGCAGTCTCGCTGACCTCGTTGCCTGTGGAGTAGAGAACCACACAAGGGTGGTTGTAGTCCTTCTCGACCATATCGGTCAGGTCCTGCCGCCACCACTCCGCAAAATACGGTACATAATCGTATTCGGTCTTGTGGATGTACCAGTGGTCGATGTATTCATCCATGACGAGCATGCCCTGGCGGTCACACTCTGCCAGCAAAGCCTTGGAGCAGGGATTATGCGCCGAGCGGATGGCGTTGTAGCCCGTTTCTTTCAGCAGGCGCACCTTGCGGGCCACGGCATCGGGGTCGCAGACAGCGTCCAGCAAGCCGTTATCGTGGTGGATGCAGGCCCCCTGAATGATGACCCGCTCGCCGTTTAAAGTGAAGCCGTTTTTGCCCCAACTCACCGTGCGCACGCCGAAGGTCTCGACCGCCTCATCATCTGCAAATTGTACGCGGCATCGGTACAAATTCGGCGTTTCCGGTGTCCAAAGACGGGCATTGTCGATGGTAAGCGTAAAAACTGCTTCCCCATCAGATTCCTTCCGAACAGTGGGGAGTCCCTCAACCATCAGCTGAACCGTGCCGGGCGCACTGGTCCTGACACGGATTTCCACCACAGCCGGCTCCAGCGACACTGTACGGATGCGCACACCGTTGAGCAATATGTGCTTATCCCCCTGCCGTCCACAGCTGAACGGGACGATACAGTCCCGCGCCGGAATACCACCGGCTGTTGGGCTGGTCGGCGTTGCGGGCAATCACTCGCAGTTCGTTATCCCCTGCGCGCAAAAATGGCGCACAGTCTACATAAAAATTGGTATACCCATAGGGGCGGAACGCCGCCTTTTGGCCGTTCAGCCAGACCTCAGCGTTGTGATAAACACCCTCAAATTCCAGAATGTGGGTGTCCGACAGCTCGTTTTCGGGCACCGTCAGGGTTCGCTGATACTCATAGTCATACCCCTCATACCAGCCGGTGTTGACGCCGCCCGCGCTCAGGGCCGTGCGCGGCTCCGCCAGCATGGCGTCATGGGGCAGTGTCACGGGCCGGCCGGGTGCGGTATCGCCCAAGTGACGGCAAGTCCAGCCGGTGAGAAGGGGTGTTGCTTTCATAGATCAGTACTCACTTTCCGCTGCTTTGTATAGAAATCTGAAATGCGCGCTTTTTGCAGGGTTGCCACATTTTTGTTCTTCTGCCTGTACTATACCACATCTGAAACAAAATAGGTGCGCCTTTTCACAAACCGTTTGAATTCACGCACAAACCAATTTACCCGTTGACACAATGCACAACTTTCCCGCCTGTTTCTGCGCAAATCCACTAAATTCCATAACAGCGGTTTTCAAGGCTGTAATAACGCAGCACACTGCTATTAGAAATCTTGTACAAAAATCAGATTCAATTTTTGTTATAGATTATGCGTTTAACCATTGAGAATCTTTCTCTTGTGTTGTACCATGGAATAAGAGCGAATAAAAAGAAGGTATTGCACTGTCATTTTCGCAGCATAAAACCGCGCTGGCCTGCCTTGAAGCGATGCGCAGCGGCAGGGATTGCGAAGCGCAAATCGTTCTGCCGGTCACACTCATACCCAGAGAAAGTACGAGGAAGATGCCATGTCGGACTTTATGAAATCGCTGAGCAAAATTGCCATTCCTGTTACCCTGCAAAGTATGCTGCAGGCATCCTTTTCCATAATAGACCAGATTATGATCGGGCAGTTGGGCGAGGTCAATATTGCAGCTGTGGGATTGTACGGGAATTTTTCGCTGGTTTTTTCCGTGGTGATCGGCTCAGTCGGCACTGTTGCCGGGATCCTGATCGCCCAGTTCACCGGCGCAGACAACGAGCGTGAGGCATGGTGCAGCCTGAATGTCAACCTGCTTTGCGGGGCCTTGCTGTCGGTGCTGTTTTTACTGGCTGCCGGGGGCTTTCCGGCACAGATTTTACAGCTTTACACCGCCGATGGGCGTATTCAGCAAGCCGGTACGGTGTATTTTAAAACTGTAGCACTCGCCTATCTGCCGATGGCGCTCAGCACGGTCCTGTCCGCGTGGCTGCGCTGTAAGGAGCATGCTGCCATTCCCTTTTGGGCCAGCCTCGGCGCGGTGGCTGCCAACACCGGGCTGAACTACCTGCTGATATTCGGCAAGCTCGGGTTTGCCCCCATGGGGGTGCAGGGCGCAGCGATTGCCACGCTCGTTTCGCAGCTGCTGAATTTCCTGCTGATTTTACTGGGCTTTGTGGTCTGCCTCAGAAGGGATGGCAGTCATCCTCTGTGGACGCTGCATTTTGAAAGAATCACCCTGCGGGCGTACGGCGGCATGATCCTGCCGATTTTGCTCAGTGAGTTTTTGTGGAGCTTGGGGCAAAATGTCGAGTCTGCAGTGTACGGGCATCTCGGCACAGCCAACCTTGCCGCTTACACCCTCACCTGCCCGATTCAGTCGCTGATCGTAGGTGCATTGAGCGGGTTATCGGCGGCAGCCGGTGTGATGGTCGGCAAGCATCTGGGAAAGAAAACCTACGACGCCGCCTACGGTGATGCCAGACGCATTATGCTGACCGGGCTGGTCGGTGCTATAGGCGTAGCCTCGCTGCTGGTACTGTTTGCAGGCGCATACACCAATCTGTACCGCGTGGACGCTGATGTACAGACGCTGGGCAAAGCATTGCTGGTCGTGTTTGCCCTGTATGCACCCGTCAAGGTAGAAAACATGATTTTGAGCGGTGGTATTTTGAGGAGCGGCGGCAATACCAGAGTAATCATGATCATTGACACCATCGGCACATGGGGCATCGGCATCCCGCTGTGCCTGCTGGCCGCATTTGGTTTGCACTGGGGCATTGTCGGTGTGTATGCCCTGCTTACAACGGAGGAGATTTTCCGCCTGGCCGTCTCGCTTGTCATCTTCAAAAAGCGCAGCTGGATGATCAGCCTGTGACCGGAAATTTCAGCGTACATACCTGCTCGCAATGCAGGGTCCTCACGCCCAAAACTACCGTTCAACTTGTACTGTTTTCTGCCTGGTCATCTTCCCAATATCAACCCTTGCCAATCATTCTATCTTTATAGGATGTACTCCATCTGCCGTTCCTTTGTTTTCATACCCATCTTCTCATAGAAGCTTTCAGCCGATGTGTTACCCGCCCAGACATTCAAGGTCACCTCATAGCAGCCAAGCTTCTTTGCCTGCTGCTTCACATATTCAAACAGGCTTTCCCCGATATGTTGTCCGCGTGTCTGCTTGTCAACGCACAGATCATCAATAAACAGTGCCTTAAACGGTACCATATTGGTAGAAAATGGTTGCTCCTTCAACTGGCAGAAAGCATAGCCTATGCACACATCATCCTCACCGGCTGCAACATAGATGGGCTTATCTTCCTGCTCCAGCAGTTTCTTCAGTTCGCTGACGGTGTATTTTGTGGTGCCGGGGATAAACACATCCGGGCGTATCTCTGCATGGATCTGCAGCACCTGACCCAGCAGCTCCATAATTCTTGGGATGTCCTTTTCTTCTGCCTTACGAATTTTCATCACAACACAACTCCATTCCACCGTTTGCCTGCGGGGTACGCTATGCCAACCTGCCCGCGAGTTCAATTCTTATCCACTGCAGCCCCGTATTTTCTTTATAGTATCACAAACTCACGCCAAGTAAATTGCTTGTTGCGAAATTTCATGAAATATTTGCGGTTCGTGCGGTCTGCAGATCCCGCCGCTTCTCTGTCAGGCATGTGCCGCCTTGCACAGTATGTTCTTTGTGCTTGCAGCAATGTCTACTGTCATCATACTTTGTAACGCAGTTTTTAACGCTCTATTGACAATACGAGTTGTTTGTCATATAGTAATTCGTATAAACACTATTTCACCAGACGCTCAAGACGCAGTGTGCCCTAGATGCGGGGGCATGCTGCGCCTTTTCTGCAAGGAGGCCACCTGTGGACTACATCCAAATCACCAAAGAGAACATCGACAAGGAGCATATCTGCTGCGCGATGTCCGGCAAGCAGAGCCTTGCCAAAAAAGAATGGCTCAAGCAGCGCTTTGCTGAGGGGCTTGTTTTCTACCGCAGTGTTGAGCGCGGCAAGTGCTTTATCGAGTACATCCCGGCAGAAAACGCATGGGTGCCCATTACAGCGGACGGCTGGCTGTACATCAACTGCCTGTGGGTCTCCGGTTCCATGAAAGGGCACGGCTGCTCAAATGACCTGCTGGAAAAATGCCTCAGCGATGCAAGAGCGCAGGGCAAAAAGGGCATCTGCATTTTGTGCGCCGAGGGACGCAAGCGGGAATTTCTCGCCGATCCCAAGTTTTTGTCCCACAAGGGATTTGAGATTGCAGATGTCTCGGACTGTGGAATCACTCTCATGTGCCTCCCGCTCAACGCCGATACAGCACTGCCGAAATTCAAGAACTGCGCCAAGCACCCTAAAGCTGATGGAGAAGGCTTCGTCCTCTACTACACCGATCAGTGTCCCTTTACCTATTACTGGGTGCCGAAGGTGCAGCAGGCCGCGCAGCAGCATAACATCCCGTTCCGGGCCATCCACATCACCGACAAAGAAGCCGCGCAGAATGTATCCGCACCCGTCACGACCTACGCACTGTTCCGGGACGGCGTATTCCTGACGCAGGGTATCCAGTCCGACAAAAAGTTTCTGGCATTGGCCGGTGTACAGATATGAAAGAACGAATCGTTGATGAGCAAATCAGACTGATTTCCTACTATCAAAACGATGCCGTATCGTTTTGCCGGTATCAGGATGCAGATGTATGCAAGCAGGTCGATAACAGGGATACGCCCCATGATTTAGCGCTTCTGCATCGCATGTAATGAGGCCCGGGATATTCGTTTTCATGATATACTAGTGTTGTGTTTATCAGGCCAGGCAGAACCATCTATTCAGTCAATGTTCCCTGTCTCGCGGTAGCTGCGCCAGACGTTTTCAAAAAAGTCGTCATCCCGGGGATGGGGCGCGGGGCGCGCCAAGCGGTGCGGCAAACGCCGTCCTCATACCACAGTTCCTGAACGAGCGGGTTCTCCGTCTCATCCAAGGCAAAAGTGAACGTATCGGGGAGCTGTCCAAACGGCTTGACCCCGCCCGTCAGGTCGGTGTACAGGGCACTGCCACGGCTTTTGCCGCCGTGGGCGGTGTAGTCAGTCATGGCAGTCAGGTAGGCTCGCTGACTTAGCAGCATATCTCGCAGGCGGTAGAGCATGGCCAGCTCGGTGCGGCTGCCCGCCTTAACCGTTTGGGCAAAGTCGGCAAGCTGCGCTTCCACCTGTTTTCCGTAGGCGCGTATCTGCGTGGGGTCGCGTATGGCGGCACCGCAGCGGCTCATTTCCTCGGCGGCGTGCTGCCACAGAGCGCGCACGTTGCCAGTATCGGCGCGGCAGACATCCGCCAACGCAGCCATCTCGGCCAGGGCTGCGGATGCTACCGCGTCAAAACCGGCAGACGCATCGCCCCGGCAGCGGGCGGCAATGTACTGTGCCGCGCGGGTGCTGCCCACCTGCCCGGCGTTCAACGCCGTGCCGCCCGGGCGGTAGACGCCGTGGCTGGCCGCGGCTTCACACACGGCAAACAGGCCTTTCACGTCGGTCTGCCACCAACAGTCGATGCCAATGCCGCCGTTGTTATGCTGGGCGCAGAGGGCAATCTCCAACGGCTGGGTGTACAAATCCACACCCTTGTCGCGGTAAAAGTCGATGGCGGGCTGGTTCATCTGCGCCAGCCGCTCAATCGGCGTGCCGAAGCAGGCACCCGCGCATGTCAGATACTCCCGCGCTTCAGGCAGCAGGGCGTCAAAAGCAGCGCATCGGCTTGGCGAGGGCCTTCCTGCGGGGAAGTGAATGGATCCTGCTCGATGAGCCGACCAGCAATGTGGACAGCATCAACGAGGGTATACCACTTTTACGATGCCTTTGGCCATGTGATCGGCGGCGAGGAGTTCGAGGAAGACAAGCTCGACACAAAGTACGGCATTGTGCTGCTGCAGCCCGCCTACACGAAGTACCATCTCGAACTGGGCGAGATTTCCAGCTATCCCCCGGGCTACAAGGAGAACGCCGGTATCTTCTGCCACAACAACCCATGGGTCAGCTGTGCCGAGACTGTAGTCGGCCACGGTGACCGCGCGTTTGAGATCTACAAAAAGACCTGCCCGGCATACATTGAGGACATCAGTGAGATCCACCGCACCGAGCCGTATGTCTACAGCCAGATGGTGGCTGGCCGCGACGCCGCCACCTTTGGCGAAGCAAAAAACAGCTGGCTGACCGGCACAGCGGCCTGGACCTTTGTGGATGTGAGCCAGTATATCCTGGGCATCCAGCCCACGCTGGCCGGGCTGAAGATCGACCCCTGCATCCCGCACGAGATGGACGGCTTTACCCTGCGCCGCGTCTGGCGCGGGGCAACCTATGAAATTGTTGTGGAGAACCCCGACCATCTGGAAAAGGGCGTCAAAACCATGACCGTGGACGGCAAGCCTGTAAGCGGCAGCATCCTCTCCCCTGTTCCCGCCGGTTCGACCGTAGAGGTCAAGGTCGTCATGGGCTGACCGTCCGCCTTTTACCGCAAAGCAGCAGCCCGCAGTGGGCTGCTGCTTTTTCTGTACGGTCTTTATACACCGGCGTGCTGCTTCACGAACCAGAAAACTCCCTTACCCTGCTGCGTGCGCAGCAGAATAAGGGAGTATTTTTTGTGTGCAGCCTGTCAGGTATGGTTATACCGCGAGCATTTCTCCGCATCGATCGCAAGCACGACCATCAGCGCGCAGAGGGCATCTCTTGGGTCGGCGACCTCAATGGTGTATGTATCGGTCCAATTCCAAAGCTCCTTAGCGATATGCGCCACGGTATGCCTGCTGGGGGCAAGGATGTCATAGTCCCATTCCCAAAAGCTGCCCTCAATACGCCAGCCATTGCAGTCGATATGGTAGCTGGGCCGGAAAAGCGTCAGCTCTCGGCTCAGGCACCCCACATAATCATCATCACCTGTGTAGAGCTCAAATTGGGGCATCCATGTAAATATCTTTTCTTTGACGCAGCCAACCGGGCAGCCCGCCGCATCAAAGATTCTCAGGCAATGCCCCCAGGAAAGCTGACCCTTGACCACAAACAGGGTATTCCCATATTCATCGTAAATATCATAGCTGTCGAACCAGGAGAACATCCGTTGCTTGAAAAGCATCTTCATTGCGTTACTTCCCTTCACTTGCCTGCACAGTATCTGTTACCGGCATCGCATTTGCTTGCCTTATGCTTATTATAGTTTATCGCGCCACTAAATCACAAGGAAAAATCCGGAAAATTAGTCCTGTTATCTTGCTTTCTGCGGAAGAATACCGGAATCTATTCTCTCTACAGGGCAAGGATATGCTGCTTGCGCTTTTCTTTCTTTTGTACGCTTTGATTTGTATCCTTATTTTGCTATTGCGGACCAGTAGGCATCGAACAAGCACCCAATTCACCTGTGTTTTCAATACGCAGAGTACAACATTTTCCGGGATTCATTTTTGTCTCCCGGAAATTGTTGTATTTTGAAGCCCAGGAATCTGTTGTATTGCGCTTCCAACCAGTATTGCTGTGCGGAGCATTCCGCATAAACTTTTGTAACCAATTCAAAGCAGCGTTACCGTGCCGGAATTGCGTACCGTATCCCATTTCTCTGCAGCTAAACTATGTTCACCCCCATAGGCTCTTTATGGCGGTGTGCAGCTTCTTTACGCATAGCATGTGCCAAATGTCACATTCCGAAAGGTAAATTATGCCGATATATCGTACGATTTCATGGCAAATCGCACATTTCATGCAGCAAGCGGCAATATCGGCAAAAATGTGCTGTTTTGCCGCCCTGAAAAGTGTACATTTCTGCACAAATCCACCTAAAAAGCACATTTCTTCTTTGCTCTTTTTTTCACATAGCTACACTCTGTAATTACCATTCACCTGTAAAAAATGCACATTGTACATTTTATCGCCTTGCAAATGACACATTTTCACATTCCGTTTGCTGATCGCCGGATGTGCCGCTTAAAATCCGTTCCAGCGCATCGCAAAACCGGATATCCTGCTCTTTTGTGCGTTTTGCAGCCCCCTTTGGATGCTTGCCGGCGCGAAGGAGCTTTTTGTTTTCATGCCGCTGCAGCATCAGCGCATCTATATTATCCGCCGTATATTCCAAACCGTTCTGGTTCAGCACCCGCGCGCATTTTGCCAGGCACATACTTGCCAGACCGTAATCCTGCGTCACAACCAAGTCCCCGGGCTTCACCCGGTTGACGAGTGCAAAATCCACACTGTCAGCGCCTTTGTCAAATACCAACGTCTGTGCCCCTTCCCGCTCGATACGATGGGATGTATCGCACAGAATCACAACCGGCACACCTTTTTTCCCTGCGCTCCGCAGGGTCAGATCGACCACCGGGCAGCCGTCTGCATCGATCAAAATTGTCATGTGCTTATTCTCCTTCCCTCATCGTACTGTGCTTTGGTTTGATAATTGTACCATGTTCCCGCTGTGCTTTTCAACACGCAGGAGGCACTCATTCTCGGCGCACCTCAAAAAGCGTGGGAGGCTTTTCCGGAGGCCCCCGGAAAAACCTCCCGTGTCTTATTACAGTAAATCAGCCGCGCTTTTCCTTCAGCTCGGTCTCCATCTGGGCCAGCGTCTTTTTGTCCAGATTGTAGAAAAATTTGGTGCCGATGAACTGCAGCACCTTCCGCACCCACTGGGTAAACTACACAGATCTTTCCTCTTATAACGATTATCTGCTCGCCGCCGGTGAAATCACCACCGAGCAGCAAGAGCAGGCCCTTGTGGTCGAGATGCTGCAGCAATATTGTGACCGGGTAGCGCGGTACTCTACCGCCGGCTATTCGGTGGTCATCCACTATATCAACCTGCATCTGAAGGAGGACCTGACCCTTTCCACGCTGGCTGCCCGCTTCAACCTAAGCCGCTCTTATCTGTCTGACCGGCTCCACCGGGAAGTGCACAGCAACCTGACCGACTATGTGACCCTGACCCACATCCAATTTGCGGCAAACCTGCTCCGGTATCATCACTACACGATCACACAGGCGGCACAGGAGGTAGGTATCCCGGTTATACCTTACCTGCCTGTTCAAGTGCACCATAGAAGAGACACTGTCCCACTACGCCCGGTAGAAAGCCATCGAGGCCTAAGAGACGAACCATCTAAAAAGAAGAATTTTGCAGCGGCGCTCAGACTCCTTGCAATGCTCTGTAGCATGGTATTATAATTTGTATAGAATCGGCAAGTTGTATGCTGCACCAGCAGGAGGGCATTTTATGATTTTACAAACAGGTTTCCGCACCGATATACCCGGCTTTTACAGCACGTGGTTTGCGAACCGCCTGCGTGCAGGGTTTGTGCTGGTGCGCAACCCTTATGACCCGCAGTCCGTCACGCGGTATGCCATCAACCCGGATGTGGTAGACCTGATCGGCTTTTGCACCAAAAATCCTGCACCGATGCTCCCCCGCATGGAGCTGCTGCGCCCCTATGGGCAGTACTGGTTTGTCACGATCACCCCTTACGGACCGGAGATAGAGCCGCATGTACCGCCGAAGGCGCAGGTCTTGCAGGACTTTATCACCCTGTCAAAAATTGTCGGTCCCGATTGTATCGCATGGCGGTATGACCCCATTTTTCTTTCCGACACCTACACCGCTGCGCGGCATATCGCTGAATTCGAGCAGATGGCATCTGCACTTTCCGGCTATACCAGGACCTGTGTGATCAGCTTTATCGACCTTTACGAGAAGGTACGGCGGAATTTTCCGCAGGTGAAAAGCGTCCCACTCACTGAGCGCGAAACGCTGGGAAAGGCTTTTATTGAGATTGGCAGAAAATACGGCATGATGATACGACCCTGCGCCGAGGGCACTGCGCTGGCCCGCTATGGTGCCGATTGCAGCGGCTGCATGACGCAACGGACTTTCGAGGCCGCGCTGCACCGTCCCCTGCGGCTGCCCCCGCAAAAGCCAGCCCGCAAGGAGTGCGCCTGCTGCCTTACGGCGGATATCGGTGCCTACAATACCTGCGGTCACGGCTGCCTATACTGCTACGCCAACGCCAGCCGTGTGACTGTAGCGCAGAATATGCGTATGCACGACCCCGCTTCTCCCTTTTTGGTCGGGCACAGCCAGCCGGGCGATGTGATCCACGAGGCAAAACAGGAAAGCTGGCTGGTCGATCAGATCAGTATGGCTGAGCTCCTCTAGCAGCAGACAGTGGCTGTCGGCCACTTTCACCGCTGCAACAACAAAAGCTTGCAAGATAAGGCTAAAATGCCTGTACTTGCAAGCTTTTGTTGTTTTCATTTGCGAAAATATGGGGCGAGCGATTCCTGTTGCTGTATCGTGCAAAGCGAGCTGCAATACAGCCGCACACAGCAAAAAGGCTGCGCTTCCTGCGCAGCCTCTTAGCAAACGGCCTTATTCGGCGTATTCTTTAACGGCTCCAGCCTTCTGCAGGGCCGCCATCACAGCGGGGATCAGAACCAGCTGCACGATAATACCCGGCACGGCATTGAGCAGTGCGCCCGCCAAGAATGCCTGGGCGGGAAACGCCTTGCCGCCCAAGCCCAGCAGCACGACCTCAGCCACGCCCCAGACAAGCCGCCCCGCAGCCATGGCGGTAAGCAGCGCTGCATACACCCCTGCCGCGCCCTTTTGAGCCATACGGCGGTATACCAGCCCGATAACAAGGCCGTAGGTCAGCAGCTCAAAGGCCATCGCAATAGCCACCGGATACATCGGAGGCATTCCGAACAGGACCGAGCGCAGCAGCGGCGCAACAAAGCCCACCGCTGCACCGTACTGCCAGCCGCAGACAAGGCCGCACAAAAGCACCGGAATATGCATCGGGAGCAGCATACTGCCAATTTGCGGAATCTGGCCCGTCAGCATGGGCAGCACGAGGCACAGCGCCAAAAACAGCGCTGCATAAGCCAATTTTTTTGTATTCTGGTTTTTCACAACATATCACCCTTATCAAAAAGTTTGAACCGCGCACCCTTCTGGGCACTGCCTTCCTGGCTTTTTCATAAGGGCATTCCTGCATCCTTCAAGCCCGCTATAGCGGGAACCATGCAGTTATGCCATAGGTCCGCTTACTATATTACACAAAAATCTCCGCCGTGTCCAGTACAAAATTGCAGCGTGCGGCTGGATCATGGGCAGCAAAATACCCTTCCTCCAGCGGGATCCACCGTTGCGCAAAATTTGCGTAACGTATACCCTCTCTTGCCCGCAGGCGCACCGCCTGCACATCGGGCGGGCAGGTAACAAACACACGCACCGCAAAGTCAGTCTGCAGCGCCGGATGCAGGCTGTAGCTGCCCTCCAGAATCGTCAGTGGCGCGGCAGCAAACGGCTTAGACGGCAGGAAAGCTCCCGCCGCACAGCTGTATGCATTATAGAGCGCCGTTTCGCCGCGCAAAAGCGGCTGCAGAACCTCGTTTCGCAGCCGAATGAAATCTATATTCGCGCCGGGCTGCTCCTGCCAGTTCGTGCAGCGCGCAGCAAGCGGTAGATAGAAATCATCGGTATGCACTACCCGGCAGCCCAGCTGCCCCGCCAGAAATTCCGCCAGTGTAGACTTGCCGCTGCCGCAACGCCCGTCAATGGCCAGCAGCGCCGGGCCGTTTTCTGCGGCCAACTGTGCGGTCTGCAGGATCGGGGCGGCGGCTGTTGCCAGCGGCGTCATGCGTCCAGCGCACGCAGCGTAAGTGCTACGGCATTTTGCAGATACTCGTCAAGGCGGCAATCCTGCGTGCCCGCCACAAAGATCCCGCAGCCGGACGCCGGGATCAAAACCTTGGCTGCCTCACTGCCGGAAATCGCCACCGACATGTTGGGAGAAACCTCTCCCATGATTCCGTTGGCCATCAAGATACCGATGGGCCCAAGGATAACATCGGCTCTGGCGGCGTTGTACACCACCGCATTTTCCCCGGTGGCACCGCGCACTGCACCCGCCTTCAGCATGGCGCTGGTTGCCAGCACATTCGTGCCCACTGCCAGCAGCTCGCAATCCGCAGGCAGCTTAGGCAGCAGCAGCTTTGCAAGCTGTGCGCCCATGCCGCCGCCCTGCCCATCAATGATCAAAATTCGTTTCATACCTTACATCCCCTGTCGCTATATGCCCTGCCGCTGTAGCGGCTCAGGCTGTCGAAAAACCTCCCTCTGCGAGGGGGCCAAGGGGTGAGCACACCTTTTTCGACAGTCTGCGCCACTGCAGTGGCTTACTTATGTTTACTATTTTACACCCCCGGAGTACGGCATCGCAAGTGGCAAAATGAAAAGGGTTTCTGAGTACTTGTAAAAATTCATCGTGCTTCATTTTCCATCAATTCCTGTTGCTGTAACTTTATTTTCGATTTTTTGTTGTGTTCGCTAAGAGATCTCTTGACTGCCAAGGCGGCTGCTCTCGCTGCTATAGCATATCGCAACTTTCCCAAATACTGTATGCCTTTATAGCAAACGCAAACCCAATCCTGCTGCCAGTCCCCTCCCCTTCCCTGCCCTCTTGAGATAGCCCTTACCTTATTGGATGGTATTTGCTTTATGTTGCTTTCCTTTCTTCTGCACTTGCCATATAACCTACGGGGCGATAATCCGGCTTTCTACCTATTGCAAGGTCCATTCTCAAATTCAGCTTGTTTCGTGTTGCGAAGGCTTCCCCTCCCACCTAAAAGAGAGGTTTCTACACTTTAACAATCGGATAATTTCCCTTTTTGGAACAGATTGTATGAACCAATTTGTATATTTTTCATATATTGTCCTATTAGTATATTAAATTGTATCTTATACAGCCACTCACCTATCCTTTTTATCCACCTTATGTAAGTACATTAAGCCCGCAATCCCTGTGGATTACTGCCGAAAAAGTGGATAAGTCCGTCAAAAAGAGGTTTTCTCATCAAGAAGTCGGGAAGTCCAGTGAAAAGAGAGGTTTCTACATCTCATTCCCGAAAAAAATGTTTACTTTGCATTATGCCATACTTTGCACCACTATGGACCTCTCTGGATCATCTTCGCATTACGCTGTGTACATGCTGTATACATTATAACAATATTTCCTTATTGTATTTTATCTGCAACGATTTTTCCCATTTCTATTATCTTTTCTCTCAGCTTTTTTGCTTTTTTAAGTGCTATTTTGTTCTCTATATCTATATGTTGTGGTTTTACATCTTTTTATCACTACGCTGCTTTGGTAGTGCCTTCCTGTACATGGCTGTGTTTTTTCCTCTTTTCTTTCGTTCTTTTGATGTGGAAATCTCTTTTTAGTGCAGATAATTCCTTTTTCGCAGCCCAGTTATATATCGGTATATCGCCTATTATTCTGTTTAAAAATCTTACGCTGTTTATGTGTAGTAACCTCTTGGTTCGCCACTATTACCTTTCCTGTCTCTGCCTATATAGACTCTCTTTGTGCAAGAATAAGTATGTTAGTTGATCCACAACACCAATATATAGTGTTTTGGAATCAATTCCTAAAAGGAGGTTTCTACACCGGAAAAAATCGAGCACCTCCTACCGCAGAGATCACTCGCAGCAGCAAAAGGAGATTTCTACACTCGCGGCAGGGGAAATTTTTGTTTTACTCTCTCCCCTGCTTCTATGCACACTATCCTAATTCAAGCGCCGGCGTTTTCCGATGCTTGTGCAAAGAGAGGTTACTACACCGGAAAAATCGGCTATAACACTCTCCACCTATGTTTGCACGGCAATGCTCTCCCGCTATCGCAAAGGCAAGATTTCCGCCCTGCACAATTTGTAGCCGCAACAGGCAGTATACAGAAAAAATTTTGAAAACAGAGATTCTTCCACTGCAAAAAAGAGGTTTCTACATGCTTATTTTGGCTGATTGGGCTGTAGCAATCTCTTTCTACAGCCTTTTAAACCTCTTGCATCCGGTGTGGAAATCTCTTTCGCCAAGTGTTTTTTCCTCTCCGCTGGCATGTGGAAACCTCTCTTTCTACATATTATAATAAATAAGTAAAAAGTAAAATATAAGATAAATAAGTGTAAAAGAGAAAAAAGCAAAATTTAAAAAATAGAAAAGCTCCAAACATTTTTTCGTTGACAGTCGGCAAATAGTATAGTAATATTATCAGTATAATGATATTTGTGTACCTATTTGTATTGTAACATCTAACGAAAGGAATATATAGCTGTATATCGTAATTATTTTAAGCCCCTCCTTGTACAGCTATAAGTAATGGATATGAACAAAACAAATTCGTCCATTGATGAAAACGAAGAATCTTTAGTTGGAGAGGTCCTTTCTGATGATGAGGTCCGCGAAAAAAAGCAAGCGATTGCGAAATGGCAGCACTCTCCTGTCGGCTTTGGCTCTTATATTACCAAAAGTAATGACCTGATCCAGCGGACAAAGTACTCTCTGCCCAGAAATGAGCAAAAGGTTCTCTTTATGCTCATGTCTAAAATCGACCAGAAAAATGATAAGGATGCATCCAAATATTATTCAATCACTTTCAATGATTTTGCCAAGTTGACCGGAGTGCGCACGGTGGATACGACTTATGCGCTGAATCTGAAGGAAACTATAGAAAATTTGGAAAATCGTACCTTCTGGGTCAAGAAAGAACCCGGCAGTAAGGTGTATCGCTCCATTTCCTGGCTGCAAAAAGGTTCTGAGGTCGATTTCGACAAGAAAGAGATTCGCCTGCGCTTTAACCAGGACATCTGGAAGGATATTGCGCAGCTTACCAGCAACTATACCTCTTACAGCATCGAATATCTGCTGATGATGAAAAGCACCTACTCTATGCGCGTTTATGAAATCATACTCTCCTATGACAATGGAAACAGAGACTATGGCTATACGAACGGCCTTGTATTCCAGCCGGTAAATGATGAGATCCTGAATAAGTTCTCCTCAAAGCGCGACGAGCTGACGGGTTATAAGTATAAAAAATTCAATATTGATGAGTTTAAAGGTCTGCTTTCTGCACCTACAGAGGCAGAGAGAGAGTCCACAAAGAGCAAAAAGAAAAAGGATCCGGCATCTGCCGACAAGAAAAAGTTTGACCGCGAAAAACCGCTGTCTGAAAAGTACAAGACTTTTACAGAGTTTGAAAAGAATGTTTTAAAGACCGTTAAGAAAGAAATCAATGAGATGACGGATCTTTGGTTTGACTATGCCCCGGCGCGCAAGCGCGGTGTTCGCAAATATGAATACCTGTATATTTTCATCAAATACAAGAACAAAACGGAAATGAGGGATGTCCGCTCCTATCATGATAGAAATACGCACGATGACGAAATTGTAAGGGATTCCAGAAAGAAGAAAACCCAGAGTGCGGAAAAAGCAGCCCAGCATATTACAGAGCCATTTAGCACAGATATTTTGAAAATGAAGTATAGAAAAGCAACTACGGAGATCAGAAACAAAGCAGACTATGCTTCGTATGAGGATAAGCTGACGGACAACGAGAAAAATATCTGCAATGATATTTTCACATACACGGCTAAGATCCTGACAAACACCAACAAGCGTGACCAAGCGGAGGAAACACTGGATTCTTTAAACCGAATCATCCATGACAATGCCGGGCTGAAAACATGGGCTCTGGGACTGTGTGTAAAATTTACGGAGATGTTTGAAAAAGCAACCGAAAGGAAGTCTGCACAGTATTATCGCACGGTTGTTTATAACGATACGATTGAAAACAGTGCTTTGATCATCGCGGCTGGCAAGCAGAAGCTCGCATCGTTGGATCCGGCGGGAGTGTTTAAGTTTGATATGTCTGTCTTTGAGGATGTATAAGTATTATTTGGCAGCAGCCTGCAACATGCAGGCTGCTGCTTTTTGCTGTAAAGAAAAAAAGATTATAAGTGACAAATGAATACAAAACGAGAACAGCAACAAGAATTGAAAGATGTGTTGACTCTGTCAGACTGTCGAAAAACTCTTGTAGGGGCGAGCATTGCTCGCTCGTGCCCGTTTGCCTTGTAAGCAAACTATCCCAGAAAATGCGTTGTTGCGGTAAGTTGACGGGCGACCAATGGTCACCCCTACACATGCAACAAGGCAATAAAACAATTTTTTGACGGTCTGGACTCTGTTTCGTGCTGTGAAGCGCGGTGCGAGTATGTAAAGAAATGGCCTACACGAATGCAGATATATTAAAGAATAGCAACAAGAATTGATAGACTTGAAATGTCGTTATGGCAGGATGATACCCGGAAAAGAGAATTGACTTTACTTATATCTATGTTATAATTGAAATCACAATAAGCAGCAAAAGATGGCTGCAACTATTTTGTGGTGAGGTATAGGCTTCAACATATTCAGCCACTGAAGTATGATAAAATCATACAACCGGAAATGGCAAAAAGACATGGAAAATCGATTACAAGAGAATTACAGAACGATAATTCACAGCAACAAGAATTGACGGACACATCCACAAATAACAGCCTTTACAGAAATGAGGAATTGCTCAATGTCTGCAAAAATTATTACAATTGCCATTGAAAAGGGAGGCACGGGTAAAACCGTAACGGCCTCCAATCTTGCCTACCTGATGGGCGATGAGGGGAAAAAAGTTCTTTGCGTGGATACTGATCCGCAGGGAAATCTCACCAAAGCACTCAGCGGCGGCTTGAGCATCACAAGTGATGAATTCTACGGTAAGGCGCTTTATAATCTTTTTGACGGGTTCCTGTATCATAGCAAGACGCGAGACTTTATTGTGGAAACGCAGTATGAAAATGTGGATATGATCCCGTGCGATGCGCAGACGCCGCGAATCAATAAGCGCATTGAACTGCTGATTGGCGATGCAGAGCGCCTGAAGGACGGAGATCCGAGGAAGGTTTCCGGTATGGGGGATTTTCTGTGCTATTTCCTCAATCAGGTGCGTGATGAGTACGATTACATTCTTATTGACACACAGCCTACGCGGGACAGCCTGTTGCTTTCCAATGCAATCTATGCAGCGGATTATATCCTGATTCCAGCCGGCTGTGAGGATAACTCCGAAGAATCGGCGTTTCGCCTTTATTATGAATGCAACAAGATGAAGCAAAGCTCCACTTCTCACCTGATGGGTGCCGGTGTGTTGTTGGTGAATGTAGATAAAAGCGCAGCAACAGACAAGAAGATTCAGGAGCACTTTAAAGAAGAACTCGGCACATCGCTGTTCAGTGTTGCAATTCCCACAAGCAAGACGGTGAAAACATCCATTTCCCGCTTTTTGCCTGTGTGCTATATGGCAAAAACGCAGCCTGTGGCAAAAGCCTATGTGAAAGCCTACGAAGAGTTGAAAAAGCGTCTGGAGGTTAAATGATATGGGAATGAAAAGCCCCGCCAAAAAGAAGGAAATCGTAAAACGTTCCCGCCCGACGGATGCAGAGCTTGGCAAAATTGATTCCAATAATGGCGATGCAGGAAAAATTATCAGTGATCTGACCGCAGGACATAAAAGCATTGAATACGAAGCACGGGATATTGCACTGTACGATATTCGCGTAAACGCGGACAACGAAATCTTCCGGCAGGCAGATACCCAAGAGGACATTGTGCAGCTGGCGGAGGATATTCAGCGCAACGGCCTGATGCATAATTTGGTGGTGTTTCCGCAGGAAGAAAATGGAAAGACAGTGTATGTCCTTCTCTCCGGTGAACGCCGCTACCGCGCGATGGAGTACCTCGAAAAGAGAGGAGACGCCACCTGGAACACCATCAAAAACTGCAATGTGATCACAACCAGTCTTTCGGAAAATGAAAAAAAGGTGCTTTTATACAGTGCAAACCTGCAGGTCCGCGGCGGCTTTGCGGATGAACAGATTCGCCGCAAGGCCGTTGCAGAATTTGTGGTCTGCCTTCAGAACGAGCCGTTCAATATGACGGAAAAGGACGCTAAAAAGGCAATTAAGGAAGTGAGTGCAACCACAGCCAAGCAGATCGACCGTGATTTCCGCATTGAGGAAAAGCTGGACAAAGAGTTGCTTCGCCTTTTGGATAATAAGTTCCTGACCCGCATGGAGTGTGAAAGCTATATCACGCTGGAGCCGGAGGAGCAGCATAAAATTGCGCAGTGCTATCTGTTGCTGAGCGCGGTTGATGTGAGCAACTGTGACACCGATGCCCGGGAGCGCCTGCTGCAGGAGCGCAACAGTATACATTATGATTTTATACGGGCTATTGACAGAGCCAGAAAAACCAACGAGCCGGATGAGCGGGACGAGCGCTTGGAGACTGCGTTTACGGAGTGTGAAAACGCAATCCGCCTGCTGCAGAACAGGGTAGGGGAGTACCGTGACGCCGTCAGTCGGCATGATACGGAGAAGGCCGAGGAAATCGCAAAGGATGTGGCCAGGGATCAGGAGGCAAAGCGCGTCGAGAAAAAGGAGCAAAAGAGCGAGTCTGAAAGCGCGACCTTTGTGGAAAAGACGATCCAGCCTGTTGCCAATAAGATTTTTAAGAAAATGAGTTCAACCAGCTATAAGCGTGGCGTCAGAAAGATGTCTCAGGAGCGCCGTGATAATGATGTTGCGATTCTGAATGAACTGATCGAGCAGGCGCAAAGCCTCCGGGATTTGATTGAAGCCGCAAAGTAAGGCAGGGTAGGGGGAGACACTGTCCCGGTAACAAAGGCAACACCGCACAATTCCCGCCTTACGGCTTAAGCACCGCTCCGGCGGCTGCGGCACGGCATCTGCGTTGCCAAAATGCTCGATAAGACATCCAGTATTATCTGCGCTTTTGGCTTAGCAGCTGCCGCACCTCGCTCGCCGTATCGGCACTTAGAATTATGCGGTATTGCCCAAAGGGTGATGCGAATGAAAGAAGAAAAAGTCAAGGTCAACCTTCGGGTAGGGCTCCTGATTCGGGAGACGCTTGTGGATGAGGCTGCTGTGGAGGATATCCGCGTAGGCACCCTGGCCAATCGGCTGCTCCAGTCCGAGATGGATAAGGTCATGAGAGTCGGTGCTGACAACTGCCTGATCATGAACAGCAGGGAATATCTGGCCAGCGAAGCAGAAATCGAGCAGAACAGGGCGGCCTACTATCTGTTTCCGGAAACAAAGGTTGTCAGCCGGTTTATTGCTACGCAGTTGGATGACAAGATCTATCCACAAATATCTTTTTACTTTTTGAAAGAGCAGATGGATGCGCTGGAAAAGCTGGTACGAAAGCAGCGGATACCGCAAACGATCCGAAACGGTGCGGTGCACTCCTATCGGTATGTTATCGCCGGTATGCTGCTGAATCATCCGCTTTGCCGTGCGCTGGGAGCATCCGCAAATAATGATTGAACCCAAAGCCCACAGCCGCCGCTGTGGGTGTTTTTTTGTCTGCCGCTGCCTGCAGCAAAACGCGCTGCAGAGGCGTCCCCTCACGCGCTCTGAGAGAGGGACGCGCTGAAGACGGTAAACAAAAAGCCCCCACCCGCGAATGCGGGCAGGGGAGAGGGGAGACGCAGCCTTGAAAAAATATAGGGGCGGCACACAGAATTATGCAGTGTTGCCTTAGAGCCAGGTACCCTTCCGCAGGTACTGCGGTCAGCATTTTGGTTTCGCCTTCCTTACAATTTGTTTCTATAGAGGGAAAATTTTGCTTGCTTTTGGGTTGCGGTGCTATTATACTTTGTGACATAGAATGTGTAAAGTATTTACCGCATTATGACTATGTAATTTTGGTATGAATGAGGCTGCGCCTATGTATGTCGATTGGGAATACTACAAGATTTTTTACTTTGTCGCAAAATACCGCAATTTTACCAAGGCGGCCCGCGTGCTGGGCAGCAACCAGCCCAACATCACGCATACGATGAACAAGCTGGAGGATCAGCTGCACTGTGTGCTGTTTATCCGCTCCAACCGGGGTGTGACGCTGACGCCGGAGGGGGAGATGCTCTATACCCGCATTTCCTCGGCTGCTGTGCAGATACAAGATGCCGAGGAGGAGCTGAGCGCCAGCGCGACCTTTGAGCATGGTGCAATCAGTATCAGCGCAACCGAGACGGCGCTGAACATCTACCTGTCGGAACGGCTGCGGGACTTCCATGCGCAGTACCCCGGTATCCGGCTGCGGATCTCCAACCATTCAACGCCGCAGGCGATTCAGGCAGTGAAAAACGGCGAGGTCGATTTCGCTGTTGTGACGACCCCCACCAGCGCAGAGGGGGAGCTGAAAAAAGTTGATTTGATGCCGTTCAACGAAATCCTGGTCGGCGGGAAAACCTTCACGGCGCTGGCAAGCCGGACGCTCTCGCTGCAGGAGCTTGACGCCTATCCGCTGATCATGCTGGGGAACGAGAGCATGAGCCGCCTGTTTTACCGGCAGTTTTTCCTTGAGCACAGCGCAGACCTGAAGCCGGATATTGAGGCGGCCACCACAGACCAGATGATGACGCTGGTAAAGAGTGAGCTTGGCCTTGCCTTTGTGCCGGAGCCGATGGCCCGCAGCAGCCTGCAGCGCCGCAGCATTGTGCAGCTGACCCTGCGGGAGGAGATTCCGCAGCGCTCAGTAAGTCTGGTTTATGACCGGCACCGTCCGTTGAATACGGCGGCCCGGGAATTTCAAAAGCAGCTGCTGAATGCGGCCAGACAGGAAAAAGCAGAATAACGCAAAATGTGCCCGCGCAAGCAGGCACATTTTGCGTTATGGGATGCAGAAAGCGGCAGTGTTTATGTCCAATCAGTGCATAAAGTGCTCCGGATCGGAACGCCGCCAAAATGCTGTTGCAAAAGGCGGGGAAAATGTCTATACTTGTACTATACAAACCAGCAGACGCGGTATAATACCCCGCTGCGGACACTTTGCAGAGCAACCAAAGGAGTCACTTGTATGGATAAGCAGAGCAGAACCTATCAGGCGTATGTGCAGATCCTGAAAGAGGAGCTGATCCCTGCCATGGGCTGCACCGAACCGATTGCCATCGCCTACGCCGCCGCCAAGGCGCGGGATGTGCTTGGCGGCATGCCGCACAAAGTCGAGATCGGCGTGAGCAGCAACATTATCAAGAATGTCAAGAGCGTCATCGTGCCCAACACCGATGGCATGAAGGGCATTGAGGCCGCCGCAGCGGCAGGCATCGTCGGCGGGCAGGCGGACAAGGCACTGGAGGTCATCTCAGCTGTAACAGCGGACCAGAAGGCAGCGATGCGCACCTTCCTGACGCAGGTGCCGGTCACGGTGAAGGCAATCGACAACGGCTTTATCTTCGACATTATTGTGACGCTGCAGCAGGGGGACGATTCCGCCGTGGTGCGCATCTGCCAGTACCACACGAATATTGTCCTGATCCAAAGAAACAGCGAAGTGCTGCTGGATCATACCGCGCAGGAGACAAAGCAGCTCTGCGGTGATGCCGCCCCTGCCGAGAGAGGTCTGACAGACCGGGCACTGCTGAACATTGCGGATATCTTTGCATTTGCCGATACCTGCGAGATCAACGACATCCGACCTTTGCTGGAAACCCAGATCCGGTACAACACCCGCATCTCGGAGGAGGGACTGCGAGGGGATTACGGTGCGAACATCGGCTCTACAATGCTGAAATTTTACGGCGAGGATGTGCGCAACCGCGCTATTGCCAAGGCAGCAGCAGGCTCTGATGCCCGTATGAGCGGCTGTGAGCTGCCAGTTGTCATCAACTCGGGCAGCGGCAATCAGGGCATCACGGTCTCGGTGCCGGTCATCGAGTATGGCAGAGAGCTGGGGGCATCCGATGAGACTCTCTGCCGCGCACTGGCCCTCTCCAACCTGATTGCGATCCACGAGAAGGCCGGTATAGGGCGGCTGTCCGCCTACTGCGGGGCCGTCAGCGCGGGCTGTGCTGCGGGCTGCGGCATTGCCTATCTGCAGGGCGCAGACCTGAAAGCGGTCTCCCACACCCTTGTCAATGCACTGGCCATCGTTTCGGGTATTATCTGCGATGGTGCCAAGGCCAGCTGTGCGGCGAAGATCGCCTCCAGCGTGGAGGCGGGCATCCTGGGGTATCACATGTACAAAAACGGCCAGCAGTTCCGCAGTGGGGATGGCATCGTCACAAAGGGCGTTGAAAATACCATCCGTAATGTGGGACTGCTGGGCCGTGAGGGTATGCGCGAAACAGACAAAGAGATCGTGCGGATCATGCTGCAGGAGCCGTAAGACCGCCGCAGTGGAGGACAGGGACTACTTATAGGAAGTGACCTTTATCCCGTATTCCTGCGTGGCCAGCTGCTCCCACCCGGAAAGCTGTGCTTTTGTCGGCGCTGCGGATGCAGACGGGCTTTCCCGCACTCCTTTTGTAGGATTCTGTCCAAAGTGCGGCGCGTTCGCAGGAGATCTGCGGTTTGGCGTTTACATAGTTTTGGCGTATTTTTTCAATTCGTGCGGTAAGCATTTTCAAATCTCCCCCATTCGGAAAACAAGCAACAGAAAAGTCAAAAGGCGTGCAGCACCCAATGAAGTGCGGCACGCCTTTGTGTGCAAATGCAAGCACTATTTCGAGAAATTGGGCCTGTATTACCGGCTCACGGTAAGGTCACGCTCGTTTTCGACGACTGCTTCTACCGCAAGCGCAAGGCCGCGCGCGATTTGATGCAGCTCCATGCTGGGTGTTCCCAGCGGCTTGCTGACGGCCTGCTCCATCGCATACGGCACATGGATAAAACCGCCCCGCATAGCGGGATACTGCCTGTCGATGAGATAGAGCAGCGTATACATCAGGGAGTTGCACACAAAGGAGCCAGCGGTGTAGGAGAGGGCTGCCGGAATACCGGCGGCTCTCATTTTTTGCACCATGGCTTTTACGGGCAGAGAGGTGAAGTAGGCGGGCGCACCGTCCTTCCGAATCGGCTCGTCCACAGGCTGGTCGCCTGCATTGTCAGGGATGCTTGCGTCCGCAAGGTTGATGGCAACTCTTTCCGGCGTGATGGCGGACCGCCCGCCTGCCTGCCCGACACAGATGACCGCATCGGGCCGGTGCTCGTTTACGGCGGCTTCCAGAACGGTGCCGGAAAGAGCAAACCGGGTGGGAACCTGCAGTTTGATGATCTGTGCCCCGGCAATGGTGTCGGGCAGCAGTTTGACAGCCTCATAGGCCGGGTTGACGGTCTCTCCGCCGAACGGGTCAAAACCGGTGACAAGGATCTTCATGAAGGAAACCTCCGCGTATTATTTTCTGCGCACGGCAAAACCAAACACAGTGCCGCAGGCGCCGCCGACGATGTGCATAAAGTTGGCTACATTGTCCTGCACGAACAAAATATCATATACCTGCTGGCTCAGGTAGAGCGCACCGACAAGGATCAAAGTGATCGGAATACCGCCGTAGCGCTCCTCCAGCGGGGGCGCGATGACAAGGAAAAGCAGCATGTTGCCTATAAAGTGGTCCCAGCCTGCATGGCCCAGCACATGACCAAACAGCCGGACAAAAAAACAGCGGATCGGCCAGCGAAGAACGATAGACGCTGAAAAGATGATAGGTCGTCCACCCATTGGTCAGGTGACCCAACTATTAACTTAAAGCAAAAGACCGAAGTTGTAAAGCCTTTTTTGGCTTTTACTTCGGTCTTTATTTTTGGGGGCTGTGCAACAGTCCCGCGTGCACCCGTGCGCAATTGATAAGCAAATAAAGGATCTCGCTATGACTGCGGTAAAAGCGGTCATGGCGGCTCAGCAGGGTTGGATCTGCCGCTGCTTTAAAAAGTGGATCGTCATAACGGCGCAAGCAGCCAGACGGAAGTGTGTTTTTAGGACCTACTTTGTATCAGCGCTTTATGCATTGCGCCACGGCATATTTCAATTTCTGCAAATCCGTTTCGTCGGGGTGAGAAACAGCAGTATCAAAGTTTTCAATCATTTTGTCAACGTTTGGGATCGGCAGAGGGCTGTTTTTCATCTTTACATAGCGCTCCCGCACCGATTGCGGCATTTTCCCCTGGCACATGTAGGTGCCGATGACAGTATTAGAAGCACCGAGACACTTTTGAACGGAAGAAAGAATTTTGTCAAAATATTCCTGACTGCCGCCGAACCCGGCTGTGCCAAACAGGAACACCTCTTTGCCATTGAGCGTTTTCAGGAAATCGGTGATTTCCTGATTGCAGCGCCCCTTGTCCGTCCAAAAGCCGATGAAAAGACGCTCTGCCTGCAGAGCCTCCTGTGACGGGGAACCGAAGAAACACAAATCTGCCTGAGGGAGAACGGAGGAAACAGCCTCGGCAAGCTGTTTAGTATTGCCGGTCTGGCTGCTGAATACAATAGCGTATTTCATAGGTCATACCTTTTCATAAATGCAATGGGTGCCTTGATGCTGCTGCAAGCCGCCAAGGCATTTTTTGTTGCAGCGAACACAGCGGTGAATCTCCTTGATCTGCCCGGAGGCCACTTTGTTCGGCCATTCCGGGTCAGCCAACAGCTGGCGGCTCATGGCAGCACAGGTGATGCGTCCGCTTGCAAGCTGCTGCTCTACAAAATCAGGCTGATTCAGCCCGCCCACGCCGGTGATGGGCTTGTCCGTATACTGGCGCACCTCATCGCAGAATTTCAGGAAGCAGCCCTGCTCTTTGAAGTACGGGTGCTTGGCCGGTGGAATGGTGTCCTCCAGACTGGAATGGTTCGCCAGCGTTACATGGAAGCTGGTCACACCGGCATCGGTCAGCAACGGTACAAAAATACCCAGCTCGGACTCCACCACACCGGCATTGCCATAGTGGGGATCTTCCTGCCGGACGGCCAGCTTGTAGTCGATGGGAATCTCCGGCAGGCGGCTGCGGATGGCCTTGACGGCCTCCACCGCAAAGCGGGCACGGTTCTCGGCGCTGCCGCCGTATTCATCCGTGCGGTGGTTAAAGACAGTGGAGCTGAAGCTGCCGCACATGCGGTCACCGTGGACCTGCACCATATCGAACCCGGCTTTGACAGCCAGCACGGCGGCCTCGCCGAAGCCGTTGATGATCTTATGGATCTTGCGGGTGGACAGCTTGCTGATGTAAGGGGCAACCTCGGCATTCAGCAGGGGACGCAGCTCCTCCATGGAAATCTTCTTCGTCAGAACGCCGGGCACGTATTTCAGCATGGCCAGCATATTGGAGTCGGACTGGTGCAGCTGGGCACAGATGCGGCAGTCATAGCTGTGGACGATTTCGACCAGCTTCTGATAATGGGCGAAGCCTTTTTTATCAAAAAGAGATTTCTCAAATTGGCTTTTGCCGACGGGGACGTCACCGATGATAACCATGGCGCAGCCGCCTGCGGCGATCTTGCGGATCTTTTCAAAGTATTCGTCCTCCGCAAGGCCAAAGGTGGTAGGGGCAAAAATGATGCGGTTTTTCAATTCCAAACCGCCGTAATTGATGGGGCTGTTAATCGTTTCGTACATGGTGCGGTATCCTTTCTGTTGCTTTTTCCAATAAGGCAAGCAGCTGTTCCTTTTCTTTTGCAGTCAGATTCGTCATAAATCTGTCGTCCCAGTCAAAGAATATCCGGTGGGCGGCTTCAAAAGCCTCCTGCCCGCGTTCTGTCAGGTTGAGCAGATAGTGACGCCCTGATTTTTCCTTGGTAATAAAGCCATCGTCAGTCAGACGATTGATGCACCGTTGACTGTGCCCCCAGTCAAGGGACAACGCTTTTGTCAATTCCGAAGGCGTACAGTTCGGCTTTTTTCCGATATATACAATAAAAAACAAAAGCCCGAAATTTAGTCCGACTTCCTGCAGCTTGTCGCCTGTGAAATCCGCAAAGCTGCGGTACAGCATGGCGATGTAGTAGGAAAGGGTCTTTTGATACATGGTGGATGCAGCATCTCCTTTCGTAAAAGAGTATAGTCTATACGCTTGACTTTGTCAAGTATAAAATGCTGATATACAATCGAAAAGACAAAATATATGCTATAGAGGGAAAGCAAACCGGGCAGTAAGCCCCGGAGCAGGGGACATAGCCCACCACACGGCGGCGCAGCAAAATACAAACTCGCAGCAGTCAAAGGGTACTTTCGTATCCATGACTGCTGCGAGTTTGTAAGCTGTTTTCTTATTTACTGCTGCGACTGCGCAAGAGCCTCATCGATCAGCTTTTGCAGTGTGGCAGCGTTATCCTCTTTATCAATACCGCCCATAATCGGTTCCCCAACGATGTTGCCCTGACGATCCACAACGCAGGTAGTGGGGAAGGCCATAATGCCGAGGGCAAACTTACCGGCATCACTGGCAGAGTCAAAATAGATGTTGCGGAATGCAGCCCCGGCCTGTTCCAGAATCTGTTTGGCAGCGGCAATGTTGTCCGCGTTGCCATCAAGAGTTTCTGTGTTGATACCGATCACCTCGCCGCCCTGCTCTTGAATGCGCTGATTCAATGCGTTAAGGTCGTCCATCTCGTCCACACAGGGCTTGCAGCCGCTGAACCAGAAATTTACAACGGTGAACGCATTATCGGCAAAAAGACTGCTGCTTACGCTGTTGCCGTCCAAATCCTTTCCTTCAAACTGCGGGAATGTGCTGGCCGTCTGCGTCATAGACTGGCTGGCAGCTTCATCCTGCGGCAGTGCTGCGATCTGTGTTTCGATCTCACGGATTTTGTCCGCATCGGCCTTTAAAGCAGCATATTCTTCATCGGTGAACTGGTCCTTCGCATGATCCAACGCACTCATAAGAATATCACCGTAATTGCTGCTTAGTGTGGTGTCGGTAACATTCTTGTCCATGGAGGCAAAAACCTTTTCCCACAGGGCGTTATTTGCCGCCAGAATATCGTTTTCCTCTGCGATAAGCTCATTTTCAGACTTGCCCGTCTCAGAAGTAGATGCTTGCTGGGAAGCTGCCGCAGTGCTTGTCTGTGTGCTGCTGCAAGCAGCGAGGGAGAGCAGCATCAGAAGGGCTGTGATCCATGCAAAAAAACGTTTCATTGTCAATTCTCCTTGATTTCTGTTTTTGACTTGTCGCCGAAACCGTACTGATAGCAGATCGCTTTGGTCGGACAAGACTTTATACACTTACCGCAGCGGATACACTCCGCGTGGTTTGGTGTTTTGGTAATATCCACATCCATCGGGCACACTTTTGCGCAGGCACCGCAGGAAACACATGTATCGCGATCAACGCGCATCTGAAACAGGGATACATGATTCATAAGTGCATAGACCGCCCCCAAGGGGCACAGCCATTTGCAGAACGGGCGGTAAAAAACCACGCTGCCTACCACAACTGCCAGCAGAATGCAGAATTTCCAGCTGAACAGCTTTCCCAAAGCCGCTCGTATGCCCGCGTTTGTAAGAGAAAGCGGAATTGCGCCCTCCAGTACGCCCTGCGGACACAGGTACTTGCAGAAGAACGGATCCCCCATGCCGGATGTGTTGACAATAACAGCCGGAAGCAGTACGACCATGATCAGCAGTACCGCATATTTGATATAGCGCAGCGGTTTCAGGCGTCTGGTTGACAGCTTGGGAGAGGGAATCTTATGCAAAAGCTCCTGCAGCCAGCCGAACGGGCAGAGAAAACCGCAGATAAAGCGCCCCAGCAGCACGCCCAGCAGAATCAAAATGCCGGTAACATAATAGGAAAACCGAAACTTTGACGACCCGACCACAGCCTGGAAGGCCCCGATAGGGCAGGCCCCCGCAGCGCCGGGGCAGGAGTAACAGTTCAGGCCCGGAACGCAGAGATATTTCCCCTTGCCCTGATAAAGCGTTCCTTTGAGAAAATTCGGCAGATGGATGTTTGTCAGCAGCGCTGCACCTGCCTGGATCAGTCCCCGGAAACGGGCCAGAAAATGCGAACGATTCTTATCCAATGCCAACACACTCCATACATAATCGAATTGCTTTCGTAAAGACAGTGCCCGCCTCACCGCGCCATGCCCCGTAACCGATCATCATAACGGCAGCCAGCAGAAAAAGCACCTGAACGATTGCCTTTTTGCTCAACATTTCGATCCTCCTTTTTGTCTTGATGAGATCAGTATAGCACAACGGGTATAAATTTTCTGCTAAGAAAAAATTAACGCAGATTTTAGCAAAAGCTGTTATAATGGTAGTAAACAGAAACACAGTTTATATAAGGAGCGTTTATTATGCGTTTGCTGCTGGTTGAGGATGAGCCGTCCCTGCGGGAAAGCGTTGCCAGAAAGCTGCACCGTGCAGGGTATGAAACAGATGACTGCGGTGATGGGGAAACCGCGCTGGAAATGCTGGCGGCAGAGCGGTATGACCTTGTTTTGCTGGATCTGAACCTGCCCCGAGTGGATGGAATGACAGTTCTGCGCACACTGCGAAAGACCGATTTGGAAACGCCGGTTCTGATTCTGTCGGCCCGCAGTGAAATTGCGGACAAGGTGGAAGGCCTGGACGCCGGCGCCAATGATTATCTGGCCAAGCCGTTCCATTTGGCCGAACTGGAAGCCCGCGTCCGCAGCCTGACACGGCGGCAGTTTATTCAGCGCAATGTTTGCCTGCGATGCGGCAGACTGAGCTTTGATACCAAGAGCCGGGTGGCTATGGTGGACGGTCAACCTGTTCCACTGACCCGCAAGGAAAGCAGTGTTCTGGAATATCTGCTTCTGCATCAGGGACGCCCTGTCAGTCAGGAGGAATTGATGGAACATGTCTGGGACGGCCGCGTAGATGCGTTCAGCAACTCGATTCGGGTGCATATCTCGGCGCTGCGCAAAAAGCTGCGCGCGGCACTGGGGTATGATCCTATCCGAAACCGCATCGGAGAAGGTTATGAAGTGGGGGAGAGCGAGCAATGAAGCGATTATCTTTGCAGTGGCGCATCACACTTATGACGGCATTACTGATTGCGGGTGCCTGCATCTGCCTGAACTTGTTGCTGTATCGCTCCGGCGCCTCCGGTATGGACAATCTGAACGGGTACGTTTTACAATATCAACAGGACGGCGGGGAGGATCTGACCATAGAGATCCCCGAAGATCAGATGTCAGACTTTCTGGTGCAATTCTCGCAAGAGGTTTACGATACAAAGACGATTTTTGGCCGCAAAGGGTGGTGCATTACGGCAGTGGTGACGCTGTTCAGCGCAGCGATTGCTTATTTTATCAGCGGCAAAGCGCTGAAACCACTGAAAGAGCTGGCACAGCAGGCCGAGAAGGTCGATCAGGATAATCTGGTTGATGTACGGCTGGAAGAAAATACCGTTGCGGAATTTCGGCAGCTAAGTCAATCTGTCAATCAAATGCTGGATCGCCTGGCCCATTCCTTTGACCTACAGCGGCAGTTTGCCGGGAATGCAGCCCATGAGCTGAAAACACCACTGGCCATCATGCAGGCAAAACTGGAAATCTTCGCCGAAGATCACATGAATACGGACGCGGAAACCGCAGAGCTGGTACACTTTCAGACAGAGCAGATAGCCCGTTTATCGGCGCTTGTACGGACCCTGCTGGAAATGAGCAATTTGCAGGCCGTTCCGCGGGATGACTGCATTGAGCTTGCGCCGCTGGCAGATGAAATTGTCACGGATCTGACGCCGCTGGCCCAGAAAAAGCAGATCACCTTGCATCAGGAATGTGAGGATATTCATATTATCGGAAGCGATGCCCTGATTTACCGTATGCTGTTCAACCTTGTGGAAAATGCAATCAAGTACAATCAGCCGGGCGGTTCTGTGCAGATTACGATCAGCCGGTCAAACGGCAAAGCAATACTGCGCGTTGCAGATACCGGCTGCGGTATTCCCGATGAATACAGAACCAGCATCTTTGAACCGTTTTTCCGTGTGGACAAATCCAGAAGCCGCGAAATGGGCGGCGCAGGACTGGGTTTGGCGTTGGTGCGGGAAATTGCAGCACTGCACGGCGGTACAGTACAGGATGAGCCGGCAGAAGGGGCAGGAACCGTATTTACCGTTGCGCTGCCCATGTAAAGCGGAAATAAAAGTCATCGGCAGGGAGAACGAGATGACGGGAGCAGGGGGCATCGGGAAGCAAAAGCCTCCCGTAAAAGAGAAATGCACAAGTTCGCTAAATGTAACTTTAGCGAACTATAGGGGACGGGCTGCCTTTTGCGGTGTGCTGCAGTAGACCTTATATAGTATATCAGACCGTCAAAAAATTGCATTTTTGCCTTATTGCGTGTGTAGGGGCGACCATTGGTCGCCCGTCAACTGTTTCGGCGTGATCTATATGGATATTATGATGCCGCGTATGAACGGCTGGGACGCCGCCAGAACCATCCGCGCCATGAACCGCCCCGACGCGGAAAGCATCCCCATCATTGCCATGTCCGCCAATGCTTTTTCCGAGGATATTATGGACAGCCGTCTGGCGGGCATGGATATTCACCTGGCCAAACCGCTGGACGAAGCCAAGATGATCAACGCCTTAAAGCAGTGCATCGCCGAACGGAGTGCCGTAAAGCTGCGGAACGATTTGTAACGCTTTGCAGCAGCCAACCTAAGGCAACACCGCACAATTCCCGCCTTACGGCTTAAGCACCGCTCCGGCGGATCTCCGCGCCAAGAGCCGCCGCAAGCGGCGGTTGCGCTCCGAAGCGCCTCGCTGCGGCTCGGTGTGCGGCACGGCATCTGCGTTGCCAAAATGCTCGATAAGACATCCAGTATTATCTGCGCTTTTGGCTTAGCAGCTGCCGCACCTCGCTCGCCATATCGGCACTTAGAATTATGCGGTATTGCCCTAATAAAAACAACAGGAACATTGCAATGTACAGCAGTGCTCCTGTTGTTTTTTATGCCGAAGTTTATTGCGCATGGCGGGGTGTCACTATATATCATTACACGTGTCTTGACACGTGCAATGAACGGTGCTATACTGTCAAAGTTGGAATTACAGAAGAAACCGAGGAAACCACATGAAAATGGCTAATATGGATGACTATTTTGACGTAGTCATCGTCGGCACCGGCGCTGCGGGCCTTTACTGCGCCCTGAATCTGCCTGCGCGGTACCGCATTCTTCTGCTTACAAAGCAGAAAGCGGACGAGAGCGACTCCTTCCTTGCGCAGGGCGGCATTTGTATGCAGCATGGCGAGGCAGACTACCGCCCCTTTTTTGATGATACGATGCGGGCAGGCCATTACGAGAACAACCCCGCCACAGTAGACCTGATGATTCGTTCCTCCAACTCGATCATCCGGGATCTGGTGCGCCGCGGCGTCCGCTTTGCGCGGGATGACCACGGGGCTCTGCGCTTTACCCGGGAGGGAGCGCACTCCCGCCCGCGCATTCTGTTCCATGAGGATATTACCGGCCACGAGATCACCCAGACCCTGCTGAACGAGGTCCTGCGCTGCGAGAACATCGAACTGCGCGAGCATATGACTCTGCTGGATTTCTTCGCCGACGCCTCGGCCTGCGGCGGTGTCATTGCTGCCGACCCGGACGGCGAACCGCGAGCCATCGGGGCAGGGGCGGTGGTGCTGGCCTGCGGCGGCATCGGCGGGTTGTATAAAAACTCCACCAACTTCCCCCACATCACGGGGGATGCCATCGCCATGGCCCTGCGCCACGGCGTTGCCTGTGAGCACCTGGACTATATCCAGATCCACCCCACGACTTTGTACAGTCACCGAAAAGGCCGTCGCTTTCTGATTTCGGAATCGGTTCGCGGGGAGGGCGCGCTGCTGCTGGATAAAAACGGGAACCGCTTTACCAACGAATTGCAGCCCCGCGACGTGGTCAGCGCAGCGATCCGTGCACAGATGGAAAAGGACGGTACCGACCATGTGTGGGAGGATATGCGCCCCATCGGTGAGGCGGCTATCCGTGAGCATTTCCCCAACATTCTGGAGCGCTGCGAGGAGGAGGGGTACGACCCCATCCATGAACCGATCCCCGTTGTACCGGCCCAGCATTATTTTATGGGCGGCATCACGGCGGACCTGAGCAGCCGCACAGCACTGCCCCGGCTGTATGCCTGCGGCGAGACCTGCTGCAACGGTGTGCATGGACGCAATCGGCTGGCCAGCAATTCCCTGCTGGAATCTTTGGTCTTTGCACAGCGCGCGGCAGATGATATACTATACGGAGAACCGCCTGTCTTTACAGGCGATAAGCCCGATTTGGCCCCATACCGTGAACAGGAACCGCTGTTTGCCGCGTATCGGCAGGAGGTTCTGACCGCTATTGAGAGGAGTAAAAACCATGAATGAGATCACCCAGCTGCTGCATATAGACCCGCTGCTGCTGCAAGCGCTGCGGGAGGATATTCCGGAGGAGGACGTTTCCACAAACGCCGTCATGCCCCACGCCTGCCCCGGCACCGTGGATCTGATTGCCAAGGAGGACGGCATTGTTGCCGGTCTGGCGGTCTATGCCCGCGTCTTTACGCTGCTGGACCCCGGCGCCAAGGTGGAATTCTTCTGCCGGGACGGCGATACCGTACAGCCCGGCCAGAAGCTGGCCGTTGTTACGGGCGATATACGCGCCCTGCTTTCCGGTGAGCGCGTTGCGCTGAACTACCTGCAGCGAATGAGCGGCATTGCCACCTATACCCATCAGCTGTCTGCCCTGCTGGAGGGAACCGGCATCACCCTGCTGGACACCCGTAAGACCAGCCCCAACAACCGCATTTTTGAAAAGTACGCTGTCCGCGTTGGCGGCGGCAGCAACCACCGCACCGGCCTGTCCGACGGCGTTCTGCTGAAGGATAACCACATCGGCGCTGCCGGCGGCGTGGCGAAGGCCGTCAAGATGGCCCGGCAGTATGCGTCTTTCGTCCGCAAGATCGAGGTGGAAGTTGAAACGCTGGAGCAGGTCAAAGAGGCCGTGGAAGCCGGTGCGGACATCATCATGCTGGATAACATGAGCGACGAGGATATGCGCAAGGCTGTGACTTTGATTGCAGGCCGCGCCAAGACCGAGTGCTCCGGCAATGTCACGCGGGAAAACATTGCCCGTCTGCGGGACATTGGCATTGACTATGTGTCCAGCGGCGCCCTGACCCATTCGGCCCCCATTCTGGATCTTTCCATGAAGCATCTGCGCCCCCTGGCAGAGGAGGAGGCCTGATATGACCACAGCAGAGCGCCGCGCCGCCATTTTGCAGCAGCTTGCTCATGCTGGAGCGCCTCTTGCCGCCCGCACGCTGGCTACCCATTACGGCGTCAGCCGTCAGGTCATCGTGCAGGATCTGGCGGTCATACGGGCATCACACCCCGGGATCATTTCCACTGCACGCGGCTATGTGCTGGAGCAACCTGATCGGCCCGCCGGCTGCACACGGGAGTTCAAGGTGCGCCACACACCTGACCGAACCGGGCAGGAGCTGAACCTGATTGTGGACTGTGGCGGCCAGGTCAAGAATATCAGCATCAGCCACCGGGTCTATGGCCGTATCACCGCTGAGATGGACATCCGTTCCCGGCAGGACGTGCGGGAATTTCTGCAATCGTTTGAGGATAGTTCCTCCACGGTGCTGTCCACCGCCACCGACGGCTACCACTATCATCTGGTGGAGGCAGCCACCCCGGACAGGCTGAGCCTGATCGAAAAAGAACTGAAAGAGCACGGTTTTCTGGCTCCGCTGCAACCGTGGGAGCATTGAAGAAAGAAAACGAGGCATAATTATGACTGTCCATGAACTGCAGCAGGAGATCCTGCGCCTGAAACGGGAAAAGAATATCTGCATCCTGGCCCATGCCTACCAGAGCCAGCCTGTGCTGGAAGTAGCCGATTACACCGGCGATTCCTACGGGTTGAGCGTGCAGGCGGCCAAAACCAACGCTGACAGGGTCATCATGTGCGGTGTGCGCTTCATGGCCGAGACCTGCAAAATTTTAAGCCCGGAGAAAACTGTCTGGCTGGCCAACCCCATGGCGGGCTGCCCTATGGCCGAGCAGCTTGATCTGCCGACCTTGCAGGAATTGAAAAAGCAGTACCCAGGCTACGCCGTGGTGGCGTACATCAATACAACTTCGGAGCTGAAAACGGCCTGCGATGTCTGTGTGACGTCCTCCAGCGCGCTGAAAATTTGCAGTGCGCTGGAAAACGATAAGATTCTGTTCATCCCAGATCCCAATTTGGGCAGCTATGTAGCAAAGCAGCTGCCGGAAAAGCAGTTTGCCTTTTACCACGGCGGCTGCCCGCGCCATATCGTATGTTCGGCAGCAGATGTAGCCAAAGCCCGCGCTGCCCACCCGGAGGCACTGCTTCTGGTTCATCCCGAATGCCGCCCCGAGGTCGTGGAGCAGGCTGATTATGTTGGCTCTACCACCGGCATTATGGCTTATGCAGAAAAGTCCGATGCCAAAGAGTTCATCATCGGCACGGAAAACAGCATCGTGGAGCACCTCTCCTATGATTGCCCGGAAAAGCGGTTCTATCCGCTGGCCGTGCAGCTTACCTGCATGAACATGAAACTGACCACCCTGATGGACATTTACCATTGCCTGCAGGGCAGCGGCGGCGAGGAAATCACCCTGCCGCAGGACGTCATGCAGGGAGCCGGGCGCTGCATCCGCCGCATGGTGGCGCTGGGCGGCTGACAGATTGCGCATGAAAAAAAGCATATACAGCATCGCGTTGCGAACCGCCGAGAGGCCGTTCGCCATAAACGCAGCTGTATATGCTTTTTACTTTGCCGTACAGATCCTTTGTACGCTATTTAAACGCGGTCACGAATTCTGTTTGAAAACATTATCCAGTGTTCCCATCAGGATGTTCACATCAATCGGTTTTGCAATATGTGCATTCATCCCTGCTTTGAATGCTTTTTGGCGGTCTTCCTCAAAAGCGTTGGCTGTCATGGCCACAATGGGAATGTTTGCCTTTTTACTGCTGCTCAATGTACGGATCTCCCGGGTGGCGGTGTATCCGTCCATTTTGGGCATCTGAATATCCATCAGGATCAGATCATACTCATCCTCCGCAGCCTCGTTCATTCTGGCCACGGCATCCGTGCCGTCCTCAACGGCGTCCACTTTCAGTCCGGCTTCCTCCAGAATGGCCGTTGCAATCTCTCGGTTCAGTTCGTTATCCTCGACCAACAGCACCTTTTTGCCTGTATAGTCGCCGTGCTTGGGCAGAAGGGGCTGCCTGCCCGACACCACTTTGTGTGTCAGAGCATCGCGCAGTTCCGACATAAACAGCGGTTTGGAAACAAACGCCGTGACACCGGCCTGCCGGGCCTCGTCCTCAATGTCGGCCCAATCGTAGGCCGTCAATATGATGATCGGCGTGCCGGGTTCGATTACTTTACGAATCCTGCGCACCGTCTCAATGCCGTTCATATCCGGCATCAGCCAGTCAATGATGTAAACCTTGAACTCCGCACCCTGATTGTGCGCCTCCCTCGCGCGCAGGATGGCTTCCTTGCCGGAGGTCGTCCAGTCGGCTTCCATCTCAATTTCCCGCAGCATTTTGCTTACGCTCATGCAGGTCTGTGCATCATCATCCACAACCAGTGCACGGGTGCCTTTCAGGCCCGGAATCGGCGGATATTTCACCGATTCCGTACAAACCTTGCAATCCAGGGTGACCGTAAACTCGCTGCCCTTTCCCTGCTCGCTCTTGACGGCGATGGTTCCGCCCATCATATCTACGATGTTTTTCGAGATGGCCATGCCAAGTCCCGTACCCTGAATGCCGCTTCTTGTCGCAGTCTGTTCCCGTGAAAAAGAGTCAAAAACGTGCGCCTGGAAGTCCTTCGACATACCGATACCGTTATCTTTCACGCTGAAAACAAAGGTCGCATACCCACTGCGGGCAGACGGCTTTTCTTCAACGCGGATATTGATGGTACCGCCTGCCGGTGTAAACTTGACAGAGTTGCCCACGATGTTGAGCAGGACCTGATTCAGGCGCAGCTTATCGGTGATAATATCCTCGTGGTGCACATCCTGCGTGTCGATGTAAAGGTCAAGTTGTTTGGCGCTGATATTGCCTTGAATGATCGTGCGCAGGTCGTGCAGCACATCGGGCAGGTGGACTTCTGTGTTGTCCAGTTTGACCGTGCCGCTTTCGATACGGCTCATATCCAGAATATCGTTGATCAGACTGAGCAGATGCTGGCCCGATACGCTGATTTTCTTCAGATACTCTTTGACAAGGTCAACGTTATCAATATGCGCCGTGGCAAGGGCCGTAAACCCGATAATGGCATTCATCGGGGTGCGAATATCGTGCGACATACTGTTCAGGAATACCGTCTTGGCCTTATTGGCGTGTTCCGCCGCCGCCAGTGCATCGCGCAGGGCATCCTCCTGCTTTTGCTCCCGCCGCTTTTCCTCGGTAGCGTCGCGGGTAGCAACCAATACGGCTGTTACGTTGCCGTCCGCGTCTTTTCGCTGCGGTGTGATCAGCGTAAGGATCCATTTTCTGTCGACAGTCTGAGACGTAAGAGCCAAAGAGGTGTGACCCTTCAGACGTTCGGCCACTGTCGTCATGTCCGTAAAGGCGAGATACTCCTCGCGGGATGGCTCCGCGATAATTTTCTCGATTTGCTCCTGCTGTACGGATCGTTTCAGTGCAAAGTGCTTCTGCTTCTTGACCGTATCTGACGCGTTCTTGACGATTTCAACGGTGTTTTTCTTCAAGTCCACCAGTGAAATGGACGTATACGCCGTGCCAAGCGCTGTGATAATTCCGGTACGTTTCTGGTGCTGCCGCAGCGCGTCTTTTTCCATTTTGGTCTGCCACAGCAGTGCCATTAAAAAGACCATCACGGCTATGGCCAGATAGGATGCACAGACAATGTTGCGCGTCATGAACACCTGAGATGCCGGGAAAAACACAAAGAGCGCATAGTTCTCGGTATTTTCCCGGCTGCCGTACCAGACGCCCTGATTGCTGTTCAGGCGCACAATGCCATCCTCCGCAGCACCGAAGGTTCCGTTATATAATTCCTGGCAGTCCTCTATTGCCTTGTTTACCTGTTTGCTGCTGTTGCTGCTGATGACCCTGCCGTTCTCCGTGATCGTAGCGATGCCGCCAAGCTCCAACGGAAAATCTCTCAACAGGGAATCCACCGTCAAATCTCCAATATCCTCATTGTCCTTCTGTATATAGGTAATCAGGATACCTGGTGCATCCGCGCGTGCCACCGCGGCAAAATCATAGAGTATCCCATTTTCTTCCAGACGGGTCGAGTATGTCTTTTTTGGATAATCAACGATATTGTGTACATAGGGGCTGTCGATCAGCTTCTCCCACAGCGGCATGGCGCTGCCGCCCTTTGTGGTCTGCATGACAACATTCAGGTTTTCATCTAATACAAGCGCACCGGTCAAACGCTGTTCCTCTGCAAAAGAGTTCAGGTCCTGCGTGCCGAAACCTTCCTTCAGCGTCATTTCGTTGCCAAGGCTTACCGTTTTATCCAGCAGGCGGACAAGGCTTTTCACGCGGTCGTTGGCCGCATCAGTCTCGTACTGCTCTAAGCGGATCTTTACAAAACCAATCGTTTCATCCAATGTATGACGCAGTGCAATTCGGTTCAGATTCGTGAATGTGATCCAAAGTACAATGCCGAACGCAACTAACACAAGCAAAAACAGTCTTTTTTTGCCGGACTGCTTTTTCACATTCATTTTCCCTGTTCCCCCCACACAGTTTTTTCTGCATCAAGTCCGAATTTTTCTGCAACGCGGCCAATCGTTCCGTCCTGCTTCATATCTTCCAGAGTTTGAGTCAGCTGCACAGCCAAATCCTCATGGGTGTCCTTTGCGAAGGCAACGCCAAGTTCGGAACTGTAAGGACTCTCTGCCAGCACACGGTAACTGCTTTCATCCAGATTTGTCCACTTGGCTACCAGTGCTTCATGGCCCGCGACGGCATCTACATAGCCTTTGCGCAGTGCCGCAAACATATCCTCTGTCGTCTCAAAGCTGTTGACTTGCTTGACCTCGGGCAGCAAAGAGGGAATTTCGCCGAGAAACAGCGACTCCGCCTTTGTGGTTGCCTGTACGCCGATGCGCTTACCGGCCAGATCGGACAGCGACTGGATATCGCTGTCTGCACGAACAGCCACGACCTGACGGCTGTACATATACGGACCGGCCCATTGGTACTTGGTTTCCCGCCCGTTCATGCTGAAGCATGACCAGATACAATCGATCGTTCCGTCGCTGAGAAGGTTGTCTTTGTCCGGCCATGAAATCGTCCGGAATTCCGGCGTATAGCCAAGTCGTGAAAACGCTTCCGTCGCCAGTTCCACGTCGATGCCGGCAAACTGCCCGTTCCTGTCCAGATAGCTGTAAGGGTCAAACACATCAATGCCGACCACAATCGTCTGCGGCGCAGTCTCTGCCGCAGAGTGCGGCTGTGCGGAACAGGCGCACAGACCTGCCATAAAAAGCATAGCCAAAGCCATAAGCAGACCATACACTTTTGCCCTGCTCATTGACGTTTTTCCTGTGTGGTGATGCCTGTTTGAAAAATGGAACATGCGCTTCTCTTCCTTATTATATAGGTTGTATACCGCTTGCCGCCGAACCCTGTCGGACGCAGTAAGCCATGAAGTAAACCATATTATAACTTTTCTAAATTGGAATTTTATCATACTACGGACATTATTGCAAGTGCTTTGCCTTGTCTTTGGCTTACAGTTTACCACATTTATACAATATCCGACGATAACTCCAAAAGGCGGTTTCAGCTATTGAAAAAATCTGGCAGAAGTGCTATAACAAGGATGGATTACAGTAAATTGAGAGAGATGACATGTATGTATTCCATCTTCCGTGATTTGGCAATTATTATTCTGAGCGCCAAGTTTTTTGGCCTGGCTGCCCGCAAGTGCAAGGCCCCGCAGGTGGTCGGTGAAATTCTCGCCGGTCTGCTGGTTGGGCCTTGTCTGCTCAATCTGGTGCAGATCAACGATACGATCTCCGTTTTTGCTGAAATCGGCGTTGTGCTGCTGATGTTTTCCACAGGACTTGGCACCAACCTGAAAGAACTGATGCGGGCCGGGCCTATTGCCACGCTGATTGCCTGCATCGGTGTGCTTGTACCGTTGATGGGCGGTACGCTGCTCTACAGCGCATTCTACGGCTTTTCGGCAATCGGCAGCCCGGAATTCTTCCGCGCATTGTTTATCGGCACGATTATGACCGCAACCAGCGTGTCCATCACGGTGGCAACGCTGCAGGAGTTGGGCCACTTAAAGAGCTTCCTTGGCACTACCATTGTCAGCGCTGCCGTCATTGATGATGTCATCGGCATTATCGTGCTGACCTGTGTGCTGGGTGCCAGCTCCGGTGAGGGCACCGGCATCGGCGGCGTGCTGGTCCAGACCGCGCTGTTCTTTCTGGTTGCCGTTGGTATCGGCTATGTGTTCCACTGCGTCATGAAGTGGCTGGATTCCCGCAATCCCCATACGCAGCGCATAACGATTGCCAGCCTTGCATTCTGCTTTGCAATGGCCTATATTGCCGAGAAATACTTTGGTATTGCGGATATTACCGGCGCTTACATTGCCGGTATCGTTCTCTGTACGCTGCACGACGCCGCTTATGTGGAGCGCCGGGTCGACATCAGCAACTATGTGATTTTTGCGCCGATTTTCTTTGTCAGCATCGGTTTAAAGACCGATATCAGCGGACTGACGCCGGAGATTCTGCTGTTCAGTGTTTGCTTCGTTCTCGTTGCCCTGCTGGCAAAAATCATCGGCTGCGGACTGGCGGCCAGAGCCTGCCGTTTCAACTGGGGAGACTCTCTTAAAGTCGGTGTCGGCATGATGACCCGCGGCGAGGTCGCCTTGATCGTGGCCCAGAAGGGCCTTGAGGTCGGCGTTGTCGAGCCTGTTTATTTTACGGCGGTCATCCTTTTGATCGTGGTTTCCAGCGTCGCCACGCCGCTGGCGCTGAAAGCGCTGTTCACGAAAATGCCTCCTGTCCCCCATCCAAGCGAAGCAAAAAAGTGACCGCTGCATAACCCCTGCCTGTCAGCCAATGCCGGTGCCGGACGACCCATAATGAAAGAAAAGCCCTGGTAGCAGGCTTAAAAGTGAGAAGCTGCTCATTCCCTACGGAGTGAGCAGCTTCTTTTGTGTTAAAATATGCGAAAATGCGAGATAATACGGCGCAGCAACGGCCTGCCGGTGGGCGCTTTGCATTTATCGCAGCTTATTTTCCCAGCCGACATTTGAAATCTGTATATCCGAACGTCACGATTTTCCGCGTAGTGCCGTCGGGCTTGCGGGCGTAAATACCGGGCAGGGGCATACCGTTGAAGGTGTTGTTCTTGCAGGTGGTGTAAATGGCCATATCGCCGAACACCAGCAGATCTCCCACGGCAGGCACAGCGTCAAAGCTGTAATCACCGATGACATCCCCCGCAAGGCAGGTCGGCCCGGCCAACCGCACAGTGCAGGGCTTTTCGCCGGGTTCCCCTGCCCCCAGCAGCGGCGGACGGTAAGGCATTTCGATCACGTCCGGTGTATGGCAGGCGGCGCTGGCATCCAAGATGGCAACCGTCGTATCGCCGTTTTGCACCACGTCCAGCACGCGGGTCAAGAGATACCCTGCGTTCAGGGCGCAGGCCTCGCCGGGTTCCAGATAAACCGTCACGCCCCAGTCATTCCGGGCGCGGCGGATACACTTTTCCAAAGTGGCCATGTCGTAGCCGGGGCGGGTGATGTGATGCCCGCCTCCAAAGTTCAGCCACTTCATTTTTGGCAGCAAATCGCCGAATTTCTCTGCCACTGCGTCCAGCGTCACGGCCAGCGCATCGGCGTCCTGTTCACATAAAGTGTGAAAGTGCAGGCCGTCCAACAGCCCGGGCAGGGCAGAATTTTCTGCCGCTGCCGCGTCCCACTGGGCGCGGGTCGTGCCCAAACGGCTGCCGGGGGCGCAGGGGTCGTAAATCGCGTGGCCGTCCTGGGTCGAGCACTCGGGATTGATGCGCAGTCCCACACTTTTGCCAGCCGCCTTGGCCGCAGGGCCAAATTTTTCCAGCTGCGCGGGCGAGTTGAAGACGATATGGTCGGCGTACCGCAGCAGCTCGTCCATTTCATCTGCGCGGTAGGCCGCGCAGAAAACGTGCACTTCTTTGCCGGGCATTTCCTCCGCGCCGAGCCGCGCCTCAAACAGGCCGCTGGCCTCGGTGCCCGCGAGGTGCGGCGCCAGCAGCGGGTACAAGTCGTAGTTGCTGAACGCCTTTTGCGCCAGCAGCACCTTGCACCCGGTACGGCGGGCCAGCCCGCCCAGAATCTCCGCGTTGCGGGTCAGGGCGGCTTCATCCAGCAGGTAGCAGGGCGTGGGCAGGGCGGAAAATTCCGGCGGCACTGCGCCGTCGATGGCCGCAAACGGCGGCCGTGCGTCGCGCTGCGCCATCAGTCCACGAGAACCGGGTCATGGTTCTCGCTGCGGGGCAGGCCGTACTTGTCCAGTGCGTCAAGGAACGGGTCGGGGTTGAACTCCTCCACCGTGTAGACGCCGGGCTTGGTCCACTCGCCGGTCAGCATCATCAGCGCACCGCACATCGCGGGCACACCGGTGGTGTAGCTGATGGCCTGACTGCCGACCTCGCGGTAGCACTCCTGATGGTCGCACACATTATAAATGTAGTAGGTCTTGTCCTTGCCGTCCTTTTTGCCGGTGAAGATGCAGCCGATGTTCGTCTTGCCCTTGGTGCGGGGACCGAGGCTGGCGGGGTCGGGCAGCAGCGCTTTCAGGAACTGGATGGGCACGATCTCCTGACCGTTGTAATTGATGGGCGTGGTGGAGAGCATGCCCACATCCTCCAGGCAGCGCATGTGGTCAAGGTAGCTCTGTCCGAAGGTCATGAAGAAGCGGATGCGTTTGACATCGGGCAGGTTCTTGCCAAGAGACTCAATTTCCTCATGATGCAGCAGGTACATATCCTTCTGACCGACCTGGTCAAAGTTGTACTCGCGCTTGATGCTCATGGGCGGGATCTCGACCCACTTGCCGTTCTCCATATAGCTGCCGGGGGCGGAGACCTCGCGCAGGTTGATCTCGGGGTTGAAGTTGGTGGCGAACGCATAGCCGTGATCGCCACCGTTGCAGTCGAGGATGTCGATGGTGTCGATGGTGTCGAACTCATGCTTAGCGGCGTAGGCGCAGTAGGCCTGGGTCACGCCCGGGTCAAAGCCGCAGCCCAGCAGCGCGGTCAGGCCGGCGTCCTCAAACTTTTTCTTGTACGCCCACTGCCAGCTGTAGTCAAAGTAAGCGGAGAAGCCGGCCTCCTTGCAGCGCTTCTCGTAGATGGCACGCCACGCGGGGTCGTCGGTGTTTTCCGGCTCGTAGTTGGCAGTGTCCATATAGTTTACGCCGCAGGCCAGGCAGGCGTCCATGATGGTCAGATCCTGATACGGCAGGGCGATATTCATGACGAGGTCAGGCTTGTAGCTGTTGATGAGGTCGCACAGCTGCTGGACGTCGTCGGCATCGACCTGCGCGGTGGTGATTTTGGTCCGGGCGGTGGGGGCCAGCTTGGCGGCCAGCGCGTCGCACTTGGATTTGGTGCGGCTGGCGATGCACAGCTCGGTAAAGACGTCGCTGACCTGGCAGCACTTGGAGATGGCGACGCTTGCCACGCCGCCGCAGCCGATAACAAGAACTTTGCTCATGATGGAACTCCTTTGTATTTTTTTATTGTATGAAGTGTATGGGTGTTTTGTAGGGGCGAACATTGTTCGCCCGTGCCCGTTTGTGGCAGCGGCAGCTTTCCCGGGCGGATACGGAATCCGCCCCTACATCCTCTCCTCCGATAAGGTTGAGAATGTAGGGAGGGGTCTTGAACCCTCCGCGGGGCGTCGAGGACGCCGCTTCCTACAGGGATGGCTGCTTACTTTTCCAGTGCCAGCAGCAATTCCCGCAGCACCTTGCAGGCCGTGGCCGTGGAAACGCCGCTCTGGTCGAGCATGGGTGCCAGCTCGTTCACGTCCGCGCCAATGATGTTCGCTTTCGTCACGGTGCGGATGGCCCCAAGCAGCTGCAAAAAGCTGACGCCGCCCGCCTCGGGCGTGCCCGTGCCGGGGAAGGCCGACGGGTCGAGGCAGTCCAAATCAATGGTCAGATAGACAGGCACATCGGTCTGGCACAGCCAGTCGGTCAGCTCGGTCAGGCCGGTAAAGTCGAACTTGTGCATATCGGTGTGCCGCGCGGCGAACTGAAATTCCTCCCGGTCACCACTGCGGATACAGAACTGGTGGATGCGCCCGTCGCCGACCAAATCATGGCAGCGGCGCAGCACGCAGGCGTGGCTCAGCTGCGCGCCGAGGTAATCGTCCCGCAGATCGGCGTGGGCGTCAAAATGCACGATATGCAAATCGGGATATTTGCGCACCGCCGCGCGCACCGCGCCCAACGTGACAAGGTGCTCGCCGCCCAGCAGCAGCGGCAGCTTTCCGTCGCGCAGAATTTCCGCCGCGCGGGACTCGATGTCCACAAGGGCACTCTCGCTGGAACCAAAGCACAGCTCCAGGTCGCCGCTGTCAAACACATTCCCATCGGTCAGGTCCTTGTCCTGATAGGGACTGTAAGTTTCCAGACCGTAGCTTTCGTGGCGCATGGCCGCGGGGCCAAAGCGCGCACCGGGGCGGTAGCTTGTGGTGGAATCGAACGGCGCACCGTACAAAACGATACTGGCCGTGCGGTAGCTGCTGTCGCAGCCGATGAAATTCTCTACATTGCGGTGCAGCATCAGTGTTCCTCCACTTCCCGCAGCATTTCCTCAAGGAAAGCGGGCAGATAAAACGCCCCGACGTGCAGCCGGGAGGTGTAATAGCGGGTGCGCATGTTCAGCGCGTTCCACGCATCGGCGTCCATATCGTTGATGGGATGATATTTTTTGCTGGCAAAGCCGAACAGCCAGTACCCCGCCGCAAAGGTCGGGATGTGCGCCTGATACACCTTGCTGATGGGAAAGGTGCTGGCAATGCGCTGGTGGCTGCGCTGCATGGCAGTGGCGTCCTCGGCATAGAACGGGCTGCCCTGCTGGTTGACCATAATGCCGTCCGTGCGCAGGGCGTTAAAGCAGCTGCCGTAAAATTCGCGGGTGAACAGCCCCTCCGACGGGCCGAACGGGTCGGAGGAATCCACGATGATAAGGTCGTACTCATCCTCACACTTGCGGATGAATTTCAGCGCATTTTCGTAATAAATATGTACGCGGCGGTCATCCATGCGGCAGGCGTTGCCGGGCAGGTAGGCGCGGCAGGCCTCGATGACCTGCGGGTCCATCTCCACAAGGTCAATGCTTTCCACGCGGTCATAGCGGGTCAGCTCCCGCACAACGCCGCCGTCGCCCGCACCGATGACGAGAATATCCTTGGCGTTTTTGTGTACCGACATCGGCACGTGGGTGATCATCTCGTCGTAAATGAACTCGTCGCGCTCGGTCAGCATGACGTTGCCGTCCAGCGTCAGCACGCGGCCAAACTCCGGTGTTTCAAAAATGTCGATGCGCTGATAGTCGCTCTGCTTGGAGTAAAGCTGGCGGTTGACCCGGATGCTGTGCTTGACATCGGGGGTGTGAAACTCCGAAAACCACATTTCCATTGTAAAACCTCCCTGTCAGGCCAGCACGTTCAGGCGCAGAATGTCGGGGTCTTCCGGTCCGGTCATGCTGCAGCCCTTGGCCTTGGCGTACTCGATATAGTCTAAAATTTCAGCGGTGATGCGCTCGCCCGGGGCCAGAATCGGGATGCCCGGTGGGTAGCACATGACGAACTCGCTGCATACCATACCCTCGGTCTCGCGCAGGGGCAGGCTCTTCTTGGGGGCGTAGAACGCCTCCTGCGGGCTGGCGGCGACCTCGGGGTCAATGTACTCCTGGCTCAACAGGCCCGCACCGTCGGTGTGGTAGCGGCGTTTGATTTCGGCCAGTGCGCTGACAAGGCGCTCGACCTCCTGCGGGCGGTCACCGATGGAGAGATAAGCCAGTATATTACCGATGTCGCCAAACTCGATCTGAATGTCGTATTCGTCGCGCAGGATGTCATAGACCTCAATGCCCGCAAGACCGATGTCCAGCGTGTGGACGCTGAGTTTTGTCGTATCAAAGTCAAAAACGGAGTTTCCGTTGCAAAGCTCCTTGCCGAAGGCATAGTACCCGCCCACGGCGTTGATCTCCTCGCGGGCGTACTCGGCCATATCGGCCACCTGATGGAACACCTGCCGCCCGCGCAATGCGAGATTGCGGCGGGAAATATCAAGGCTCGACATCAGCAGGTAACTGCCGGACGTCGTCTGGGTGAGGTTGATGATCTGCCGCACATAGCCCGCGTGGACATTGGGGCCGGTCAGCAGCAGACTGGACTGGGTCAGACTGCCGCCGCTCTTGTGCATCGAGACGGAGGCCATATCTGCGCCAGCCGCCATGGCAGAGACAGGCAGCCCGCCGCCAAAATAGAAGTGTGTTCCGTGGGCTTCGTCGGCCAGGCAGAGCATCCCGGCGTCGTGGGCCATCCGCACAATGGCGCGCAGGTCGCTGCAAATGCCGTAGTAGGTGGGGTTGTTCACCAGCACGGCCACGGCGTTGGGGTGCTCGGCAATGGCCTTGGCCACCTGCTCCCGCTTCATGCCCAGACTGATTCCGAGGCGGTTGTCCACCTCCGGGTTGACGTAGACCGGCACCGCACCGCAGAGCACCAGCGCGTTCAGCACGCTGCGGTGCACGTTGCGCGGCAGAATGATCTCATCCCCGCGCTTGCAGGCGGTCAGCACCATGCTTTGTACCGAGCTGGTCGTGCCGCCCACCATTAAAAAGGCGTGTGCCGCGCCGAACGCATCGGCGGCCAGCTCCTCGGCCTCGCGGATGACCGAAACCGGGTGGCAGAGATTGTCCAGCGGCTTCATGCTGTTGACGTCCACGCCGACGCACTGCTGGCCCAGAAACGCGGTCAGCTCCGGGTTGCCGCGCCCGCGCTTGTGGCCCGGCACGTCAAAGGGCACGACGCGCATACGGCGGAAGTTTTCCAGCGCTTCATGGATGGGTGCGCGGCGCTGGTCCAGCCGGGTGCGCTTTGTTTCTCCGTTCATTTTTACCTCCGTTCGCGGTCCCCTTGCAAAATAAAAAACGCAAGCCGTGCACATACGTGCAGACTTGCGTTTGAATCCAGCGTATTTTTGCACAGGCCGAAAACCCCCGGTACCACACCGGGAGAGCGTCCTGCATGATTCAAAAAGGCTGAGCGTGTCAGAGTCTATATAGCAATTACACTTTTACTACTCTTTATTGACCGTTTCACAAGTCTGCACACCAAAACGTGCAATTTCATGGCTGTAAAGGAACCAACTTATAAAATTTGAGCTTTTAACTCAATCAATAAGGCAACCAAAGTTGCCGATCGGCAGTGGACCCGGCTGTCCGTATGGCCTTAGCCCCCGATGGGCGGTCCGTAGGTAAATTGCTTTGAAAAACTCTTACAAACTCGATTCGTCTTTCAAAATCGAAGAAAGTATAACATGACAAAATTGCTGTGTCAATATTTTGGTGAAAAATAATTTATAGAGCGGTTTTCCTGCAATTCTCAAAGATTGTCGCGCGGCTACGGAATCGTTTCCGCTAAATTTGTCACTATTTTTGGAACATTTCCACAAAAACAGGGGGTGCAAATTTGTGCATCAGGCCGATTTTGCAGTAAATCGCAAAAAACGATTGATTATTGCGCCGGAAAGGTGTATTATAAGATCAATCCGAAACGGAAACGTTTCCGACGAAACAAATCAACACCCTTGCAAATCATTGTTTTTCTTAAGAAGGAGGAAAAAACATGAACGCAAAAAAGACACTCTCGATGACTCTGGCAGCCGCTATGGCTGCGGGTCTGCTGGCAGGCTGCGGCGGCAGCTCCTCTACGGCTGCTTCCTCTACCAGTACCAGCACCGAATCCAAGGCTGAATCCACTGCCGCTTCTACCGAGGCGACCACTGATGCAGCCGGCAAGGTCTACTACCTGAACTTCAAGCCCGAGCAGGACGAAGCCTGGCAGAATCTGGCCAAGAAGTACACCGAGGAGACCGGTGTTCCCGTCACCGTCGTGACCGCCGCCTCCGGCCAGTATGAGACCACCCTGATGAGCGAGATGGCCAAGAGCGATGCGCCCACCCTGTTCCAGGTCAACGGCCCTGTCGGCCTGGCCAACTGGAAGGACTATTGCTACGACCTGAGCGGGACCAAGATCGCAGGCGATTTGACCAGTGACACCTACGCCCTGAAAGACGGCGACCAGATGCTGGGCATCGGCTACGTTATCGAGAGCTACGGCCTGATCACCAACAAGACCCTGCTGGAGAAGGCCGGCTACACCGTTGACGACATCAAGAGCTTTGCCGACCTGAAGAAGGTTGCCGAGGACATCACCGCCCGCAAGGACGAGCTGGGCTTCTCTGCCTTCAGCTCCGCCGGTATGGACGGCTCCTCTGACTGGCGCTACAAGACCCATCTGGCCAACCTGCCCATCTACTTCGAGTATCAGGAGGACGGCATCGACAACACCGACGCCATCAAGGGCACCTATCTCGACAACTACAAGGATATTTTTGACCTGTACATCAACAACTCCACCTGCGACCCTGCCGAACTGGCTGGCAAGACCGGCGACGACAGCCGCAACGAGTTCCTGAACGAAGAGGCTGTCTTCTTCCAGAATGGTTCTTGGGAGTACAACAACCTCGTCGGCGATGGCAAGCCCTTCACCGATGATGATCTGACCATGATCCCCATCTACGTTGGCGCTGGCGACGAGGCCAATCAGGGTCTGTGCACCGGCACTGAGAACTACTGGTGCGTCAACAAGGAAGCCAGCGAGGACGACATCAACGCAACGCTCGACTTCATCTACTGGTGCGTTTCCTCTGACGAGGGCACCAAGGCCATGGCGGATGACATGGGCTTCGTTATCCCCTTCAAGAATGCTGCCGAGTCCCCCAACCTCTTCGTCAAGGTCGATAAGGAAATGACCGCTGCCGGTAAGACTCCTGTGGCTTGGAACTTCTCCACCATGCCTTCCGAGAACTGGAAGAACGGTGTTGGTTCTGCTCTGACCGCTTACGCCGCCGGTACCGGCAGCTGGGATGATGTCGTCACCGCTTTCGTCGATGGCTGGGCATCCGAGGCTGCTCTGAACGCTGCTGCATAACATAAGATCGTTTTCTCTACTCTGAAAGCTTTTTCTCCTTACCTAGTATTACCGGTTAGCGGGGCGGGCGGTTTCGCCCGCCCCGCTTCTTTTGCAGAAAACAAAAATTACAACAAAGGGAGCATACTTATGGAAAAAGCCATTCGACGTTATTGGCCTGTTTTCGTACTGCCGACCCTCATCGCCTTTATTATCGGCTTTGTCTGGCCGTTTATCTGGGGTGCAGGGCTGTCGTTCTGCAAGTTCACCACCGTCAAAAATGTGCAGTTTGCGGGCTTAAGCAACTACGCAATGATTTGGTCGGATAACACCTTCACCCATGCGTTCTGGTTCACAGCGGCGTTCACCGTCGTGTCCACCCTGCTGATCAACGTGCTGGCCTTTGCCATCGCGCTGCTTCTCACCCGCGGTATGCACGGCACCAACGCTTTCCGCACCATCTTCTTCCTGCCGAACCTGATCGGCGGCATCGTGCTGGGCTATATCTGGCAGATCCTGCTCAACGGTCTGCTGTCCTCCTGGGGTAAGTCGCTGCTGGCGCTGAATGCCACCTACGGCTTCTGGGGTTTGATCATCCTGATGTGCTGGCAGCAGATCGGCTACATGATGATCATCTATATTGCCGGTTTGCAGAATGTGCCTGTGGATCTGGTAGAGGCCGCACGCATTGACGGTGCAACAAGCAGCCAGATTTTGTTCAAAATCAAAATCCCGATGGTCATGCCCAGCGTGACGATCTGCACCTTCCTGACGTTGACGAACTCCTTCAAGCTGTTCGACCAGAACCTCTCGCTGACAGCCGGTGAGCCTGCAAAGCAGTCCATGATGCTGGCCTACAACATCTACGACACGTTCTACGCACGCTCCGGACCCCAGTGGAAGGGCATTGGTCAGGCCAAGGCCGTCGTTTTCTTCCTGTTTGTGGTCGTTATTTCGTTGCTCCAGCTGCATTTTACCCGCTCTAAGGAGGTGCAGGCATAATGGGTGCTACTAAAAAAGACCGCCGCATCAACGCGGTACTGTCCGTTCTGTTCACGATCCTGTGCATCGCCTGGCTGTACCCGGTGTTCATGATTTTGATGAACTCCCTCAAGACCGAGCGCGCCATCACGACGAGCCACGCCTTTGAGCTGCCGAACGCCGAGACCTTCGTCGGCCTGAAAAACTACATTTATGGCATTCAGGAAATGGACTTTTTGTCCTCTTTCTGGTATAGTTTAGTGATCACGGTTTCGTCTGTGGCACTGATTTTGCTGTGCTGCTCCATGTGCGCATGGTATATCACCCGTGTGCAGAACACCTTGTCCAAAGGTATGTACTATCTGTGCGTATTCAGCATGATTGTCCCCTTCCAGATGGTCATGTTCACACTGGCAAAAACTGCTGATACCTTAAAGCTGAATAACCCCTACAACATCTGCATCATCTATCTGGGCTTCGGCGCGGGACTTGCGGTGTTCATGTTCACCGGCTTTGTAAAATCTATGCCGATTGCTATTGAAGAAGCCGCTATGATCGACGGCTGCAATCCCATCCAGATTTTCTTCAAGGTCGTCTGCCCGATTTTGAAGCCGACGATGATCTCTACCGCCATTTTGGAAACCATGTGGGTCTGGAACGACTATCTGCTGCCCACGCTGGTGCTGGACATCAAGACCTACCGCACGATTCCTATGGCGATCCAGTATTTCCGCGGCAGCTACGGCAAGGTGGAGATGGCACCCATGATGGCCTGCATCATGATTACGGTGTTGCCTGTTATCGTGCTGTACCTGATCTGCCAGAAATATATTATCGATGGCGTGGTCGCCGGTGCAGTCAAGGGGTAAATTTGACACTTCTTCAAGAAAGAGGATTGGCAAATGACCATCAAAGACATCGCGCGGGAGTCCGGCTATGCGGTCGGGACCGTCTCACGAGCCTTAAATAACGCCCCCGGCGTCAGTGCAGAAACCCGTCAAAAAATATTGGAAATCGTAAACCGCCACAATTATGAACCGAACGCCAACGCCAAGCATCTGAAGCAGCAGGCCAACGATGGGATCGCACTGATTGTGAAAGGCACCCAGAATATGCTGTTTGCCGGCATTTTGGAACCGCTGCAGCAGATCATTGAGGAAAGCGGCTACGTTGCGACGGTCTACTATATTGACGAGGAAGCCAACGAGGTTGCGCAGGCCCGGCGCATCTGCACAGAGCGCAAACCCCATGGTATATTGTTTCTCGGCTCAAATCCGGAATACTTCACGCCGGAGTTGGAGGCACTGGGTATCCCCTGCCTGCTGCTGACAAACAGCGCGGCATCCCTGCGCATCCGCAATTTGTCCAGTGTGTCCGTAGACGATATGGCTGCATCGGACACGATGATCGAATATCTGTACAAAAAGGGGCACCGCCGCATCGGAATCATCGGCGGCAAGCCCAATCTTTCCCGTCCAAGTCTCGCCCGTCTGGCCGGCTGTCAGGGTGCTATGCTGCGCCTTGGTCTGCCGTTTGACATGGAAAAGCAGTATGCGTATGCGCGGTTCTCGCTTTCCAGCGGGTATGAGGCAATGGAGTATCTCTTAAAGCACAGCCCCGACATTACGGCAGTGTTTGCCATGTCCGACCTGATGGCGCTCGGCGCAATTCGTGCGCTGCGGGATCACGGGCTGTGTGTGCCGCAGGATATTTCCGTCACAGGTTTTGACGGCATTGCGCTGGGACAGTACAGTGTGCCCCGGCTGACGACCATCCGGCAGAATATGGGGCAATTGGCGCAGCGTTCGGCGCGGATCCTGCTCCACAACATCCAAAAACCCGGCAATGCCGTGCACGAGATCGTCTCCTTCGATCTGACCGAAGGAGAAAGCGTGCGCGAACTGTGAACGAAAGACATCCCGGCTGCTTACTATCAAAAGAAAGAGGGGTTCTCTGATGAGAGCAAGCGGCATTCTAATGCCCATTTCAAGTCTGCCCTCGCCTTACGGTATTGGTACCATGGGTGCAGCCGCGCGCAGCTTTGTGGACTTTTTGGTCAAGTCCGGGCAGGCATACTGGCAGATTCTGCCCGTCTGTCCCACAAGCTACGGCGACAGTCCCTATCAGTCGTTCTCGACCTTTGCGGGCAACCCGTATTTTATCGATCTGGACGATCTGGCAAAGCAGGGACTGCTGCTGCCGGAGGAATATACGTCCATCGACTGGGAATGCACCCCCGACTGCATCAACTACGGCGTCATGTACGAAAAGCGCTACGCAGTGCTGCGCTGTGCTGCCAAACGTCTGCTGGCAAAGCCCGGTGCCGACTACCGCCGCTTTGTGAAGGAAAACGACTTCTGGCTGCCCGACTACGCGCTGTTCATGGCGCTGAAGGACGCCCACAACGGAGTCTGCTGGCTGGAATGGGAAGAACCGCTGCGGCGCCGTGAGCCCGCTGCCCTGGCAGCAGCCCGGCAGCAGTACGCCGACGATGTGGCGTTCTGGCAGGCTGTACAGTTTATGTTCTACAGTCAGTGGCAGGCGCTGAAGCACTACGCCAACCAGCAGGAAATCCGCATCATCGGCGACCTTCCCATCTATGTGGCGCTGGACAGCGTCGATGTGTGGAGCTGCCCGCAGGAGTTCCAGCTCGACGAGAACCTGCTGCCCACCGAGGTGGCAGGCTGCCCGCCGGACGGCTTCTCCGCCACAGGCCAGCTGTGGGGCAACCCGCTGTTCGACTGGGACTCCATGGCCAAGACCGGCTACGCATGGTGGGTGCGGCGCATCAAACACATGTGCAGCATCTATGATGTGGTTCGCATTGACCACTTCCGCGGATTTGCGGGCTATTATGCTATCCCCTACGGGGAAGCAACCGCCCGGAACGGCCGCTGGCGCGAAGGTCCCGGCTATGCGCTGTTTGCTGCCATAAAGAAAAAGCTGGGCAGCCCGCGCATCATCGCCGAGGATTTGGGATTCCTGACGGAAGATGTCACTGCCCTGCTGAAGCAATGCGGCTATCCCGGCATGAAAGTGCTGGAGTTTGCCTTTGACAGCCGTGACGGCGGCGATTACCGCCCCCACAGCTACCCCAAGAACTGCATTGCCTATGTAGGCACCCACGACAACGAGCCTGTGAACGGCTGGATGGAAACTGCCGCCCCTGAGGACGTGGCGTGCGCCGTGCGTTACCTGAATCTGACGAAGAAAGAGGGCTATCACTGGGGCATGATGCGCGGCATCTGGTCCAGTGCTGCCGATCTGGCTGTTGTGCAGGCACAGGATCTGCTGGGCCTTGGGCATGAATCCCGCATGAACACGCCGTCCACTCTGGGCGGCAACTGGTGCTGGCGTGCCGAACCCGGTGTCTTTAACACGCGGCTGGCCAAAAAGCTGCACAGTGAAATGGAACTGTACGGACGTTTGCCGGAATGAAAACAGCCTTCGTGCTATGGTGTCGGCTCGTCCTCCGTGCGGGGTCCGCTGCCTAAACACATAAAGGCTGCATTCAAATTATTCAACCGTTGTATCACACGATACAACGGTATTTTTATTGACAAAAAGTTCCTGCCGCTTAGCACTGCTTTACCTTCTTCCGATAGGTTCATTCCCCATCTTGCTTTCTGACTACAATCAAAATGCTGCAACTGTTGTCCCTGCGGCAAGGAGGGCGGCGGAGATTTTTTGCACGAAGGCGAGGGCTTTGGGGTCGTCGCCGTGGACGCAGACGGAATCGGCCTGCAGGGTTACGGTGCTGCCGTCGTCGGCCTGTACGGTACCCTGCGCCGCCATCTGCAAGACCCGCGCAATGGCGGTATCCTCGTCCTCGATCATTGCGCCGGGAGCGCCGCGTGGCACAAGGCTGCCGTCGGCCTGGTAGCCGCGGTCTGCAAATACCTCGCTGGCAACGGGCAGTCCGATGGCGTTTGCGGCCTTGACCATCTCGCTGCCGGAGAGCGCCAGCAGCACAGCACCGGGAGCTGCAGCCTGCACAGCGCGGCAGATGGCCGCCGCCAGCACCGGATCCTTGGCGGCCATGTTGTACAGCGCGCCGTGGGGTTTGACGTGGTGCAGCGGTACGCCCGCCGTGTCGCAGAATGCCTTCAGCGCACCGATCTGGTACATCACGTCGGCCTCGGCTTCGGCGGGGGAAATTGCCATTCTGCGGCGGCCAAAGCCCTGCAAATCCGGCAGTCCCGGGTGTGCACCCACCTGCACGCCGTACTTTTTGCACAGAAGAACGCTCTTTTGCATTACGGACGGATCGCCCGCGTGGAACCCGCAGGCGATGTTCGCGCTGGTCACATAGGGCAAAATTTCGGCATCCATGCCGATGGTGTACGCGCCGAAACTCTCGCCCAGGTCGCAGTTTAAATCAATGGACGGCATTGCAACATCCCCCTTAGTATTTCAGCAGTGTGTTTTTTACGTCGGTCACAAACATATACCCCGGCGCGTGCGTGATGCAGAACTCCGGCTTCGAGTGCATGACCACGGCCTGGGGCGTGACCCCGCAGGGCCAGAAAACCGGTGTTTCGCCCGGACGAATCGTCACGGCATCGCCGTAATCAGGGTGGGCCAGATCGGTGATGCCGATGGCTTCCGGCGTGCCGATCTGCACCGGCGCACCGTGCACGCGGGGCATGCCCGCTGTGATGGCCACCGCCGCAGGCACCTGCGCGTGGGGAATCGGACGCATACTGACGACCATATTTCCGCTGAACACCCCCGCGGGCGTGCAGGGAATGTTGGTGTTGTACATCGGTACATTGACGCCTTCCTCGATCTGGCGCACCGGGATGTCCGCGTCCAGCAGCGCCGACTCAAAGGAGAAGCTGCACCCGATGAGGAAGCTGACCAAATCGGACCGTTCCTCAAAATAGCGCACCACATCGGTGGTTTCTTCGGTCAATTCGCCGTTTCGGTAGATGCGGTAGCGCGGGATGTCCTGCGCAATATCGCTGCCCGGGGCAAATTGGGAGAAGCTGCGCTCCCCGGCATCGGCCACTTCCAGCAGCGGGCAGGCCTTGGGGTTGCGCTGGCAGAACAGCAGGAAATCCCACGCCAGTGCCTTGGGAAGCACCACCAGATTGCCCTGGGCGTAGCCGTCGCAGCAGCCTGTGGTCGGGGCATCCAGCTTGCCCGCGCGGATCAACGCCCGAATCTCAGCCGGGGGAAATGCGGAATAGTTCATAACGTGCACCTTCTTTTACAAGCGATCTCTTACCCGCTGCCACAGGGCCGCCTGCTGCCGGGCAGCCTGCACGGCCCGGGACGGCGTCACAAAGGTAAAGCATACCCGCTGCCCGGGGCGGAGCTGCGCCAGCGCGGGCAAGTCGGCAGAAATCACCGTGGCAATTTTGGCATAGCCGCCCGTGGTCTGGTGGTCGGCCAGCATGACAATGGGCTGCCCGTCGGCGGAGACCTGCACCGACCCGGGCACAATACCGTCGGAGAGAATATCCGCGCCGCGGCGCATTTGCAGCGGCGTGCCCGCCAGCTTGCAGGCCATACGGTCACAGTCCGGCGTCAGGGTATAGATACCGTGGATAAAATCCTGCCGGCCCTGCATGGTAAAGGCGGCGTCCTGCGGGCCGGGCACGGCGCGCAGCAGCGGCAGCATCTGCGTCCCCTGCACGCGCATGGGGTGCAGCCCGCCGCACACAGCCTTGTCCCGCAAGGGACGGTCCAGCCGTTTGGCAGTGATAGCCTGCCACAGCGCGGCGGTATCACATGAGCCTATGGGCAGGGTATCGCCCGCGGTCAGCTTGCGGCCCTCCAGGCCGCCGATGCCGCATTTTACATCGGTGGCGCGGCTGCCCAGCACGGGCGGGGTGGCAATGCCGCCGCCCACGGCCAGATAGCTGCGCAGTCCTGTTTTTGCTGCCCCCATCTGCAGCACACTGCCTGCTTTGGCAAGCAACGGTGCGTAATAGGGTACGGGCATACTGTCCAGCGCAGCAGGGCTTTCGGCCCCCGTCAGAGCAAAGACGGTGTCCGTTTCAAACCGCAGGGCCGCGCCGCGCAGGGTGCATTCCAGCACGGCTGCCCCCGGGTCGTTGCCGACCAGCACATTGCCCAGACGGTAGGCGTATCCGTCAGCTGCGCCGCAGCTGCGGTAGCCCTGGGCAGCATAGCCCACGCGGCCCGCATCCTGCACAGTTGTAAGCGGGCCGGGGTCCAGTACGGTGATGCTCATGCCGTGCCCTCCTTTGCCGCCAGGGCTGCAAATTCCGCCGCGGTGATGGGTTCAAATTTTATGCGGTCCCCCGCCGTGTAGGGCAGTGCGCCCGATTCCGGGTCAAACAGTTTGCGCGGCGTGCGGCCGATGAGCTGCCAGCCGCCCGGGCTGGCAATAGGGTAAATGCCGGTCTGCTCGCCGCCGATGCCCACCGCCCCGGCCGGGATGGCCGTGCGCGGTGTGTTCAGCCGCGGGGTAAACAATCGTTCGTCCAGCCCGCCCAGGTACGGGAACCCCGGCAGGAACCCCAGCATATAAATGCGGTATTCCCGCCCGGTGTGCAGCGCGATGACTTCTGCTTCTGTCAGTCCCGCGTGCTTTGCCACAAAGGGCAGGTCGGGGCCGAAATCGCCGCCGTAGCATACGGGGATCGTGACCAGCCTCCCCTCCCCCGCCGCGGTGTCCGCGCCGTCAGCGTCACGCAGCCCTTGCAGGGCTGCCGCCAGCGTGTCATAGTCGGTCACAAGCGGATCATACACCACCAGCAGCGACGCAAAAGCGGGCACTGTCTCGGTCACGCCGGGCAGCTTGGCCGCCAAAACGCGGCTGTTCAGTGCCGCCACCGCCGCGCCGATCTCCGGTGCAATGCGCTGGGTGAATCCCGCCAGCAGGGCGCAGTCCCCAACCGGGTGTACCGTAAACGGCAGCATGACCGCTGCCCCCCTTCCTTCTATAATAGTCAGTCAAAGAAGTGCTTTGCCAACACAGGGCCGAACCAGTGATCAGACTTGTGGGAGTACCGTACCGCGTAGGCCGTGCACTGGCGCATCAGACTGACGATGCCGACGTTCATGCGCGTGCTGAATCCGTCAATGCCCGGCAGCAGTGAGCCCGTCATATCAATAAACCCGTTGCGTGCCGCCACCCGCATGACCTCGGACTCCATGTCCTCGTGGTGCAGGATCTCCATATCTTTTTTGAGATACGCCAGCGCGGCCATCAAGCCGTAGCAGCCCCAGTCGGAGCAGGTGGCCGTGATAATGTTGTCAGTCCTGGTGGCGCTTAATATGCCCCCGCCGCAGCCGCATTGGCACTCGCCCCTGTCGGTGAACGGCACATATTTTTTGATGTGGTCGGCAATCGTGCCCATGCCGATCTCATTGCCCAAGTCACCGATGGCGATATTCGGCACACCGTCGGCGCGCAGCTTTTCCCACAGCACATCGCTGCGGGCCTGCAAGGCGGTCACGTCCAGCCCGACGGCATTGTGACAGACCCCCAGGGCGTTCGCGCCGCAGGCTTCGACAGAGACGACTGCCGCGGGCTTGCGGGCAGCCAGCTCGGCAGCCTGGGCCGGGGCGTCGGCCAGGCTTTTGGTAAAGGCCGCGACCCCCATGCTTAAAGGCAGCGTCTGCACGATGTCGAGGTCTTCATAGATATGCAGACCAACGACGGCGGCGCACTTTTCAATGGCCTGAACGCTGTCGGCGGGGCATACGATGATCGGCTTTGCACCGAACGCCATCACCAACGCGCGGGCCAGCAGCATGGAACTGACCGTGCCGTCCATCTCGGGCACTTTATGCGGCAGCAGGACGAATCCGGTAATAATGTACACCAGATCGTTCTCTTTTACCGCATTGCACAGCACCTGCGCCGCGTGCATCGTCAGAGGTTCACCGGTATAGGCGCGGCTGCCCGCGTACAAAATGCGGCAGACACCGTAGCCGCGGGGGTCAAGATTCATCAAAGCATCGAGATTTTCGCCTACGTTGCGCTTTTCCAGTTCGTCACGGGTCATCCTTCTCACCCCCCGTTTCAGTCAATAACGGTTGTTTTGCCGGTGTAGGCGTAGTATTCGCGCAGGACCTCGCTCTGAATCGCTTTCAGCGTGGCGGGGTCTTTGCCGCCCGCGGGCTTGCCGTCCACCTCGCAGGCGTGCAGGCAGAAGTTGGAGGACGACGTCACGATGATCTCATCGGCGTTGCGCAGGTCATCCAGCGTAAAGCATTTTTCCATGACTGTAATGCCCAGGCGGTAGCACGCTTGGATCATGTGGGTCTTGGCGATACCGCGCAGGATAAATTCATCGTTGGGATGCGAATAAAATACGCCATCCTTCAGAATCGACACGTTGGAGTGGGCGCACTCGGTCACGATGTCACCACGGTGGAACACCGTCTCCTGCACGCCGATGCGCTTTGCGTGCTGCGCCGCTGCAACGCTGGGCAGCAAGTTCAGCGTCTTGATGTTGCAGTGATAAAAGCGCGTGTCTTCCTCGGTGTTGAGCTTGATGGGCACATCCGGGTCGTTCAAATGGTTCTGGCGGATGGACACCCACAGCTTGCCGGGCAGGTCCTCGGCGTAGACGTGGTTGCGGGTCTCGACGCCGCGGGTGACCTGCCAGTAAACAAAATGCGTTGTACCGTCTACTTTGGCCAGCAGGTCGGTCAGCAGTCTGCCAAGCTCGTCTTTCGGCATCGGGATGTGTATATCCAATGCCCTGGCGCTGGTGTAAAAGCGGTCAAGGTGGTCCTGCAGCAGGTAGACCTTGCCGTTTGCGCCGACAGTGGCGTCGTATACACCGTCACCGAAGAAATGCACACGATCATTGAAGGGAACTGTCAGTTCCTCCGGTGTGCCGATTTTTCCGTCATAATAGGCCAGTGCTTCCATAAGTCTTTCCTCCCCTGTTGCTTTTTACCGCGGGCACTTTGCCCCAAATTTCAGTTCAATAACTTTCTTGATGACCTCCACGCAGTTATCCAGCCCAACCGCGGCGCTGTCCAGGCAGAGGTCGTAATTTTCCACACGCTTCCACTGGCGGCCCGTATGATACTTATAGTAACTTTCCCGATAGTGGTCGAGCTTATCAATGTAGTGGATGGCCTGGCTGCGTCCGATGCCCTGGCGCTTCATCTCCCGCTCAATGCGGTCCTCATAGGGCGCGTCGATGTAGACGGTCAGCACGTTGGGTTTGTTTTTCAGCACAAAATCCGCCGCGCGGCCCACGCAGATGTAGCTTTCCTCGTTCAGCAGCTCCCGCAGGACCTTGGCCTGATAGTTGAAAAGGTTCTGGTCGCTGATGAAATTGCCGCTCTCCGGCGGGATGACGCTGCCGTCGTAAATATGCCGCGAAACACGGTATAGCAGCGTTTTTTTGGTGTTTTCATCGGCAGCGGCAAAGATTTTTTCATTGATGCCGCTGTCCTCGGCTGCCAGGCGCAGCAGTTTGCGGTCATACAGATCAATATCAAAATCCTGCGCCAGCTTTTTGCCGATGTAACTGCCGCCGCCCGACCCGCAGGTGCGGGTAATGGCCACGGCAAAGTAGGGATAGTTCGGATACATAACACTTCCTCCTTACTGCCCCAAATAGGCTTTTTTGACGCGAGCGTCGTTCAGCAGCTCCTGCGCATCGCCGGAAAGCGTGATGGTGCCGGTTTCCAGCACGTAGGCACGGTCAGAGATGGCCAGCGCCATCTTGGCGTTCTGCTCCACCAGCAGAATCGTAATGCCCTGCTTGTTCACCTCCCGGATGATGGCAAAAATTTCCTTTACCAACAGCGGGGACAGACCCATGGACGGTTCATCCATCAAAATCATCTTCGGCTTTCCCATCAGGGCGCGGCCAACGGCCAGCATCTGCTGCTCGCCGCCGGAGAGCGTGCCAGCCAGCTGGCGCTTGCGCTCTTTTAAGCGGGGAAAACGCTCGTAGACATCGGCCATCGTTCTGGCCATGTCGGCTTGGTCGGTAAAAGCCCCCATCTCGAGGTTTTCTTCCACCGTCATCTGGGGGAAGATGTGCCGCCCTTCCGGCACATGGGCCAGTTTCAGCGTGATGATTTTGCTGGGTTCGATCTTGCGCAGGTCGTGCCCGTCGAAGGTGATGGAGCCGCTTGCCGCCTTTTCCAAACCGGTTATCGTGCGCAGGGTCGTTGTTTTTCCCGCGCCGTTCGCCCCAATCAGCGAGACGATCTCGCCATCCTTCACGGTCATGGATACGCCGTTCAGCGCGTGGACGGCACCGTAGTTGACGTACAGGTCTTTGATCTCAAGCATTGGCGGCCTCCCCCGGTTCGTCCTTGCCCAGATATGCCTCGATGACATGCGGGTCGTTGGCAATCTGCTCCGGCGTGCCGGAAGCAATCGTGGTGCCGAAATCCAGCACCTGAATGCGCTCGCAGATCTTCATGACAAGGCTCATATCATGCTCGATGAGCAGGACGGACACTTTAAATTCCTTGCGGATGTAGTTGATGATTTCCAGCAGCTCCTCGGTCTCGGTGGGGTTCATGCCCGCCGCCGGTTCGTCAAGCAGCAGCAGCTTCATATCGGTGGCCAGGGCGCGGGCAATCTCCAGGCGGCGCTGCTCGCCGTAAGGCAGATTGTCGGCCTCCAGATCCTCCTTGCCGGAGAGGTGCACGACGGACAGCAGCTCCTTGGCGCGGGCGGTGATTTCCGCCTCCTGCTGCCAGTACTTTTTGGTACGGAAGATGGCGTCCGCCATGCCGTAAGTCGTGTAGCCCTGCATGGCCGTCTTGACGTTCTCGATGACAGTCATCTTTTTGAACAGGCGGATGTTCTGGAACGTGCGGGCAATGCCCGCATGGACGATCTGATGCGTTTTTTTGCCGTTCATCCGCTCACCGCAGAGGTAGAACGAACCCTCGGTGGGTTTGTAGACGCCGGTAATGAGGTTGAAAACCGTCGTCTTGCCCGCGCCGTTGGGGCCGATGAGCCCGACCAGCTCGGACTCGCCAATTTCCATGTTGAAGTCATCCACAGCCTTCAGGCCGCCGAACTGGATGCCGAGATGCTGTGCTTTCAATACGGGTGCTGCCATAACGGGTTCACGCTCCTTTCGCGGCTTTTGCCTTGGGGTGCCGAATGCCGTCCAACAGGCGGGTCAGGCTGAACTCCCAGCGTCCGAAGATACCGCCCGGGCGGAACAGCATGACCAGCACCAGCACGACCGAGTAGGCCAGCATACGGTAGGTGGAGAAATCACGCATCAGCTCCGGCAGGCTGGACAAGAATGCCGCACCGATGATGGAGCCGGTCAGCGAGCCTGTGCCGCCGATGATGACTTCAGAGAGCAGCTCTGCCGAATAGTTGAAGTTGAAGTTTGTGGGGATCATCGCGGTCATGTAGTGGGCGTAGACGCTGCCGCCGACGCCCGCAAAGAACGCCGAGACCGCAAAGGTCAGTACCTTGTAGTAGGTCACGTTGATGCCCGAGGCCGACGCCGCAATGTAATCCTCACGGATGGCCTGCACCGTGCGGCCAAAGCGGCTGCGCACAAACAGAAACATAACCGTCACGCAGACGACCATGATCCAGAATGCGCGGTCAAACGTGGAAAGCTTGAGAATACCGCTCATCGTCTTGCCGCCGCCCGTAATGGAAAAGTTGCAGAAGCAGACGCGGATAATCTCGGCAAAAGCCATCGTAACGATAGCCAGGTAGTCGCCCCGCAGCCGCAGTGCCGGGATGCCGACTGCAATGCCCATAAGGCCCGCGGCCAGGCCGCCCGCCAGAATCGCAACGAGCAGCAGCGCCAGATCCGAAAGCCCGTGCCCGGCCAGCGCGCCGGACACGATGGCGGACACATACGCCCCCACCGAGACAAAGCCCGCATGACCCATCGAGAACTCACCCATAAAGCCCACGACGAGGTTGAGCGACGTGACTATGATGATCGTGTAGCAGGCAGTCGTGCAGATGCCCTGGATGTAAGTCGTGCTTTTGCCGAAGACGTTGAAGGTAAAAGCCAGCGTGATGGCCGCGTACAGCAGCGCGACACCAACCAGATTCAGGCCGTAGGAGGCCAACCGTCGTTTCGTCATTTTGTTCACGCTCCCTTACACTTTTTCACCGACATTCTTGCCCAGAATACCGGAAGGCTTCACCAGCAGAATCACGATCAGCGTGCCGTAGGTCACGGCCTCGTACCAGCCGGGGGCAAACAGCTTGACAAAAATTTCAATCAGGCCGATCAGGATACCTCCCAGCATCGCGCCGGGGATGATTCCGATGCCGCCCAGCACGGCGGCGATAAACGCCTTCATGCCCATCATGCTGCCCATGTCGTTCGTGACGCGGGGATAGGTGGCGCAGTACATCAGCGCCGCCACCGCCGCCAGGCCCGAGCCGATGGCGAAGGTCGTGGTGATAATTTTGTTGACATTGATACCTACCAAAGTTGACGCATCCTTATCCTGCGGCACGGCGCGCATCGCCTTGCCGAGCTTCGTCTTTTTGACGAAAAGCTGCAAGGCAATCATAATGCCCAGGCCAATGGCAATCGTCAGCAGTACGTTCAGCGGCAGGGCCACGCTGCCCACGGTGATGGTGGGCAGGCTGAAGATGGCCTGCACGTTGTGGGGCTTGGCACCAAACAGTACCATGGCCAGGTTCTCCAAAAAGATGCTCATAGCCAGCGCCGTGATCAGTGCGGACATCGGCCCTGCCTTGCGCACGGGGCGGTAGGCAAAGGTTTCGACCAGTACGCCCACCAACGCGCATACCGCAATAGCAACGATAACCGAAAGCCATGCGGGCATCCCGGCGTTGACCATCAGCGGGATGGTGTAGAACAGCGTGTATGCGCCGATCATGATAAAGTCACCGTGGGCGAAGTTGATCATGCGGATAATGCCGTAGACCATTGTGTAGCCCAAGGCAATCAGCGCATAAATTGCGCCCTGGTTTAAGCCGTTTATCAGGCTTTGAAAAAACAGTGAGAAAGTCATCTGGTCCATTCCCCTTTCCTAAACGCAAAGGGCGGGGGCCTTTTCCCCCGCCCCAATGCGATTGTATCTTACTCTGCCTTGGAAACGACCGTGCCGTCGGACCCCAGTGTCTCGGTCCACTTGACTTCGCCGTCAATGTAGGTATTGATTGCAATGCTCTTGATTGCGTCGCCGTTCTCGTCCAGCGTAATGTCGCCGCCGACGCCGGTAAAGCTCATGCCGGTCATACCCTTGACAAGGCTTGCCGTGTCGGTACCGCCTGCGTTCTCGGCGGCCTGCACCAGCATATACATAGCGTCGTAATACAGGGCTGCGCAGGCGTTCAGGCTTTCGGTGCCGTACTTTTCTGTGTACTTGGCAACAAAGTTCTGGACAGCCGGGGCGGTATCCTCGCTGGAGTAGTGGTTCGTGAAGTAGCAATCCTCAAACTGTGCGGCAAGGCCGGTGGTATCGGAGCCGTCCCAGCCGTCACCGCCCATGATTGCACCGGTAAATCCGGCATTGCGGGCTGCACCAACGAGAAGCGGAACGGTGTCAAGGAAGCATGGATAATACAGCAGATCTGCGCCGCTTGCTACGGCCTGTGCCGCCTGCGAAGAGTAGTCTGTATCGGTGGTCATGCACTCGCCGACGTAGGCGACCTCAATGCCGTTAGCCTCGCAGTTTTCAACAAAGGCGTCCTTCAGGCCGTTGGAGTAGTCATCGTCTTTTGCGTAGATGACGGCCACCTTGGCAAAGCCCTTGTCTTTTGCGAACAGTGCCGCCATCTTGCCCTGGTACGGGTCAATGAAGCAGTTGCGGAAAATCGAATCGCCTTTTAAAGTCACATCGGCGTTTGTCGCACCTGTTGCCAGCAGCAGCATGCCGTCCTTGGAGGCCTGTTCTGCCATGGGCAGTGTGACCGACGAGAAGAAGCTGCCCACGATGGCCTCCGGTGAGTCGGCCATGACCTTGTTGTAGGCGTTCATGGCCTGCTTGGCGTCCTTAGCATCGTCTGCGACCTTGCCGCCGTTGACGATTTCAATTTTGTATCCGGAATCACCCGCGTTGATCTCCTCGACTGCCATGTCGACGGCGTTCTGTGCGCCCTCGCCATAGATAGCGGATCCGCCGGTCATGGAACAGACAACGCCGACGCGAATGATGTTATCCTCACCGCCGTCCGACACAGATGCGGCGGTGTCGGTGGAAGCAGCTTCACTGGATGCGGCCCCGCCCTGCTGTGCGCTGGAGCCGCAGCCTGCCAGCAGACTGGCGGACATTGCAGCTGCTACGGTAAGTGCCAGAACTCGATTACGCTTTTTCATTGTGTGACCCCTCTTTCTGATATTCATACAAAACAAAAGGCGCACAGCACGGTGATGTGCTGCACGCCTTTGTGCGTAACGAAAAGGGGCCGCTGTACTTTTACAAGTACGCGACCCCTTTGTCCCGTTCGTGTTCTGTGATGCCGTTATTATAGCAGACTGTGCAAAAAGTGCAAGGCCTTTTTGACGATTCCTGCAAAATCGTTGTTCATCACGCTTTTTTACCGAAGATTGTAAAGCTGCTTTGCCGTTCGGCAGATGATTATTAAGTATCTTTCTTTTCTTCCATTCGGCCAATGCCGATTGAGGATACAGTACCACACCTGTTTATGCTGCCTCAACGGCCTTCGGAATTTGGCACATAAGGCCGAAGGCCATTACCTATAAACCGATAAAAAGCGTTGCATCGGTTGTTTTGGCTGATGAGGCGCTTCGCTTTGCATTCCGGCAGGATTGCTGGTATAATAAATATATCCCATCGGGCCGCCTGTGCGGCCAGGAAAGGTCCCATCTATGGAAACACCTCATCAGGGCACAGCCCTGTTTCATCTGCCTGGTCTGTTTGAATTTTATGACCTGTATGCGGCGTTTTTGCCGCTTTATCGTGCGCATCGGGAGTATTTTTACGACTGGTGCGCCATCGGCTCGATCTACGGCGCACCGTCTGACTGCTTATGGGCAGGTGGACGGGTCGAGTACAGTGACCGCACCCCACATGAGGTGCTGGCGCTGACGCGTGAATACGGCATCTCGGCGCGGCTGACACTCAGCAATTCATTACTGCGCCCGGAGCATCTCACAGACCCGGACTGCAATGCGCTCTGCCGACTGTTTCAGGAACAAAATGACCCGCAAAACGGCGCCATCGTTCATGCTGAGCTGCTGACGCAGTACCTGAAAAAGAACTATCCATCGCTGTATCTTGTATCCTCAACCACAAAAGTGCTGACAGACTTCAACGATTTGCAGCGGGAGCTGGCACGGCCCGAGTTTCGCTATGTCGTGCCGGATTTCCGGCTGAACCGAGCATTTGACCGACTTGCAGCGCTGCCCCAGTCCCAGAAGGACAAGGTGGAGTTTCTCTGCAATGAGTGCTGCTGGTTCGGATGCACGGAACGCAGAGCCTGCTATGAGGCCGTCAGCCGCAAAAATCTGGGTCTGCCCGGCCCGGAGCATTACTGCAGCGCCCCCGGCGCAGCGGATGGGTATCGCTTCTCCCGGGCGATGGCGAACCCCGGCTTTATTGGCATCAAGGCCATCCGGGATACCTACCTGCCGAAGGGCTTCACCCAATTCAAGATCGAGGGGCGCGGCCTTGGCAGTGCGCTGATCCTTGAATTTTTGCTTCACTACCTGACCAGGCCGGAATATCAGCTGGCTGTCCGCGAGGAGTTGTATCTGGATACCATGCTGGACCTTTTCTGACTGACTTTGTGTCGGGCCGGGTGAAGCTGTTTGCATTTTCTGCGTTGTAAGGCTCCTGTTACCCCAGCGCCACATCCAGCACCATCATCACACTGAAGCCGACAGCAAAGAATACTGTGCCAAGGTTAGAGTGCCGTCCCTGTGACATTTCGGGAATCAGCTCTTCCACCACGACATAGAGCATCGCGCCCGCAGCAAAGCTCAAAAGGTAAGGCAATGCCGGTATCACAAGCTGCGCGGCCAAAATCGTCACCACTGCGCCGATTGGCTCAACCACGCCCGAAAGCACACCGCCTGCAAAGGCCCTGCCCTTGCTCTCCCCTTCGGCGCGCAGGGGCATCGAGATGATGGCGCCCTCCGGGAAATTCTGGATGGCTATGCCGAGGGACAGGGCCAGCGCGCTCGCCGCGGTGATCTGCGCGCTGCCTGCGAGAAAGCCGGCGTACATCACACCAACTGCCATGCCCTCCGGGATGTTGTGCAGGGTCACTGCCAGCACCATCATCGTAGTGCGGCCCAGCCTGCTTTTTGGCCCCTCAGCCTCCTCACTGCCGACATGCAGGTGGGGTATCAGATGATCCAGGGCAAGCAAAAACAGTACGCCGAACCAAAATCCGGCAAACGCCGGGAAAAAGGCGAACCGCCCCAACTTCTCCGACTGTTCGATTGCCGGAATCAGCAGGCTCCAGACCGATGCCGCCACCATCACACCGGCGGCAAAGCCTGCAAGTGAGCGCTGCACCAGATCTCCCAGAGCGCGCCGCATAAAAAATACGCATGCTGCGCCCAGCGATGTACCCAAAAACGGGATCAGAATCCCCCAAAAAGTTTCTGTCAATGAAGTCGCCTCCTTTTATGGTATATACACAAAAACACAGGTACTTTATACCCCCTGTTCAATGATGCTTTTGACAAGCTGTGCCCATTTGTAAGGGTAACAGGCCAGCAGCTCCTCATGCTGCAGATCCTGCTCATGAATTACGGGGTGCGCAAAATGCTGCTGATAACGCGCGCGATACTTCGCTCCCATTTTCAGCGCGTAGAAAATATGAATCTCCGTACCGGGAACATCAATTCCCTCCGGCAAGAGCGTGATGAGGTCGGAATAAAATTGGTTTTTACAGCTTTGCATCGTCACATAGGGGCGTGCAGCACCGAACATCGCCATAAAAGCGCGGACATAGTCCCCCTTCTCCGCGGAGCACTTTTCTAATCGCTTCTGCAGAAAGCAACTTTTGAACTGCCCGTCCCGAATCAGCGGATAAATCAGCGGCAGGAGAAGATTCGTTTGTAATTTGGCCGCGAGCTTGGAGCATTGGTCAAGGTCGGAGCTGCCCAGAATACCGTAGTCCATATGTATGCTTTTCCGTGCTGCCAGCAGTCCCACGAAAGAGCCGCCCAGAGAGCAGCCGTAGGCGGCCCGTATATGCCCGCCGCAGTTTTTCAGGATGTAGGTTTCGATTTTTTCGGTTTCTGCAAGCATTGTCGGAAATTCGGTACTTTCTGTTTCGTCAAAGCCATCATAGCTGACGCAAAGTACGCGAAAATCCCGCTGCAACAGAGGGATCACTTGGCCAAAGTTGCTTTTCCAGTGGCAGCAGGTGCCGGGCAGCAGCAAAATGACCGGAGCGGTATCCGCCCCAAATTCATAAACCTTCATTCTCCTGCCTCCCGCAGCCACAGTCACTTCGCTTTACGGCGGTCAAACACAGCCAGCCTGTTTTGCTTTTGTGTACCGCAATGTCACAAAAGCCCGCTTGCTCAAGATATGCTTTCAGCTCAGTATCCTTGTAGATGGTCATGCCATCAATGATTTCTGTCCATTTTTTGTCTTTGTCCGTGTCGCCGTTGACTTCATTGCAGATGAGGAAGGTGCCGCCCGGCTTCAAAACCCGCCAAACCTCCCGGAAGCATTTTGCAAGGTCCGGCCAGAAATAGACGGTTTCAAACGCTGTGACTGCATCGAACCAATCGCTGGCAAAAATGATGCGCTGCACGCTGCCCTGCCAGATGACACAGCGATTCCTTTGAATCGCCTCTGCATTGAGACGGCGGGATTTTTCGACGCTGACAGCAGAGTAATCCACGCCCTTTACGATGCCGCGCGGACACCTTTTCAGCAGCCGTTTGATATTCGCTCCGCCGCCGCAGCCGCAGTCCAGCACCTTTGCGTCCGGCGCAAGATGCAGAAAGTGAAGCCCCCACAGCGCCACGGGGGTGTGGGCAAGGTTCATCATGGTGACCATCAGCCTGCCGCCGAAGCCTTTGGGGTCTCTCGTATTTTCAAAAAATGACATCGTTTATCTCCTTTCAACTTTTTTACACTCTGCGTAGGTAAGTGGAATGGAATTCTGCAAAACAACACTTTTGCAAACGGTCCAGCCGTTTTGCTGCAAAAATGCCAGATACGCAGCACTCGTCCATCTGCTGTGCAGCGGAAAGCCTGCAATTTTCAGCGCAAGGGCCTGAAGATTTCCCCAAGGGGAATTCTCTGCATGGGTAAAGGTAGGAGCAATCAGCGTGCCATCGTTTTTAAGCACACGGCGAAACTCGATAAGGGCTTTCTCAGGGTGCGGCACAATGTGCAGTGCATTGGAGACAATGACAACATCAAAGGACTGGTCAGCATAAGGCAGATGGAACATATCCTGCACTGAAAAATGCAGCTTGGAGGAAAAATTACCCCGCTTTGCCTGCGCAATCATCGCTGCGGAGGCGTCGGTAGCCTCAATGTGGTCGGCAGAACACAGGAGATGCTTTGCCACCTGCCCTGTGCCGGTGGCTACCTCCAAAACGGTTTTGGCCACACAGCAGGGCGAAGCAGCGCATATAATTGATCATAGGCTATTGCATTCTTACGCATAAAGCGGTCATACCTTGCTGCATTTCTGTCCCAAAAATTCTTTTTCGTAATGCTCAGCTCCTTGGTTTGCATCAACTAACTGCTGCGTATTTGAAAAGCTGCCCGGCGGCAGCATGGCAGCTTGTATATGCGCGTTAGAATAATCTAACCGTTGGATCGTAAAAAAGCTGCCTGCAGCCAAAACGGCGCACCAGCAACGATTCTACGATATTTCGGTCATATAATAACAGTCTGGCACCCAAATGTCAATAGGGTGCTAAAGGTGCTTTTGTGCGTTTGAATTTCAACAAAAAATCAATAGCGGGCAGTGCGCTTTACACTGCCCGCTATTGAGAAAAGCTTACTTTAACCGTTTTCGTCCTTTGGAATGGCCAGATTCAAGAGGATGGCAACGAGTGCGGCGGGCACAATGCCAGAGCCGCCGAATACCAGAGAGAGCATCTGCGGTGCGTGTGCAAGGATGCCGTTGTTGGCACCGATGCCGTAGCCAAGACCGAGCGCTACAGAGACGATGCTCAGGCTGCGCGGGGTCAGCGGCTCGCGGGTGATGAGCTGAATACCGCTCACCACGATGGAAGAGAACATCATGACCGCTGCGCCGCCCAGCACCGACTGCGGCATGATCGAGACGAGCGCGCCCAGCTTGGGCACCAAACCGCAGAGAATCAGGAAGATGCCGCCGGTGGCCAGCGCAAAGCGGTTGACGACCTTGGTCATGCTGACAAGGCCGACATTCTGGCTGAAGGAGGTGTTGGGCAGTACGCCGAACAGTGCGGCAAAGCTGGAACCGATACCATCGCAGATGACGCCGCCGGACAGCTCAGTGTCGGTGGCCTCGCGGTCCATGCCGCCCATGATAACGCCGGAAATATCGCCCACGGTTTCGACCGCCGTGACGATGAACATAATCATGACCGGTGCGATCGCGCGCATATCAAACACCGGCTTGACCGGCATCAGCTCGGGCAATGCAAACCATTTGGCCTCGGCCACCTTATTCCAGTTCAGCACCCATGCCTTGGTGTAGGCAACGCCCTCGGCGTTCAGCGCCGTGGTGGGCAGAACAAGGCCCATGAGAAACGCTGCAATGTAGCCACAGATGATGCCCACCAAAATCGAGGAGGAATTCAAAAAGGTGCTGCCGGAGTGCTTGCAGATCAGGATGACGACCAGCACAAAGATGGCGAGCAGCAGGTTTTCGACCGAGCCGAAATCCTGCGCGGTGTTGCCGCCGCCGAAGGAGTTTACACCGACCGAAATCAAGCTCAGACCGATGGAAAGCACCACCGTGCCGGTAACGACAGAGGGCAACAGCTTGCGCAGCGGCTTCAGAAAGAAGCCCAGCACTGTCTCAAACAGGCCGCCGATCAAGGAGGCACCCATGATTGCGCCGTAGGCCAGCACACCGCCGCCCATCGAGGCTGCGACCGAGCTGAATACCCCGATGAAGCCGGAGGAGGTGCCCATGATGATAGGCACCTTGCCGCCGATGGGGCCGATGGAATACAGCTGAACCAGTGTGACGATGCCCGCCACAAGCATGGCATTCTGCAGCAGCGTGACGCGCAGGTCGGCAAATTCGCCGCCGGCCAGGCCGCAGGCGCCCGTGATGATAAGCAGCGGCGTAAGGTTGCCAACAAACATCGCCAACACATGCTGCATGCCCAGCGGCAGTGCCTGCTTCAGGGACATCTTGCCTTCAAAACGGAAGGCTTCAGGGGAAAGATCGTTTTTCTTCATTCCACAACTCCTCAGATAAAACCTATTACAATATAACATATACCGTCAAAGCGGAAGGGCATACCGCCCTATTTACACATTATACCATCCCCTGCCCTGTGATTGCAATTCCATCAGCCGCCGCAGCAAAAATTTTGTGTGTTTTTGAAGAAGGCTGAACGGTCAAAAAACCTTGATCGCCTGCTGCTTGCCGTGCAAAGTGTAGTGTACGGTCAGACCGTCGTCTGCATCCACGGTGCAATTTTCGGCGTGGTCGGTCAATTCCCGCAGGGCGTTGTATTTGCGGCGCATCTCATCCGTATAGCGACTGGGCATATCGGAGGTGAGCAGGATGCCGCTGAACAGCGCATTGACCCGGGCTAGGGTCTGCTTTTGCTGTAGGGTCAGCTTGCAGTTTTCCTCGCGCAGGAAGAATACATCGGGGTCGCTGCCGTAAGCACGCCCGTTGAGCTGGCGGCGGAAAATCGTGTTGCCGATGGACTGCCTTGTGGAGACCCGCTCGCGATGGAAAAGCCGCATATACCACACATCATCCCAGTCCAGCCCTACATCACACCCAATGCGGCAGTAGTCAACGATGCCAAAGGCAGGCATGACCGGCACACCGCAGCCGAGGATCAGCTTGTCGCCGCACCATGAGCGCAGCAGTGCCATGGCGCGCTGCATCCGTCCTGCGCGGGATTCCCGGGCGTTGCCGAACGGTGCTGCGCCGTAGAGAAAGTCCAGCTTGACAAGGTCAAAGCCCCAATCCTGCAGGACGCGGTCAAAGACCTGCTTGAGGTAGGCCTGTACCTCCGGGTGGTCGATGTCCAGCGCATAAAAGCTGCTCCAGTTGCAGCCGCAGCACCAGGGCTGACCGTCCGCCTGCAGCAGCCAGTCCGGGTGATCTTTGCAGAGCAGGGATTCCTTTTCGCAGACGAACGGTGCCAGCCACAGTCCTGCCAGAAAGCCGCTTTCATGGGCTGCATCTGCCAGCGGGCGCAGCCCGTTGGGGAATTTGGCAGGGTCAGGCTCCAGCCAGTCTCCTACCTTGCGCTCCCATCCATCGTCGATCTGAAAGAGATCCCCTGCGCGGAAAAGCGTTTTGCAGCCGTTGAGGTCTTCCTGGATCGAGGCCTCGTCAATGTTCTGGTAGCGGTTATACCAGCTGGAATATCCGGCCAGCCTGCGCGTGGTGCGGGGGCGGCAGCCCAGCGCCGCAAACCATGCGTCAAATACCTCGTCCTCGGTGCCCTCGGCAAAAAAGAGGGAGAACGCAGGAAAGCTGCCGCCGGTATGCTGTACCCCGGCGCAGTCGCGTTCAATGCGCAGCTGTGCGGTGCGGCTGTCATAGGAAAAAATCGTATAGCCCGGTGCCTCGTCCAGGCTGGCCAAAAGGCGGTAGGTCTTTCCGCGCCGGAAATAGCAGTAGGAGAAGCCGTGGCTCTGTCCCCTCTTGCCGCTGTAGGGAACAAAATGATAATCGCCGTAACGGTCAAAGCTGTATTTCTCCAAAAGAAATTTCGGGACACGCTCAGCACCGTGCTGCCGGTCCCATTTGCCCAGCTCCGGGCAGGCGGTCCAGGTTTGGTAGCCGTTCATGAAGATCTTTTCTTCGTGCGCCATCGTCCACGGAAGCGCAGCAACCGCATTTTGCAGCACTCCGGCGGGCAGCTCTGCCCTCAGGCAGACGGCACCGCTGCGCGGGGTGATGGCTGCCGTGCCGTCAAACCGGCCACTGTCTGTTGCGGCATACCACTGCATCTCAGCCATTTTGAGTTTCCTCCCTGTGAAGCGCAGCGCTGATTTCGGCTGCGCGGTCATCTGTCAGGGTGAACCTGCGGCGGAACAGTACAAGCGCCGCCGCAAGGACGGCCATGGGCAGAACGGTCATCATGAGCCGCAGCCCGAGCAATGTACCGGCGCTCTGGGCAGCAACGGGGCCTGTCTCCTCGGCATTGCCGGCCAGCCCGATCAGATCCAGGCCGATGCCGGTCAGAAAAACCGCCACGCCGGACGCAGCCTTTACAACAAAGGTCTGCATCGAGAAGATAACGCTTTCCTCACGGCGCCCGGTCTTGAGCTGGCCGTAGTCCACACTGTTGGAGAGGAAAAGGGTCGTCAGTACGCTGAGCATGCCGTTGCAGGCAAACACCACCACGCCCGGCACGCAGAGCAGTGCCAGACTGCCGGAAAAGCCCGTCAGGCAGAGCAGGAGCAGCACAGCATAGCCGCCCAGCGCCAACCCCAGGCTTACCGTAAATACGGCAGTGTTGCTGAGCTTTTTGCGCAGCACCGGATAGAGGACCATCATGCCGAGGATCTGTGCCGCGCCGCCGATGGTTGAGAACAGCGTGTAGCTGGCCTTCCAGCCTGTGCCGCCGAAATCGTACTTGAAGAAATAGATGATAAAGTTGGAGGTCAGATACAGCGCCGAGTTGATCAAAACGATGCTGCCTACGACCACAAGCGCCTGATCGTTGGAGAACAGCGCCTTGAACATCTCGCCGACGGTGGCGGTCTTTATCTCGGCGCTGCCGGTCTCCTTGACGCTGGCGCAGCAGATCGCCTCGGTAACCACAAAGATGACAGCCACGAGCAGTGCTACCCAGCGGAAGCCGGTGCGCTCGCTGTCGCCGCCCAAAGCACCAACCAGCAGCATGGTAAACATCGCAATGAGCGCCGAGCCGACGCCCGCACAGGTGCGGCCCACGACTGACAGGTTTTCTCGGTCAGCAGGGGTGCGGGTCACGGCGGGGATCATCGACCAGTAAGGAATGTCCATCATCGTGTAGGTGACGCCCCACAGGATGTAGATGACGCTGAAGTAGACCATCATGTCGGCACCCTCCAGCACCGGCGCGGCAAACAGCGCGTAGAGAACCACCGCATTCAGGACGGTGCCGCTGAGGATCCACGGACGGAACCGTCCCCAGCGGGTGCGGGTCTTGGCCACCAGCACCCCCATAAAGGGATCGTTGAAGGCGTCAAACACACGCGCGATCATCAGGATCAGGCCGACAAAGGTGGCAGGCAGGCCCAGCACATCCTGATAATAGTACATGACATAGGAGGCAGACAGCGCGTAGACCATATCCTTGCCCACTGCGCCGATGCCGAAGGCGGCTTTTTGCTTTGTTGTCAGTTCCATACTGCACACTCCTTCTTTGTGACGGTAAATTCTACGGTGACAGGCGCACACTGCGGGGCCGAGACGGTCAGCGCGGCTGTACCTGTCTGCCCGACTGTGCGCAGATAAGTCCCGCCCATGCCGCCCTCGGCGGTTGCCGCCGCAGGGCCGACCAGCGCGGCGGCACCGGTCACGGCAAAGGTCAGCGGCAGCTGTGCATAGACGGCAGGGCTGCCGTTTTCATCAAGGATCCGCACCCGAACTCCGGCCATATCGTAGGTGTCACCCTCCTGCAGGACGGTGGCGGAGGGTGTTACCTCAAGATGCAGCCGGTGGCAGGGGCAGAGCGTGACGCTCTTTACTACGGTATCCCCGTTTTTGGCATCGAACCGCCAACGCGTAGCCGCGCCGCCCCAGTTGCCGACATACTTGCCGTACAGCGCCACACCGTCCGCAAAGCTCATCTTATAGCGCACCATGCACCACGCCAGCTTCAGCTTGTAGCGCAGCGGCAGCCCGGCCAAGCCGTAGCGCCCGGCTGCAAGCAGACAGTCGCGCAGCGTATCGGCCTTGGCCTTGTCAAAATGCTCCTGCGTTTCAAGCAGGACACCGATTGTGTCATCCACGGCCAGCGGCGGGTGCGGCAGCGCCGTCCAGCCGCTTTTGTGCAGGGTCGTCACAAACACATCGTTTTTGTAAAGATCCACCCGCTCGGCGTTGGTAAACACATAGACCGTGCCGATTTGCCCGGCAGGATAGTCACCGATGTCCATCGTGGAGCTGACCGTCAGCACCGGCTCCTCCCCGCCCTGCGATGCGTAGACGGACGCCGCCAGCTTGGGATTGCGGAAGCTGTCCAGCACGCCGTGATAGCAGATGCGGTCCCCGGAGCCGAAATCCTTGTGGGTGGCATAATCAAACATACACCAGCCAAAGCAGCCCACATGCTCTCCATCTGCGTAGGCGGCGTCCAACACCCGCGCATGGCGCAGGGCATGCTCCTGCCGGTGCGGGGCATCGTCACAGGGCTTGGTGGGGTACATGTGCCCATTGCATTCTGAGATCAGCAGAGCCTTGCTCAAATCAGGCGTTACATCCTTTTTTCGCTTGGCCCCGGCGTTTGAGCCGTTGTGGGAGAAATCGTTGTAGGCGTAAACATCCTCCAAGAGATGGCTCTTTTCCAGATACCGCACGCCCGAGGTCGCCCGGCTCGGATCCAGTGCGTGGGCGATTTTATTGGTGCGCGTATAGAATTCGTCATCGTCTACGCTCTCGTTGATGCGCACACCCCACAGTATGATGCTGGGGTGATTGCGGTTTTGCAGCAGCATCTCCTGCAGCATGGCGCAGGCGCGGTCCTTCCATGCCGCATCACCGATGTGCTGCCAACCGGGCAGTTCGGTAAATACAAGCAAGCCCAGACGGTCGCATTCATCAAGAAAATACTGGCTTTGCGGGTAATGGCTCGTGCGCACGGCATTGCAGTGCAGCTCGTTTTTCAGGATGCGGGCGTCCTGCCGCTGCAGGCTTTCCGGCGCGGCGTAGCCAATGTAGGGGTAGCTTTGGTGGCGGTTCAGCCCGCGCAGAAAGGTCTTTTTCCCGTTTAGATAAAAGCCGTCCGCCCGGAACACAGCCGTCCGAAAGCCGAAGGTTGTCTCACGGCTGTGCAGCACCTGCCCTTCGGCATCGAGCAGCTCTGCTATGCAGCGATAGAGATTCGGATGCTCAGTGTCCCACGGCGCGGCGTCAGGCAGCGTAAGACGGCATTCCGCCGATTCTTCCGGGGGCAGCTGGCGGCACACCAGCGTTTCGCCTGCACCGCTGCAGAGCCGGACGCGCAGCGCACCGGCCTGCTCCGGTGCTTCAACAGTCAGCTGTACGACAGCCTCGGTCAAGGTCGGTGTATACACGAAAAGATCGCTCACACGGCTCTGCGGCGAGGTCTCGAGCCAAACCTCCCGGTATAGACCGCCGTAGGTCAGATAGTCGATGACAAAGCCAAAGGGCGGCAGGCTGGGGTCCTCGCGCGTATCCAGCCGCACGGCCAGCAGATTTTCCTCGCCGCGGCGCACAAGGTCAGTAATTTCGATGGTAAAGCCGGTGTAGCCGCCCTGATGCTGCCCGGCCAGCTGGCCGTTCAGGTAGATCTCCGCCTGATGGGCGGCCCCGTCAAAGCGCAGGAATACCCGGGGCGCATCGGGAACGGTCAGTGTGCGACGGTAACCGCAGACCATCTCATAGTCAGAGGGGTCTGCGTAGTGGAGCGGCAGCTCCCGGCAGGTATGAGGCAGACGCACCGGACGACAGCCAACAGGTTCACCCCGACAGAAGGCATCGCTCCATTGCTCTGTAAATTCCCAGTGATTGCAAAGACTGTATCTCATCGTACCAACAACCCCTCCAGTAAAATGGAAATCATCTCATCCAGGGCATCCATGTAGGATATGCCCTGCGCATCGAGCGTGCGGTCTGCAAGAAAATCCTCAATGGAAGCGGAGATCATCCGCTGCAGAACCGGCAGGGATACCCGACGGATAACGCCCTCCCCCATCGCCTGCTCCAGCAGCGCCAAGGTAGGCTCCCAGCCGGTTTCCAGATGCTCCCGCACGCGCGCTGCGACTCTGGGATATTTTTCATCCAAAAGATCCATCTGCTGCAGATCCAGCGCAGTGTACTCCTCCGGCAGGGCGATAATGACCGCCCGCAGCTTTTCAGCCAGGGTGCCGGGGCCGTCAAGGATGCGCTGCTTGCGGGCGTGGATCCTTGTGAACGCATCGTCCACCATATCCAGCAGCAGCGCCTCCTTGGAGGGGTAGACTGCGTAGATCGTCTTTTTGCTGATGTGCATCATCGCAGCGGCCTGCTGCATCGTAAAGCGCAGCCCGTCCCTGCGGAACAGCTCCATTCCGACTGCGCGCAGTCTTATGCGCAGCTCGTTGTGTTCGTCCATCACTTGCCTCCTGCGGAAACCAGATTTAGCTTTCCGGTTTCCATTGTAGTGCGGAAACCGGTGCGATTCAAGCGGTTTCCTTCACTTTCTACCTTTTTGCCAATCTGGCACAGATTTTTTCGTCATATCGCCCATACGCTAAAGCCGTAACGGGACAGAAAAGCGCCCCCGCACAGTGATGCGGGGGCGTTTTGCAGGTGCCTCAGTTCGTTTTTTCAGTTTTTTGCTGCAAGCGGGTCAGCTCCCGCAGCTCACGTACGGTGAAAAGGCCGCAGACAATGGCGGCAGCGCCGTCCGCAATGGGGCCTGCGTACATGACGCCGTCAATGCCCATAAAGAGCGGGAAGATGACGATGAGCGGCAGCAGGAACAAAATCTGGCGTGTCAGGGACATGAATACGCCGAGGCGCGCCTTGCCAATCGAGTTGAAGAAGTTGGAGGTGACCGGCTGGATGCCGTTGATCAGCGTCAGGAACATATATATGCGGAAGTACCGCTCCGAAAACTGGTAGTACATTTCGCTGCCGGTGCCGAAAATACTGATGATCTGCCGCGGGAAAAGTTGGAAGCAGGCAAACGCTGCCAGAGAAAGCCCGGTAGCCACAGCCAGCGCCAGCAGATAGCTCTTTTTGACGCGGCGGTAGAGCGCAGCACCGTAATTGAAGCCGATGATCGGCTGTACGCCCTGCGAAATGCCGATGACAAAGGACATAAAGATCATGTTGACCTTTGAGATGATGCCCGCGCAGGCCAGAGGAATATCGCTGCCGTAGATCGACAGTGCACCGTAGTGTGCAAGGGTGTTGTTCAAAACGATCTGGACAACAGCCATAGCGATTTGGTTGAAGCAGGCAGATGCACCGTAGCTGAAGATCTTGCGTGTTCTGTCACCGTCAATCGTAAAGCAGCCCCATGAGAAGGGTACAGATTTAAAATGGAAGAGATACCGCATACTGATGCAGAACGAGGCGATCTGCCCGAGAATCGTGGCAAGTGCAGCGCCGGTCATACCCATATCCAGCCCGAAGATGAACAGCGGATCAAGGGCCGTATTGATAAGTGCGCCGATGAGCATCGACATCATGGAATAGCGCGGGCTGCCGTCTGCCAGAATCAACTTGCTCATGCCGGTATTCATAATGAGGAACGGAAACCCCAGCGCTGTGATGCGAGTGTAGGCCTCTGCGTAGGGAAAAACATCCGGCGTAGCGCCGAAGAATTTCAGCATCGGCGTCAGAAAAAGCAGCGTGACCGCCATCAGCACAGTGCCGAATAGCGCCATCAGGCACAGGCCGTTGCCTGCATATTCAGCAGAGCGCTTTTCATTGCCTGCACCCAGCTGGAGACTGAAATTCGTCGCACTGCCGATACCGAGCAGCAGCGCAATGGCTGTGCAGGCAATCGAGAGAGGAAACGCAATGTTGGTGGCAGCATTGCCCAGCAGACCCACACCCTGCCCGATAAAGATCTGGTCAACAATGTTGTACAGCGACGTCACCAGCATCGAGATAATGCAGGGAATGGCAAAGCCAACAAGCAGCTTGCCTTCTTTTTCATATCCAAGCGGGTTGACAGCATCAGCCTGTGATGAAACTGTTTTTACGCTCATGCAGTTTTATCTCCTTTAATCCTGTTAATAATCGAAAATATAATAATAGTAACAAAATCCGGTAGGAAATGCAAGTCCGTTTGCCTTGAGGTGCTTGAGCTTGCCCTACATGAGCCGGAGACCGTGACACAAACAAAACCGGGGCGAACTTTTCGTTCGCCCCGGCAGTACCTAAATGATTGGAGTCATAGCCTCATAACCTTTATTCGTTATTTTTCGGAGTTGGTTCCTATTTTCATGGGGAATCATTCCCTTTGCAGAATTTCAGGCTTTGAGATTGAGGATCAACCTCTGACACTTAGTACATTGGAGTTTCTCCTTATGGATCAGGTAGATTTCAGATACCCTCTGTTGGGTGGCGTGGAACCAGTCATGATAACCAGCCTTCTTTCATCCTGATCTATATGCTGCATGGGGGTCTTTGATGACGGCCCCTGAGTCTGCTGTTTAAAAGTAAGCTGCCTGACATCTCGTTCAATATTCTTTGTACAGGTTATGACCTGCGGCTTCGGATGCGGCGCTTTTTCATTCAGCAGGCCCAGGCCCGCCGGTGATGAATAGGATCTTTAAAGTTTGCCATTGGACTTGAGCCTCCTTCCTTACGAAATACCGCCGGTGTCTTGCTTTCTTTGGAGATTTCTTATGACATTTCTCCTTGGAAGATCAACTTCTCTTGGAGTTGTCTGCTCCTTATCTCCGGCTGTTTTCTTTCTGTGACTATACTATACCACAGCCCTTGGGATTCGTCTATTCGCAGATATGCCAACGATGCAGCGAAAGATTTGTGCAGTTTCAAGCTTGCCGCTCCGGGCAAAAAATGGTATAATAAATATGTTGGGCTGCTGTACAGCCCAGACCGTGCGCTGTCCCTTTTGGCAAGGGACGGCGCTTTTTTTGGCGGGATCGTGCTGTGGTCCGGCAGGAAATCTGATGGCCTGTGTGCGGCTTTTATAATGGCGAATGTCTCCCCCGAGCTGAAGGCGCTGGCCGATGCAGTATGCCCAGACGTGGCGGAGGATGGCATCCGGCAGTACTGCGCAGCCCACGGGCTAATCTGAACAGGCATTAGGCAATATTCATTTCAAAACAACCGTAAAGCAGCTGCCGCTGCCGGGGCGGCTGTCCACAGTGACAGCGCCGCCGTGTAGTGCGGCTATTTTTTGTGCCATGGCAAGGCCCAAGCCGTTGCCCTGCGTCCTGTGGCTGGTGTCCCCCTGATAGAACTGCTCAAAGATATGGCAGCAGGTCTCGGCGTCCATACCGCAGCCCTGGTCAGTGACAGCCACAACCGGTCTGCCCTGCTCGCAGTGCAGTGTTACGCTTATGGTTCCGTTCTCCGGGCTGAACTTGGCGGCATTATCCAGCAGATTCAGCCAGATCTCCTTTACCAGCGCTTCGCTGCCGTGGTAGGTGCAGGGGGCCAGCTCGGCCTCAAACTGCAGCGGCTTATCGCGCCACTTTTGCCGGGTCACAAGGATGCACTGGCGCAGCTGCTCATCCAGCGAAAAGTCTGTACAGTCGGTTAGAATGGTCTGTGCCTCGATACGATTCAAGAGCAGCACACTGCCGGAAAGCTGTGCCAGCCGCTTGCTCTCATCGCGGATGATTTGCAGATACTCGCGCTGCTCCTCAGGTGTGACATCCTCGTCCAGCAGCAGGTCAGCAAAGCCGCTGATGCTGACGATGGGCGTCTTGAACTCATGGGAAAAGTTATTTACAAAATCCTTGCGCAGCAGCTCCGTGCCGGAAAGCTCCTTCGCCGCTTTGTTGAAGGCTGCTTTGAACTCCCGGATCTCGGTGGGCTCATACCCGTGGGCGGCGGGCTGCAGGCGCACGGTGAAGTCCCCCGCCGCCAGCCGGTTCATCGCCTGTATGATGTTTTTGATAGGCTTTATTAACACAAGGCGAATCGCAACCACAAGGCTGATGGCCATCAAAATACAGCTGGCATACAAAATAACCAGTGCGCCACCGATGCTGACGCTGCCGTCTTGGATAAAAAAGCCGTGGTCAGCCTCCAATACCACCAGCACCGTCGCAACGGTCAGATTCAGTGTAACGATGAAAAACAGGTTCAGCACCAGCAGCATTGTCAAATTTACGGTGCGCATGCAGTCGCGCAGCTTATTTACAAATTGCGCCATATCACACCTTCTTTATAGCACGGTAACCGATGCCGCGAATGGTCTGTATTTCAAACTCCGGCCAGTCGTAAAAGCGGGTGCGCAGCCGATTTATATGAACATTTACCGTTTTATCGTCACTTTCACTGTCCATACCCCAGATCTCATCCAGCAGCTCCAGCCGGGTAAAGGTCCTTTCCGGGTAAGCCAGCAGCTTGTATAGAAGGTTGAACTCCTTGGGCGGCAGCACCTGCGCATCGTGGCCGCGCCGCACGGTGTGGGTGTCGTAGTCCAGCTCGACATCCCCTATCGTGATCCTGTGTTCATCCACGATGCGGGCGCGGCGCAGCAGCGCCTTGATGCGCAGCACAAGCTCCTGCCGATCCGGTGGTTTTGTCATATAATCATCGGTACCAACGATAAAGCCCGTGTGCTTGTCCTGCGGCATATCCTTGGCCGTCAGCATTAAAATAGGCAGCATGCTGCCGCTTTCCCGGATGGTCCTGGTCAGGGTAAAGCCATCCATCCGGGGCATCATCACATCGCAGAGCAGCAGGTCTATATGGTTGTGGTCGAGCATTTCCAGTGCCTGCACACCGTCGGCAGCAATCAGCGGCTCATAGCCCTCTCGCTTTACGATGGCACCAAGCAGACGCGCCGTGCTGGGGTCATCCTCGGCAATCAAAATACGAAACATCGTGTACCCTCCTTAGGGCAATACCGCACAATTCCCGCCTAACGGCTTAAGCACCGCTCCGGCGGATCTCCGCGCCAAGAGCCGCCGCAAGCGGCGGTTGCGCTCCGAAGCGCCTCGCTGCGGCTCGGTGTGCGGCACGGCATCTGCGTTGCCAAAATGCTCGATAATGTCGGGTTGCGGTACCCGCATCGTGCTTCGGGGCAAAAGCCCCTCGCACTCTGCGACCGCTGCCCCTGCTTCGGTTCGCTGCATCCGCCACTGGCGGCGCTCACCTTTGCAGCACAAAGTATTATCTGCGCTTTTGGCTTAGCAGCTGCCGCACCTCGCTCGCCGTATCGGCACTTAGAATTATGCGGTATTGCCTTAGTTCTATTATAGTACAGCGCAAAGATAAACGAAAGATAAACCTTCCCGTTTACCAAAGGTTTATTTTGGCGGTGTATCCTTAGGAGCATCGAAACAAAAAACAACCTACGGGAAAACGGAGGATACAGCTATGAAAACCATCTATCTTGTCACCGGTGCTGCCGGATTTATGGGCACTAATGTCTGCGCACAGCTCTTGGAGCGCGGTGATGCCGTGCGCGCTTTTGTACTGAAGGGCGACCCCGCCGTAAAATTTGTGCCGAAGGCCGTCGAAATCTTTGAGGGTGACCTCTGCAGCGCCGAGGACTGCGAGAAATTCTTTGCCGTGGAGCCGGGCACCCAGACCGTCTGCATCCACTGCGCGAGTATGGTGACGATCAACCCGAATTACAGTGAAAAGCTGATTGCCGTCAATGTGGGCGGCGCCGAAAACATGCTGAATGCCGCCAAAAATCACCCGGAGTGCAAAAAGTTCGTCTATGTTTCCAGCACCGGCGCCATCCCCGAGCTGCCTAAGGGCGAGAGCATCCATGAGGTATACAGCTTTGTTCCCTACGATGACAATCGCGTGGTCGGCTGGTACAGCCGCAGCAAGGCAATGGCGACCCAGAAGGTGCTGGACGCCGCCGCTGACGGGCTGAATGCCTGCGTGGTGCATCCCAGCGGTATTCTTGGCCCCAACGACCCCGCCATCGGGCAGACGACTCGCACGCTGATCCAAATCCTGAACGGTGAAATGCCCATCGGTATGCAGGGCTCGTTCAATCTTGTCGATGTGCGCGACCTGGCCGCCGGTACGATTGCCGCCGCTGACCGCGGGCGCAAGGGCGAGTGCTACATCCTTTCCAATGACGAGGTTTCGCTGAAGGAACTCTGCGAAATGCTGAAGGCAGAAACCGGCTGCCGCGGCTGTCTGTTTTACCTGCCGCTGTCGCTTGCCCATTTTGCCGCCAAGCTGATGGAGGCACGCGCCGCCAAGACCGGTAAGCCTGCTGTACTGACTGAGTTTGCCGTTTACAATCTGGAGCGCAACAACCATTTTGAATGCTCCAAGGCAAAAAATGAGCTTGGCTTTGCCCCGCGTCCCTACAAGGAAACACTGCATGATTTGGCGGTTTGGCTCAAGCAGGAGGGAAAAATCGCATGAAGAAGCTGTATGAATCTATCTGCAAGCTTATGCAAATGAATGACCAGCAGTGGGAGTGCTATCTCCACGCACTGGATTCCCTGCACTGACACAAAGAAAAGGGGGTGCCTATTATGAAGAAGGTTTGTGTTATCACAGGCGGCGGCAGCGGGATGGGACTTGCCACGGCGAAGCTTGTCTGTGAAGAAGGGTATTACACGATTTTGGTGGGGCGCACGGCATCCAAGCTGGAAAAGGCAGTCAACGACCTGCGCAGTGCGGGCGGCGAGGCTGAGGCGTTCAGCTGTGATGTTTCTGACCGTGAAAGCTGCTTTGCGCTGGCCAAACACGCCGCCGAATGCGGCGAAGTAAAAGCGGTATTGCACATTGCGGGTCTCAGCCCTCACATGGGCGATGCAGAGAAAATTCTTCGCGGCAATGCGCTGGGCACGGTGAATATCAACGATGCCTTTTATGAGGTCATGGCACCGGGCGGCTGTGTGATCGACACCTCCAGCATGAGCGCCTACCTTGCCCCGCAGTTTGTCATGCCCAAGGGTGCGTACAAGCTGGCGCGCACCGACCGTGAAAAATTCATCAAAAAGCTGGTGGCGCGGGCAGGCATTGCCCCTAAGGACGCCCGCCCGGGTCTGGCTTACGCCATCAGCAAGCATTTTGTAATTTGGTTTGCTAAGACCGATGCCGCACGCTTTGGCGAGAAAAATGTGCGTTGCCTGAGTGTGACACCCGGCAACTTTGACACGCCGATGGGCGCACTGGAAAGCGGGCAGGCGGATGTATTCAAAAAATACTCTGCTCTCAAGCGCAACGGAAAGCCGGAAGAAATCGCCGCTTTGTTTGCGCTTCTTCTGGATGAGCGGCTGGGCTTCCTGACCGGAGCAGACATTCTTATGGACGGCGGCGTTGTGGCAAGCGGCGCCAGCGGATTGAGCAAATAAAAAAGGGCAGCAAAGTAAACCCCGATTTTAGCTTTTGGGGTCTGCTTTGCTGCCTTTTGGATTTTGTGCTTTCGCTTGGCTGTGCTTTAGTGCAGCTCGCTTTCGCAGCGGTCCAGCACGGCGGCGATAACCTGATCCATGTCGTAATACTTGTACTCACCCAGGCGTCCGCCGAAGATGACCTTCGGCTCGGCATCGGCCAGCTTCTTGTACTCGGCATACAGTGCGCCGTTTTTAGCATCGTTGACGGGGTAATACGGCTCGTCACCGGGCTTCCACTCGGAGGAATACTCGCGGCTGATGATCGTTTTGGGCAGGTCGTTGCCGTTCTCGTCCTTGCCGAACTCGAACCATTTGTGCTCGATGATGCGGGTCCACGGCGTCTCGCGGTCCGTATAGTTGACGGCGGCGTTGCCCTGGAAGCTGGGCTTGTCGAGCAGCTCATTCTCAAACCGGACGGAGCGGTACTCCAACGTGCCGAGTTTGTAGTCAAAATAAGCGTCAATCGGGCCGGTGTAGACGATTTTGTCAGCCAGTGCGTCCAGCGCGGCCTTGTTTTCGAGGTAATCGGTGTTCAGCCGCACCTCGATGCCGTCCAGAAGATTGGCGATCATCTTGGTGTAGCCGCCGATGGGAATGCCCTGATACAGCGCGTTGAAATAGTTGTTGTCAAAGGTCAGCCGCACAGGCAGGCGCTTGATGATAAATGCCGGCAGGTCCTTGCAATCGCGGCCCCACTGCTTTTCGGTGTAGCCCTTGATGAGCTTCTCATAAATGTCGCGGCCCACAAGGGAGATGGCCTGCTCCTCAAGGTTCTGCGGCTCGTGGG
>ERZ836441.95-NODE-95-length-100635-cov-17.144611_pt1 | contig 100635 bp, 90 predicted proteins | sample MGYA00519686_ERZ836441 | MGnify/ENA primary metagenome ERZ836441 (study PRJEB31850, sample SAMEA3708800) | human gut metagenome | biome: human gut; feature: human-associated habitat; material: faeces | place: China | collected 2014 ...
CCGATTGATGGCGGAAACGGCTGAGACAAAATATCCGAATTGAAGCCACTTGCCACGTCGGAGCAAAGTTCGCTTTGCTCCGACGTTCTTTTATTCCCGCGGAACAAAATGCCCACTCCCTTGCTCCTCCTTTCCAAACCCAAACCGCTGCCACTGGGCTTCGGTTTGGGGCCGCTCTGCGGGCGGCTGTTTTTTATTTCTGACAGACAGATCGATTTCGACCGGTCTTTACAAAAAGAAAACCACTCGCCCGGCGAGTGGTTTTCTTTTTGGTATTTCGGCGGCCTCTGGCCACCTCCCATCCTCGGTAGTTCAATGCTTGGGCGAGCTGAATCCTACTGTGCCAAGGTTTTGGATGTGAAATCCAAAATCGTGTCAATGTGCTGACTGACTGCGAAGGATACCCCTGGCAGCCTTTCTCTGCTATTTATTTTATATGGAAAGGCTCCAGAAACTGATCTGCGGTTTCTGGAGCCGTTGCGTTTTGACCGGATGGATCAGCCCCACAGGCCGGACAGCATAGGAATGATCTGCTTCTTCCGGGACATGATCTTGGGCAGGAAGGCGCAGTTCTCCTCCTCGCTGTGAATGTCAAAGGCCTGGCGAATGGTGTTCTCATCCCCCACATAGAGCAGCTGCGTACCATCCAGCAGTACGTCGGTGATCATCAACAGCACTGTGTCCATCTTCTGCTTCTGACGGATGGCCTGCATGGCCTGTAAAAACTCGTCTCTGCGTTTGAGCAGGCGGTCGGAGTCCATGCAGGTGATCTGGCTGACCGCCAGATTGTGCCCCGCGATGTGGAACTCCTTATAATCTGTGTTCAGCATGGCCTCCACCGTCTTGTCATCCCCGCAGCCAGCGGAAAAGATGGCCTTCCCCAGCTCATCCAAAGAGACGTTGGCGATGCGGGCCATACGGTTGGCCAAATCGATGTCCCGCTGGGTACAGGTGGGAGACTTGAACATCACAGTGTCCGATACAATGGCTGCCGCCATCAGCCCCGCCATCTTAGCGGAGGGCATCAGCCCCTTCTCCTGGTACATCCCGGCCACGATGGTTGCAGTGCTGCCCACTGGCTCATTGCGGACATAGATGGGGTTTTTTGTCTCGATGTCAGCCAGGCGGTGGTGGTCCACGATCTCCAGGATCTCCGCCTGCTCCAGCCCCGCCACGGACTGGGCCCGCTCATTGTGGTCCATCAGCACCACCCGCTTGCGCCGGGGCCGCAACAGGTGGAAGCGGGACAGCATCCCCACCACCCGCTCATTCTCATCCAGAATGGGGTAGGCGCGGAAGCGGCTCTCCAGCACCCGGTTCTGCACATCGTCGATATAGTCGTTCAGATGGAAATAGACTAAGTCGTGATTTTTGCAGACGTGGCTGACCGGCATGGCATGACAAATCAGCCGCACTACCTGGTAGGCGTCAAAGGGGGTAGAGATCACACAGGTATCCGTCTTCTGTTCCAGCAGCTCCTGGTCTACCTCAGCCTGACAGACGATGACGCAGCTGACGTTCATCTCGATGGCCCGGCGGACCATGTCCGGCTGCTTGCCGCAGATGACGATGCTGTCCGGCTGTGAAAACATCAGGTTCTCCCGGTCCGTGGGCAGGGCAATGGACACCGCGCCGGAGATGGTGTCCTTGACCTCGCCGCAGCGGTTGAGCACATGGCCCTCCAGCACGGACAGCAGATTGTATACCGGAATATCTTGGATCACAGGATTGCGGACCGAGGCCACATCGTTGTTGGCCACATCGCCCGCAGAGATCATCCCGTACAGCGTCCCGTCCTCATTGGCGATGGGGAGGACAGAAAGCTTGTCCTTCTGCATCATCTGCCAAGCGCGGCTGACGGTGACGCCCGGGGAGAGGATGGGTGGCGTGTCATAGTCCAGGTCCTGGACCTGGGTGCGCAGGTTAGTAATCAGCATGGGGGGCTGCGCGCCGAAGCGGTTCAGGACCGCCTGAGTTTCGTCGCTGATCTGCCCCAGGCGGGCCGCCTGGTACTGCCGGTCGCCCAGAGCGTTTTTCAGCGCGGCGTAGGCCATGGCCGACACAATGGAGTCTGTGTCCGGGTTCCGGTGTCCGGTAATATAGATCGTATCCACTCGGATACCTCCTTTTTCGTAGCATAGTCTGGAAAAGGAGCCTGTTTTAAAGGACAGACTCTCCGATTATCGGTGGAATCACGTCTATTTTAGCGTGAACCGCCGCCGATTGCAATAAAATTTTCTACCGAGGCAGCGACCTCCCGCCCTCCTGGGACAGCAGCCAGCTTTCCCCCCCAGAAATCCCTGTCCACTGCTTTTCCTACTTTCTTTTTTGTAAAAACTATGGTAAACTAATGGCTGTTACCAAAGCAGCATGAGAGGAATGGGACTGTGAGCAACATCACACTGATTGGGATGCCAGGCTCCGGAAAGAGCACTGTGGGCGTCCTGCTGGCCAAGGCGCTGGGCCGCGGCTTTCTTGACACCGACTTGGTCATCCAGCAGCAGGAGAACGCCCTGCTCCAGGACATCCTGGACCGCCGGGGCGTAACCTATTTTCTGGACGCGGAGGAGCGCGCGGTGCGCTCGGTCCGCTGTGACCACTGCGTCATCGCCCCCGGCGGCAGCGTGGTCTGCCGGGAAGGCGCGATCAATCATCTGAAGTCCATGGGGCCCGTGATCTATCTCCGGGTGCCCCTGGATGAGCTGAAGTCCCGCATCCACAACCTGGACTCCCGGGGGATCGCCCTGGAGCCCGGCCAGACGCTGGAGGACATCCTCACCCTCCGCGCCCCCCTGTACGAGCAGTACGCCGACGGAGTGGTGGACGCCCTGCCGGGACAGGAGCTGGCTCAGACTGTCTCTCATGTGCTGGCCCTTCTGGAGAAGGGCCTCCCCTGACCCCAGCCCGCGGGGCTCCGGCTCCAGGCCGGAAAACGCGGGCCGCCCTTGGATCCCCCACGGGCCGGAACAAAAAGAAGGAAGAACAACATGACATTTCAATCCCTGGGGCTGTGCGCCCCCATTTTAGCTGCTCTAAAGGAGCAGGGCTATGAGGCCCCCTCCCCCATTCAGGAGCAGGCCATCCCTCCTGCCCTGGCGGGACGGGACGTACTGGGCTGCGCCCAGACAGGCACTGGAAAGACCTGTGCCTTTGCCTCCCCCATCCTCCAGCGGCTGAGCGCGGCCCGGACGCCGGACCACCGGCTCCGCGCCCTGATCCTCACACCCACCCGGGAGCTGGCCATCCAGATCGGCGAGAGTTTCGCCGCCTACGGAGCACACCTATCCCTGCGCCACACCGTCATTTTCGGCGGAGTGGGGCAGAACCCTCAGGTGGAAGCCCTGGGCCGCGGTGTGGATATTCTGGTGGCCACGCCAGGCCGTCTGATGGACCTGTATCAGCAGGGCTTCGTCCGGCTGGAGGATCTGGAGATCTTCGTTCTGGATGAGGCCGACCGGATGCTGGACATGGGCTTTATCCACGACGTGAAAAAGATCCTGAAGTGGCTGCCCGCCAAAAAGCAGACTATGCTCTTCTCTGCCACCATGCCCCCAGAGATCGCCGCTCTGGTCAACTCCCTGCTGCACGACCCGGCCCGGGTGGCGGTGGATCCGGTGTCCTCCCCGGTGGAGGCCATCCAACAGTCCGTCTATTTTGTGGATAAGGGCAATAAGACCAAACTGCTGGCCCTTCTGATTGGACAGCTGGATGTGAAAAATGCCCTGGTATTTACCCGCACCAAGCACGGAGCCAACAAAGTAGCCCGGGATCTGAGCAAAGAGGGGATCACCGCTGCCGCCATCCACGGCAACAAGAGCCAAACCGCCCGCCAGCAGGCCCTGTCCGATTTCAAGGCCGGACGGATCCGCTGCCTGGTTGCCACCGACATCGCCGCCCGCGGCCTGGACATTGAGGAGCTCTCCCACGTATTCAATTACAACCTCCCCGAGGTACCTGAGACATATGTCCACCGCATTGGCCGCACCGGCCGCGCAGGCCGGGAGGGCGTAGCCGTCTCCTTCTGTGACTTCGGGGAGAAGCCCCTGCTGAAGGACATTGAAAAACTGATCGGCCGGACCGTCCTAGTTGTGGAGGACCACCCCTTCCCCATGGTGGTGCTGGAGGCCCCTAAGCGGGACTCCCGCGGCCGCATCGTCAACGAGGAGGACGCGGAGGCCCGGGCCGCCGCCAAGGAGCAGCGCCGCCAGCGGGACGCAGCCAACAAGGCCGCTGCGGAGGAGCGCAAGCGCCAGGCGGCCCAGGCCCTGCTGGAGGCGCAAGCCGCGCCGGACAGGGCCGAGGAGAAGCCAGCCCGAAAACGCCGCCGCCGCAGAGGGAAGAGCGCTTCACAGGAGGTACAGGCGGTCCAGCCGCCTCAGGTTCCCACTCAGGAACCTGGCCACCGTGGCAAGCTAACTCGTCCCGGTGCCCGGATGGAGACCGGCTCTGCCATGCCCCGCACAGAATTTGACCGCCCTGACCCCCTGTCCGGGGACCATATTATGGATGCCACCGCCCGTCTGTTGGCCCCCCGCAAGCCCGTTTCGGCCCAGGAGAGCCACCGGGAGGGCAGCCGCCGCTCCGCCCCCCGGAGCCGTAAGCACAGCAGCCGGGATGCCGGCTCCCGTCAGACACCTGTCAAGGCCGAAGACCCTCGGAAAACCAGAAGCGGCCACAGCGCCCATCCGGACCGAAAGGCCGCGCCCGCACCTGGAGGCTCCCACCGCCCGGATCGCCGCCGCACTCACGCAGGGCCCCGGGGGCCCATCGAGCCCATGAAGTCCAGCCGGACCAAAGACTCCACCGAGCAGCACAGCCTGATGAAGCCCTACTATTTAGACAACTAACTGCAATTATATAATTTTATAAAACGGAGGGTATAAAAATGGACTATCAAGCTATGTACCAGCAGAAGCTGACCACCGCCCAGGAGGCTGTCAAGGTGGTCAAATCCGGCGACTGGGTGGACTACACCTGGTGCACCAACCACCCCGTGGCCCTGGACAAGGCCCTGGCCGAGCGCAAGGACGAGCTCACTGACGTGAAGATCCGCGGCGGCGTCACCATGTGGATGCCCGAGATCGCCAAGGCCGAGGACGCCGGTGACCACTTCACCTGGCACTCCTGGCACTGCAGCGGCATCGACCGCAAGATCATCACCAAGGGCATGGGCTATTTCTCCCCCATGCGCTACTCTGAACTGCCCCGTTTCTACCGGGAGAACCTCTCTCCTGTGGATGTGGTGATGCTCCAGACCACTCCCATGGACGCTCACGGCAACTTCAACTTCGGCCTGGCCGCCTCCCACATCGCCGATATTATGTCCCGCGCCAAGTGCATCATCGTGGAGGTCAACGAGAATATGCCCTGGGTGTACGGCCTGACCGGCACCGAGATCAATATTCAGGACGTGACCTATGTGGTGGAGGGGGACAACCCTCCTGTGGCCCAGCTGGGCGCCGGCGGCGAGCCCACCGACGTGGACCGCGCCGTGGCCAACCTGGTGGTGCCTGAGATCCCCAACGGCGCCTGCCTGCAGCTGGGCATCGGCGGGATGCCCAACACCATCGGCGCCATGATCGCCCAGTCTGATCTGAAGGACCTGTCCGTCCACACCGAGATGTACGTAGACGGCTTCGTGGACATGGCCGCCGCCGGCAAGATCACCGGCCGGAACAAGGCCCTGGACAAGGGCCGCCAGGTGTTCGCCTTTGCCGCCGGCACCAAGAAGCTGTACGACTATGTGGACCGCAACCCCGATGTGATGGGCGCTCCGGTGGACTACACCAATGACGTCCGGGTCATCGCTCAGATCGACAACTTCATCTCCATCAATAACGCCATTGACATGGATCTGTTCGGCCAGATCAACGCCGAGTCCGCCGGCATCAAGCACATCTCCGGCACCGGCGGCCAGCTGGACTTCGCCATGGGCGCTTACCTGTCCAAGGGCGGCAAGAGTTTCATCTGTATGTCCTCCACCGTCACTGGCAAGGACGGCACTGTCAAGAGCCGCATCGTCCCCACCCTGACCCAGGGCTCCATCTGCACCGATCCCCGCTCCTGCGGCCACTATGTGGTCACGGAGTACGGCATGGTCAACCTGAAGGGCCTGTCCACCTGGGAGCGAGCTGAGGCTCTCATCGGCATCGCCCACCCCGACTTCCGGGAGCAGCTGATCCAGGACGCAGAGAAGATGCACATCTGGAGACGCTCCAACAAGTAATTTTTACAGGAAAATACGGTTTGGATCAAAAAAGCTGGCAGATGCTTATGCACCTGCCAGCTTTTTTACATCTCTAACAGCTCCCACTGGAAATTCTCCAGCTTCAGCCTGCTGCCCACCGTGGTCCCCTCCGGCAGCAGGAACATAGTGATGGAGTGCTCCTGGCCTCCGTCGGTCACCAGCCCCGCATAGTCCCCGTTGATTTCCCGGACAGTGTAAAAAATCGGTTCCATTCCTCTCACCCCCTCTAATCTCAGCCTGACGCCCCGCCGTTGCGTCCTCATCCGTCCACACAGACCCGCCCCATAAAAGTCCGGTTTAATGGACTTTTATTCCGCTATACTGGACCCAACATCAAGGAAGGGAGCGTCAGCTCATGGAATACAGCATGGTATGGGTAAGGGGACACATTGAGGTATATGACGGGGCCGGGCGCTTCTGTTTTTCGGCCGACAACGAGCGGGAGGCCTGGGAGGAGCTGGAGGGCGCAGCCTGACGTCCTCCCCAGTCCCGCTTCTGACGCAGTTTCGCTGGAGCGGCCTCTCCTTCACCGTTCTATCCCAGTCCGTGCGCACACCCCCCGGTCAAAGGGGTGCCGGACCTTCCTCATCTCCGTAAGATAGTCCGCCCGGTCCCGGAGCTCCGGGGCCGGGTCCCGGCCGGTGAGGACCACCTCGCAGGAGAGGGAATCCAGGCAGTCCAGCACATCCTCCAGCGGCAGCAGCCCGGTGTTCACCGCGGCGCACACCTCATCCAGCACCAGCAGGTCACAGGATGGGGCCGCCTTCCGGGCCAGGGCCAGCAGGCGGGTATTCCGGGTCCGCTCTGCCTCCCGCTCCGCCGGAGTGAGCTGGAAGGAGAACTTGACCCGCTCCGGCACCTCCAGCAGCCGCACCCCCGGCACCTGGGCCAGGGCCAGCCGCTCGCCGCTGTCCGCCCCCTTCAGGAACTGGGCGATCACCACCGCCCTGCCACGGCCCGCCATCCGCAGGGCCAGGCCCATGGCGGCGGTGGTCTTTCCCTTTCCTTCTCCACAATACAGGTGAACCATGTGGAAAACCTCCTCAGCGGGCCAAGCCCGCAACTTGAAAAAGGCCGCCCTGGGGCGGCCTTTTTCTCTCTTTTTTACACTGTCCGGCTCACAGTGCGGTCAGACACAGCTCCTCCCCGTTGGCGGAGGCGTGCAGCTGGGTCACGGGGTGCTCCCAGCTGTCGATGATCCGTGCGGCAATGGCGTCCTCCAGCTCCTTCTGGACCAACCGGCGCAGGTTTCGGGCGCCGTAGACCGCGGAGTAGGACTTTTTCACCAGATAGTCCAGCAGGCTGTCCTCCCAGGAGAGGGTGAGCCCCTTCTCCGCCAGGGAGTCCCGCAGCTCGCCCAGCATCAGGGCGGCGATGGCCCGGAAGTTCTCCTCCGTCAGCTGGTGGAAGTAGACCACCTCGTCCACCCGGTTGAGGAACTCCGGCCGCAGGAACTCCTGAAGGGCCTTCATGGCCCGCTCCTTCCCCTGCTCGTCGGCGGTGCGGTTGAAGCCCACAGAGCCCACCTTGCTGTTGCTGCCGGCGTTGGAGGTCATCACGATGACGGTATTTTCAAAGTTCACCTTCCGTCCATGGGCGTCGGTGATATGGCCGTCGTCCAGGATCTGGAGGAGGATATTGAGCACATCGGGGTGGGCCTTCTCGATCTCGTCAAAGAGGACCACGGAGTAGGGCTTGCGGCGGATCTTCTCGGTCAGCTGCCCCGCCTCGTCATAGCCCACATAGCCGGGAGGGGAACCGATGATCCGGGAGACGGCATACTTCTCCATAAACTCCGACATATCCAGCCGGATCAGGGACTCCGGCACATTGAACAGGTCCTGGGCCAGCTGTTTGACCAGTTCGGTCTTGCCCACGCCGGTGGAGCCCACAAAGATGAAGGACACCGGCTTGTGCTTGGGGCTGATGCCCACCCGGCCCCGGCGGATGGCGGCGGACACCGCCCGCACCGCCTCGTCCTGGCCGATGATGTGGGCCTTCAGCCGGTCCTCCAGCTGGGAGAGGCGCTGATACTCCTGCTCCCGGATCTGGCTGGCCGGGATGTTGGTCCACAGTTCGATCACATTGGCCAGATGCTCCGCCGTCAGGGCGGGAACACACTGGCCCTCCAGCTGCTGCTGTTCAGCGGCCAGGCGCAGCTCCTGACTGCGGATATTGGCCAGACGGGCGTACGCCTCCTCGGTGTCGGCGGCCATCATGACCTCCTTCTCCTTGACCAGGTCGGCCAGCTCCTTGTCGATCTCCGCCCGCCGGGCCAGGGTCCGGTTTTTCAGGTTCACGTTGGAGCAGGCCTCATCCAACAGGTCGATGGCCTTGTCCGGCAGATAGCGGTCGGTGATGTACCGCTCGCTCATGGTCACCGCCAGCCGGCACATCTCCGGGGAGACGGACACCTGGTGGTACGCCTCATAGTAGGGCGCGATCCCCTCCATAATCTTCACACTGTCCTCAATGGAGGGCTCCTCCACCACTACGGGCTGGAAGCGCCGCTCCAGGGCGGTGTCCTTTTCGATGTGCTTGCGGTACTCGTTGAGGGTGGTGGCGCCGATCACCTGAAGTTCTCCCCGGCTCAGGGCGGGCTTGAGGATATTGGCTGCGTTCATGGAGCCCTCGGCGTCGCCGGCGCCCACGATATTGTGCACCTCGTCGATGACCAGAATGATATTGCCCAGCTTGCGGATCTCCTCGATCAGGCCCTTCATCCGGCTCTCAAACTGGCCGCGGAACTGGGTGCCAGCCACCAGGGCAGTGAGATCCAGCAGATAGACCTCCTTGTCCTGGAGCTTATAGGGGACGTCACCCTTGGCGATCTTCATGGCAAGCCCCTCGGCGATGGCCGTCTTGCCCACACCGGGTTCGCCGATGAGGCAGGGGTTGTTCTTCTGCCGGCGGTTGAGGATCTGAATGACCCGCTCCAGCTCCCGGTCCCGGCCAATGAGCCGGTCCAGCTGTCCCGCCTGGGCCTTTTTGGTCAGGGAGATGCAGTAATTCTCCAAAAACTTCCGCTTGGGCGGGCGCTCCCCCTTCCCGTTGGCGGCGTTCTTCTCCCCCTTGGGCGGCTCCCCCGACGGGCCGCTGCCGCCGCCGAACAGCTGGCTCAGGAAGGGGAAGGTGGCGGTGCGTCCATCGTCCTGCTCATCGTCCCCGCCATCCGGCTGGGCCATCAGGCCCTCCATCCCCTCCGCGCCGCCAAAGGCGGACATCATCTCATTGGTGAGGTTATCCAGGTCGTCATCCGAGATGCCCATTTTCTTCATCATGTCATCGATGGGCTTGATGCCAAGCTCCCTGGCACACTTGAGGCAGAGACCCTCGTTCTTGGTCTCGCCCCCCTCCAGCTTGCTGATAAAGATCACCGCTACATTCTTGTGGCAGCGGCTGCACAGTGTTGGCTGCATACTATGTTCCAACTCCTTTCAGGAGAAACCTTCTGATTCCCAGGCGCAGCTCCCGCCGGGAGCGCACCTGTACCCCTCGAGGGTACACTATAATTATGAACTGGTGATGAATCTTTTAAAAAAACGCGCCGGGAAGGGCCAGCGGGCCGGCTCCGCAGAAGAACCGGAGCAGGACAGACTGCTCCACCGCCTCCGTGGGAAACAGTCCCCGGAACAGCCAGCAGGCGATGAACAGCAGGACACAGCCCTTCCCCAGCCCCACCGCCGCGCCGCTCCAGTGGTTCAGGGTGGACAGGACCGGCAGGCGGAAGGCCAGGTCCAGCACCCGGCTGAGCATGGTCCACCCCACCAGCACCAGCGCAAAGCAGATCAGAAAGAGGGCCATCCGGGCCACCTCCCGGGCCAGGTAGCCTGCCACCGCCTGGGCCGCGCTGGTGGTCACCTCCAAAAGCCCCTGGCTGATGGCGCTGTGCAAAGCGCCGGAGAAACTCTGAAAGAGTTTGCTCTCCTGGATCAGCTCCAGCACCTGCTCCAGGGAGAACTGATTCTCAGGGGCAGGGGTCTGGGAACCGTCCTCCGGCTGCTCCCCCTCTCCGTCGGACCACCCCTGCTCCTCCAGGCTCTTCTGCATCGCCTGCTCCAGGCGCTCTTCCACCACGGGGCGGATGGCCTCCGCCACCGGCCCGGCCAGGGCATTGGACAGGACGCTGGCCCCGAAAAATGCCACGAACACAGCGAGAAAGCCGCACAGCGTCAGGACAAAGCCCTTTCGATAGCCCTGGACCGCCGCCAGGACCAGCACGATCCCCAGGACCGCGTCAAAAATCAACCAACTCATGGAACACTCCTTTTTACATCGATCGGCCGCCGGGCCGTCAGGACGGAAGGTACAGCCAGGCCCGCTGGGCGTTGGCCAGCAGCGCCGCGCCGGAGTCAGACAGCGAGAGGTGCCGCGCGTTCTGGGTGTGCTCCAGACTGCTGTACGGCGTCATGTCCGAGGTATACACCTCCAGCCGCTCTCCGCTCAGCAGGGCCAGATACCGCCCCGCCGCATCCAGATCCAGCACATTGGCCGGAAGGGTCAGGGACGCGGTCTCCGTCCCATCCGGTCCCACCACCACGGCCTGGCCCGCGGAGCCCGCCCGGTAGCGGCTGAGCAGCAGCACGGCAAAGCCGTTGCCGCCGAAGCTGCACCCTTTCAGGTAGTTCCGGCCCAGGGAGTAGGAGCCGGTCACGGAGCCGTCCTCCGACACCGCGGACACCCGGTCTTCCCCCAGCACCCAGAGCCGTCCATCCTCGTAGTCCAGATCCATCACCACCATATTGCCCAGCGAAACCGTGGCGGAGGGCTCCTTCTGATCGACAGGGTAGAAGCGGATCTGGCTCTGGAAGGAGCCGTTCTCCTGCCCCATGGTGACGATGGCTACGGTCCGGCAGTCGGGAGAGACCGCGGCGTCTACAATAAATGTGGACAAATTGATCTTGATGATCTCCTTGGTATAGGTCCCGTCATATACGGTGACCGACCCCTTGTGGCCGCCCCCCTGATAGGTGACCGCCAGCCAGCCCGCATCGTTCAGCCGGGCGGACAGAAGCTCTCCTCCGCTCCCCAGGTCCAGTTGGAAGGCCTCCTCCACCCCGCGGAACACAAACAGGTCCTCTCCGCCGGCGTCGTACACCACCCCCGCCTCCTTCGAGGCGGACAGCACCGGGTGCTCCAGATTCCGGACCTCCTCCGCATACAGCTCGCCGGAGAAGGAGTAGTACCGCGCCCCGGTGGCGGAGGCCATGAGCACTCCGTTTTTCAGATAGGCAAAGGACGCCTGCTCCCCACCTGCATGGGTAAATGGCTCAGCTTCACCTGTCTCGCTGGTCTCCAGCTCCCGGTACTCAAACCACCGCCGCAGGGCGTCCAGGTTGAATCGGTCCCGATAGACCACCAGCGTCAGCGCCCCCAGCAGCAGGGCCGCCGTCGCCGCCAGAGCGGTCAGCCGGACCAGGAAGCCCGATTTTTGGGGCTTTGCCCCCTCTTCTTTTTCCTTCATGGTATCGCCCCTTATCCTCTGTGCCTGCACCGGGGGACCACCCTCACAGCACGTCCTCCTCATACCACAGCTTGGTCATATACAGCCCTCCCGGCGGAACTGTGGGCCCCGCCAGGGTCCGGTTCCCGGAGGCCAGGATCGCCGGGATGTCCTCCGGAGCCAGCTTCCCCTCTGCCGCGTATACGATGGTCCCCGCCATGGCCCGCACCATATTATAGAGGAAGCCGTTGGCGCACACCCGGCACTCGATCAGGTCGCCGGTGCGGGACACATCGAAGTAGTACACCGTGCGCACCGTGGTCCGGGTCTCCGTCCCCACCGAGCGCACCGCCCGGAAGTCGTGAGTGCCCACAAACTGGTCCGCCGCCCGCTGCATGACCGCCTCATCCAGGTGCTTGGGATAGAACCAGGCCCGGTCCACAAAAAAGGGGTTGCCCAGGCGGGAGTTGTAGATGCGGTAGGTGTACTCCTTCCGCAAACAGGAGCCGATGGCGTTGAAGCTGTCTGGCACCTGGGTGGCCTTCACCACCACGATGTCCCGGGGCAGGCGGGTGTTCACCGCCAGCGGGATCCGGTCGCAGGGGATGGAGGAGGTGGTGCGGAAATTGGCGATGTAGGTCTCCGCATGGACGCCGGCGTCAGTCCGCCCCGCCCCGGTACACTTGACCGGGTGGCACACCACGGTGCTCAGGGCCTTCTCCAGAGTCTCGGCCACAGTGACCGCGTTTTTCTGCACCTGCCATCCGTGGTAGGCCGTTCCATTGTACATCAGCTTCAGCGCGATATTGCGTCCTTCCATGTCATCACCATTCCAAACCATGCTCATTCCGGGGCCGGGCTGCCGAAAAAGAGACCGGGGCACCCCGCGCGCCCCGGTTGCTATCGGGATTATAACATAGTATAATCAGTTGGGCAAGCGCCCGCCGCCCCCCGCGGCGGCACATTTAATGGGATTTTAAGAAATGGTAAAGTACGGTTCAAGGCCGGTATGGTATCCTGAGCATGACCGGGACCGGAGGGTCCCGCCCATCCCGGCACGAAAGGAGCTGTTATCATGGAGATCACGCTGGAGCAGGTGGAGCGCCTGCGGGAAAAGGCCGCCGTATCCTATGGTCAGGCCAAGGCCGCCCTGGAGTACAGCGGCGGCAATCTGCTGGACGCCCTGATCTATCTGGAGGAGCGCGGGGTGATCCCCCGGCCGGAGGACGCCTACTACTCCACCAAGGGGGAGGCGCCGCCGCCCCCGCCCACCCAGGATCTGCCCCTCCCGGTGGAGCCCGCCGCCGGGAAGAAGCGCCGCCGGAGCAGGCTGCGCCGGCTGATGCGCCGCCTGCGGAGCATCCTGCTGGACAATGAGCTGGAGATCTGGCGCAGGGAGCAGCCCATCACTGCCATCCCCATGCTGCTGCTGACCGTCATTCTGATCTTTTTCTTTTGGATCGCCCTGCCGCTCATGCTTCTGGGGCTGTTCTTCGGCTTCCGATATCAGGTCACCGGCCCCGACCTGGAGGACGACGCCCTGAACGGCGTCATGGGTTCGGTGGCGGACACCGCCGCCGATGTGGGCCGGCAGGTGATGGATGAGCTGAGATCCCAGCACGAGAAATCCGGCGGACGAAAAAAGTGAGCGGCGCGGCCGGGAGCCGCCCGCAGAGATCCCGGCGGAGTCTGCGCTCCGCCCTTGAATGAGGTGAATGTACTGTGGCTGAAACGATCCTTCTGGTGGAGGACGAGGAAAAGCTGGCCCGCATGGTGGAGCTGGAGCTTCGGTATGAGGGCTACGAGGTAGAAAAGGCCTTTGACGGCCGCACCGGCCTGGAGCGGGCCCTGTCCGGCAGCTTCGACCTGGTGCTGCTGGACATCATGCTGCCCCAGCTGTCCGGCATGGAGGTGCTCCGCCGCCTGCGGCGGGAGCGCTCCACCCCCGTCATCATGCTCACCGCCCGGGACAGCGTCATCGATAAGGTCTCCGGTCTGGACTCAGGGGCGGACGACTATATCACAAAGCCCTTCGCCATCGAGGAGCTGCTGGCCCGGATCCGGGCCGCCCTGCGGAAGCGGACCGCCGCCCCGGAGGAGACCCTGCTCACCGCCGGCCCCCTGACCATGAATGTGGACAAGCATCAGGTCACCATGAAGGACCAGCCGGTGGAGCTGACCAAGAAGGAGTTCGACCTGCTGCGCCACCTGCTGGAAAACAAGGGGCACGTTCTCTCCCGGGAGACCCTGCTGGACAGCGTCTGGGGCTTTGACTTCGTGGGGGAGACCAACTCGGTGGATGTGTATATCCGCTTCCTCCGCAGCAAGCTGGACGAGGCCTTCGGCTTCAAGCTGATCCACACGGTGCGGGGCGTGGGCTACGTCATCCGGGAGAACTGACCCCTGCGCCCCAGACGTCCCCGCCCAGAAAGGAGGCCCGCCATGCCAAAACGCCGCCACCGCTTCCAGGCCCCGCCCGCCCAGGACCCCCTGCACGGAGCACGGTCCTCCCTGGTATTCCGCCTGAATTTCGGTTTTTTCTTCCGCCAGCTGGGCATCTTTTTTGTGATGGACCTGCTGTTGGTCATCATGGCCACCACCGGCCTGTTCCTTTGGGCAGAGAACCGCTGCGCCGATGTGGTGGCCCTGGTGGACGTCAGAGGGGTGCCCACCGCAGACGCCATCCCCTGGATGGAGGCCAGCGATTACAGCATCACCCCCCTGGACCGGGAGCCCCAGGGTGTCCCGGTCCCCTTCGACTGGCTGCGGATCCGCCGGGAGACCGCGGACGCCCTGCACCAGTACGACCTGATGCAGTACTACTCTGTGGAGCTGAAAAGCGCCGGGCAGCCCTATGCGGTCACGGTGGATCTCACCGGCGTCTCCGGCGCCCTGTGCTGGGCCGGGGCGGTGCTGCTCATCTGCCAGGGGCTGTCCCTGCTGACCAATCTGTTCCGGAACAACCGCTCCATCCACAAGGTCCTGAAACCCATCCAGGACCTGGCGGCCACCGCCGCCCGCCTGAACTCCATGACCCACATGTCCCGACAGCAGCTGGAGGCCCTGGCCGGGGAGCTGGAGAAGATCAACGCCAAGCACCTGGACAGCCGCATCGACCTGCCCGCCACCCAGAAGGAGCTGCGCGCCCTGGCCCAGGCCATCAACGCCATGCTGGACCGGATCAACAAGGCGTACAGCGCCCAGATGCGCTTCGTCTCCGACGCCAGCCACGAGCTGCGCACCCCCATCGCCGTCATCCAGGGCTACGCCGCCCTTCTGGACCGCTGGGGCAAGGACGATCCCGAGGCCCTTCAGGAGTCCATCCACGCCATCCGCTCCGAGGCCAAGGCCATGGAGGAGCTGGTGGAGCAGCTCCTCTTCCTGGCCCGGGGGGACAACGACACCCAGCCGGTCAAGCCCGTGGCCTTCGACCTCACCGTTCTGGCCGGCGAGGTCCTGCGTGAGGAGGAGATGATCCACCAGGACCGGGTGTTCCTCCCCCGCTGGGGAGAGGCCCCCATCCCGGTCCGGGCCGACCAGGGCCTCATCAAGCAGGTCATGCGCATCCTGATGGACAACAGCGTCAAATACAGCCCGCCGGATGGACGGGTCTATCTCCGGGTCACCGCCCAGGAGGGCTACGCCCGGGTCACCGTCCAGGACGAGGGCATGGGCATCGCTCCCCAGGGCATCCCCCACATCTTCGACCGCTTCTACCGCACCGACCAGTCCCGGGACCGCAGGACGGGGGGCACCGGCCTGGGCCTGTCCATCGCCAAGTGGATCGTGGACCGGCACGGCGGCTGGTTCGAGGTGGTCTCACGGGAGGGCGTGGGCACCCGGATCTCCTTCCTCCTCCCCTCCGCGCCGGCTTCCACGGAAGAGGAGGCGCTCTGATGTACTTCGTCTATCTCCTCCGCTGTGCCGACGGCACCCTCTATACCGGCTGCACCAACGACCTGGACCGCCGCCTGGTCGCCCACAACGCCGGAAAAGGGGCCAAATACACCCGCAGCCGCCGGCCGGTGGTCCTGGTCTACCGTGAGCAGGCGGCGGACCGCTCCGCCGCCCTCCGGCGGGAACGGGCCATCAAGCGACTCACCCGGAAACAGAAGCTGGAGCTGATCCAAAACAGCCCCGTTTTCGTCCCGGAACCGCCAGTTTTTTTGCAATAATTCGCAAAAAGCTATTGACATTGATTTTTCCCACTGATATAATTTCGTAGCCGCTTTGAGCGGGGTGAAAAGTGGAAGCTCCCCTTCCCTCCCGTAAGAGCGAGCCCGTAATGAAGGAGTTGAATATCATGCAGGCAATCATTGTGACCGGCGGCAAGCAGTACAAGGTGGCGGAGGGCGACACTCTGTTCATCGAGAAGCTGGAGGCCGAGGCCGGCCAGGAGATCGTGTTCGATCAGGTTCTGGCCATCCTGGACGGCGACAAGGCTACCTTCGGCGCTCCCGCCGTGGAGGGCGCTTCCGTGGCCGCCACCGTCGTGAAGAACGGCAAGGGCAAGAAGGTCCGCGTCTTCAAGTACACCCCCAAGAAGGGCTACCGGAAGCGTCAGGGCCACCGTCAGCCCTACACCAAGGTGCAGATCGGCGCCATCAAGGCCTGATTTATGACCACCGCCACATTCCACACCGAAGGCCGCCGCATCACCGGCTTCACTGTCCAGGGACACAGCGGCTATGCCTCGGAGGGAGAGGACATCGTCTGTGCCGCGGTGACCAGCGCCGTGCGCCTGGCGGAGTGCGCCGTCAATGACGTACTCGGCCTGGAGGCTCCGGTGAAGGTGCGGCAGAAGGACGCGTCCATTACACTGAAGCTCCCCGCCCAGCTGGGACCGGCCAACGAGGATACCTGTCAGGTCCTCCTGACCGCCCTCATGGTCCATCTGGTCCAGCTGGCGGAGGAATATCCCGACCATATTACCGTTTTGGAGGTGTAACACTATGCTGAATATCGGTCTGCAGTTTTTCGCCCATAAAAAGGGCGTTGGCTCCACCCGGAACGGCCGCGACTCTGAGTCCAAGCGTCTGGGCGTGAAGCGCGGCGACGGTCAGTTCGTGCTGGCCGGCAACATTCTGGTCCGGCAGCGCGGCACCCACATCCACCCCGGCGTGAACGTGGGCAAGGGCAGCGACGACACCCTGTTCGCCATGAAGTCCGGCAAGGTGAAGTTCGAGCGCCTGGGCAAGGACCGCAAGCAGGTCTCCATCATCGAGATCGCGCAGTAATCAAGCCACAAAGCCGCAAACGATCACCGTTTGCGGCTCTTTTTATCCGGAAAAGAGGTTTTCTTGTATGGAATATCGCAAGTTTTCCCAGGGGTATGTCCTGCGTCTGGACCCCGGCGAGGAGATCGTCAGCTCCCTCACCCGGCTGGTGGAGGAGGAAGGCGTCCAGCTGGCCTCCGTCTCCGCCCTGGGGGCGGCCAACGACGTGACCATTGGTATCTTCAACACGGTGGAGAAGCAATACTACTCCCACCGGTATCAGGGGGATTATGAGATCTCCGCCCTGGTGGGCAATGTGACCCAGAAGGACGGGGCGCCCTATCTCCATCTCCACATCACCATCGGAAACCCTGTGACCGGAGAGGTCCACGCGGGCCATCTCTCCTCCGCCACCATCAGCGCCACCCTGGAGCTCTTCCTCCAGGTCTGGGACGGGCAGGTGGGACGGAAGTTCAGCGATGCCGTGGGGCTCAATCTGCTGGAATTTTGAACCTGAACATCACACTGTAAGGAGGCGTTCTGTATGGCAGCACCCTTTGTAGATACCGCAAAGATCACCGTCCGCTCCGGCAACGGCGGCAACGGCGTGGTCTCCTTCCACCGGGAAAAATATGTGGCCGCCGGCGGCCCGGACGGCGGCGACGGCGGCCGGGGCGGCAACGTGGTGGTCACAGTGGACGACCATATGTCCACCCTGATGGACTTCCGCTATAAGCGCAAGTACACCGCCGCCAACGGCACAGACGGAGGCGGCAAGCGCTGCACCGGCAGAAACGGCGCAGACCTGGTCCTGCGGGTCCCCCGGGGCACCATCATCCGGGACGCCGCCACCCAGGAGATCATCCACGATATGTCGGATGACGCCCCCTTCATCCTCTGCCGGGGCGGCCGGGGCGGCTGGGGCAACCAGCACTTCGCCACCCCCACCAGGCAGGTCCCCCGCTTTGCCAAGGCTGGCTATCCCGGCGAGAGCCGCGAGGTGGTGCTGGAGCTGAAGCTGCTGGCCGATGTGGGGCTGGTGGGCTTCCCCAACGTGGGTAAGTCCACGCTGCTCAGCGTGGTCAGCCGGGCTCAGCCCAAGATCGCCAATTATCACTTCACCACCCTTTTCCCCAACCTGGGCGTGGTGTATGTGGAGGAGGGCGTCTCCTTCGTCATGGCGGACATCCCCGGCATCATTGAGGGCGCCGCCGACGGCGCCGGACTGGGCCACGACTTTCTGCGCCACATCGACCGCTGCCGCCTGCTCATCCATGTGGTGGACGTCTCTGGCAGCGAGGGCCGGGACCCGGTGGAGGACTTCGAGACCATCAACGCCGAGCTGAAGCAGTACTCCCCCGAGCTGGCCTCCCGCAAGATGATCGTGGCCGCCAACAAGACGGACATCATGGCCGATCCCGCCCTGCTGGACAAGTTCCGCGCCCACGTGGAGGGCCTTGGGCTGGAACTGTTTGAGATCTCCGCCGCAGCCCATCAGGGCACCCGGGAGCTGGTCAAAAAGGCCGCCCAGGAGCTGGCTCAGCTGCCCCCTGTGGCGGTGTATGAGCCCACCTATGTGGAGCGCCCCCCCGAGGTGGACACCTCCGGCGAGGTCTCCATCGAGAAGTACGACGACACCTGGGTGGTGGAGGCCTCCTGGCTCCAGCATCTGATGGCCAACGTCAACTTCGGCGATTATGAGAGCCGCAACTGGTTCGACCGCAAGCTGCGGGAGTCCGGCCTGTTCGACAGGCTGGAGGCCATGGGCATCCAGGACGGGGACATTGTCTCCCTGTACGACCTGGAGTTCGAGTATCAGCGCTGAGCCGGTCGGTTTCTTTTCTGCTGACACAAAAAATATGGCATCCAAACTGAGTTTGGATGCCATATTTTTATTGCCCGGTCTTGCCGCGCGTTCCCGCTCAGATCGCGCTGTGGAAGGTGCGCTGGATGACCTCCAGCTGCTGCTCCCGGGACAGGCGGCTGAAATTCACCGCATAGCCGGACACCCGGATGGTCAGGCTGGGGTACTGCTCGGGATGCTCCATGGCGTCGATGAGGGTCTCACGCCGGAGGACGTTCACGTTCAGATGGTGGGCCCCCTGGCAGAAGTAGCCGTCCAGAATGGAGACCAGGTTGCTCTCCCGCTGCGCCTCATCCTTACCCAGGGCCTCGGGGACAATGGAGAAGGTGTTGGAGACTCCGTCCTGACACACATCCCGATAGGGGATCTTGGCCACAGAGTTCAGGCTGGCCAGGGCTCCGTTCACATCCCGGCCATGCATGGGGTTGGCGCCGGGGGCCAGAGGCTCGCCCAGCTTGCGGCCGTCAGGGGTGGAGCCGGTCTTTTTCCCGTACATCACGTTGGAGGTGATGGTCAGGGCGGACAGGGTGTGCTTGGCTCCCCGGTACAGGGGATGCTTCTTCAGCTCCTGAGAGAAGGTGCGCACCACATAGACCGCCTCGTCGTCCGCCCGGTCGTCGTCGTTTCCGTACTTGGGGAAGTCGCCCTCGGTGACGAAGTCCACGGCGATCCCCTGCTCGTTGCGGATGGGGCGCACCCTGGCGTACCGGATGGCGGAGAGGGAGTCGGCGGCCACAGACAGGCCGGCGATGCCGAAGGCGGTAAGGCGCTCCACCTTGGTATCATGGAGGGCCATCTGGCTGGCCTCATAGGCGTACTTGTCATGCATATAGTGGATGATATTCACCGTGTCGGCGTACAGCTCTGCGGCATAGGCCAGCACCTTGTTGTAATTCTCCCGGACCTTCTCATAGTCCAGCACCTCGTCGGTGATGGGCTGGATGCCGGGGACGATCCGGGCCCCGGACCGCTCATCCACGCCGCCGTTGATGGCGTACAGCAGGCACTTGGCAATGTTGCACCGGGCCCCGAAGAACTGCATCTGCTTCCCCACCGCCATGGCGGACACACAGCAGGCAATCGCGTAGTCATCTCCGTACACCGGGCGCATGACATCATCATTTTCATACTGAATGGAGTCCGTGGCAATGGACATCTTGGCGCAGTAGCGCTTAAAGCCCTCAGGGAGATGCTCGGACCAGAGGACGGTGAGGTTGGGCTCGGGCGCACTGCCCAGGTTGGTGAGGGTGTGCAGATAGCGGAAGGAGGTGCGGGTGACCAGGGTCTTTCCCCCGATGCTCATGCCGCCGATGGACTCGGTGACCCAGGTGGGGTCGCCGCCGAAGAGCTCGTTGTACTCCGGGGTGCGCAGATGGCGCACCAGGCGCAGCTTGATAATGAACTGGTCCACCAGCTCCTGGGCCTCCTCCTCGGTGATGACCCCGTTCTCCAGGTCCCGCTGGAGATAGATGTCCACAAAGGTAGAGGTGCGGCCCAGAGAGGTGGCCGCCCCGTTGTTCTCCTTGATGCCCGCCAGATAGGCCATATACAGGGCCTGGATGGCGTCATGGGCGTTGGCGGCGGGCCTGGACAGGTCCACCCCATAGTGGGAGGCCATATCCTTCATCTTCCCCAGGGCGCGGATCTGCTCGGAGACCTCCTCCCGCAGGCGGATGCGCTCCTCTCCCATGGGGCCGTCCAGCTCCTCCAGGTCCCGCTTTTTCCACTCGATCAGGCGGTCCACGCCGTACAGGGCCACCCGGCGGTAGTCGCCGATGATGCGGCCCCGTCCGTAGGCGTCAGGCAGGCCGGTGAGCAGGCCCGCGTGACGGGCGGCCCGGGTGCGCTCCGGATAGGCGTCAAAGACGCCCTCGTTGTGGGTCTTGCGGTACTCGGTGAAGTGGGCCTCGATCTCCGGGTCCAGCTGATAGCCGTACTGCTCCAGGGCGGACTTGGCCATACGGGTCCCGCCGTACAGGTTGACGATGCGCTTCAGAGGAGCATCCGTCTGAAGGCCCACGATGACCTCGTTCTCCCTGTCGATATAGCCGGGGGCGTAGTTATCGATGCCGGACACCCGGTGGGTGTCCACATCCAGGATCCCGTCCTTCAGCTCCTGAAGCAGCAGCTCCTCGCACCGCTTCCACACCGCCTTCGTGCGCTGGGTGGGGCCGGCCAGAAAGGCGTCGTCCCCCAGATAGGGGGTCCAGTTCTTTTGGATAAAGGAACGTACATCAATGGAGCGCTGCCACTCGCCGGCGGCAAAACCGTTCCACGCCTGATCCTGCATCACCATGATAAAATCCTCCTCTACATATATCTATATCATTCAATTTCAGTTGGTATCGATTTTACCCGTTCAAATCTGAAAACCAGCGTTCCTGCAACTGCCGGCACAGCTCCGGGTCCATGGCGGGGACCTCTGCCAGAGGATCTGTACGGCCCAGCCCCCGGTATTTTTCTGCCCCCAGCTTGTGGAAGGGGAGCAGTTCTACCTTTTGCACATTGGGAAGGTCGTCCACATACCTCCGCAGGGCGGCCAGATGCTCCTCCTGATCGGTGAGTCCGGGGACCACCACATGGCGCACCCACATGGGCGTCCCCGCCCGGCGCACAGCCTCCACAAAGGCAAGCGTCCGCTCCATGGAGCGTCCCGTCACCCTCTGGCATTCCTCCGGGGCCTCGTGCTTCACATCATAGAGGAGCAGATCGGTGCGGCTCAGGATGGCCTCATACTCCCCCAGGCCCGCCCCGGCGGTGTCCAGGCAGGTGTGAATCCCGGCCCTTTGGAGCAGATCCAGACACTCCGCCAGGAACTCCGGCTGGAACAGCGGCTCCCCGCCGGAAAAGGTCACCCCGCCGCCGGAGCGGTCGAAGTAGGGCCGGAAGCGCAGCAGCCGGCGGACCATAGCCTCCGGCTCCACCGCCTCGCCACCCTCCGCCGTCTGAGTATCCGGATTGTGGCAGTAGAGGCACCGGAGGGGGCAGCCCTGAAGAAATACCACGCAGCGCACGCCGGGACCGTCCACCAGGCCCATGCTTTCCATGGAATGGATATATCCGGTCAAAAGGGATCCCTCCTGTTCTGAAAAACGGGGATTGGGCTAAAAAAGGGCGCAAAAAAGCCGCCCCTCCGGGCCCTCCTCGGCGCCCAGACGGTCGGCATACATGACGATCATACTCCCCGTGGTTCCACCACTTCCGTCAGTCATATGATCCGCGCTCAGAATACAACAGCGCTCCGTCCCTTGTCAAGGGGCGGAGCGCTGTTTCAGCATTTTTGACAAAGAACTGCCTGGAGCAGGCGGGCGCTTTCCGGTCAGAACGCCCGGTCCGGTCACTCCTTCTTTCCGGCCGCCTTCTTCCGGTCGGCCACCCGTACCACAATGTTGGACAGGGCAAACAGGGCGATGGCGTTGGGGATGACCATCAGGTTGTTGAACATATCGGTCAGCTCCCACACCAGATCGTTGGACATCACAGTACCCAGGAAAATGAAGACCAGGGCAATGACGGAGTAGACAGGGACCGCCTTTTTTCCAAACAGATAGACCGCGTTGATCTTGCCGAACAGGTTCCAGCTGAGCACGGTGGAGAAGGCGAAGAAGAACAGGCAGACCGCCACAAACATGGCTCCAGCCTCCGCCCCAAAGACCACACCGAAGGCAGTCTGGGCCAGATTGGTCTTGCTCAGCGTCTCTGTGACCGCGCCGGTATAGCCGTTGGCCAGAGGGCCGCCCTCGGTATACAGGGTGGAGATGACCACCAGTGCGTTGAGGGTGAGCACCACAAAGGTATCGATGAACACACTGACCATCGCCACCACGGCCTGGTCATGGGGATCGGTCACGTTCGCCTGGGCGTGGGCGTGGGGGGTGGAGCCCATGCCGGCCTCGTTGGAGAACAGTCCACGCTTGGCGCCCTGGCTGATGGCCTCCTTCAGCGCATAGCCGAAGCCGCCGCCAATGATGGCCTGGGGCTGGAAGGCATACCGAAAGATCATGGCAAAGGTATCAGGGATGTACTGGGCCCGCATCACCAGCACCACCAGGGCCCCGCCCAGGAAAATGGCTGCCATGATGGGGACGATCTTCTCGGTGACAGAGGCCAGACGCTGCACGCCTCCCACAAAGATGAAGCCACAGATCACCACCAGCACGATGCCCACGATCCAGGAGGGCACGCCGAAGGCGGTCTGGAAGGTGGAGCCGATGGAGTTGGACTGCACCATGCAGCCCATGAAGCCCAGGGCCAGGATGATGGCCACGGCAAAGAAGCCGGCCAGGAATTTGCCGAAGCCGCCCTTGAACGCGGTGGTAATGTAGTACACCGGGCCGCCGCGGTAGGAGCCGTCAGGGTCCTTCTGGCGGGTCTCAATGGCCAGGGTAGCCTCCGCATAGATGGTCGCCATGCCAAAGAAGGCGATGACCCACATCCAGAAGATGGCGCCGGGGCCGCCGGCCAGGATCGCGCCCGATCCGCCCACGATGTTGCCGGTGCCCACCTGGGCGGCAATGGCGGTGGCCAGGGCCTGGAAGGAGCTCATCCCGTGCTCCTGCTTCCCGCCCCGGAGGGTCAGGTTGCCGAACACCTTCCGCATCCCCTCGCCGAAGCAGCGCACCTGCACAAAGCGGGTGCGGATGCTGTAAAACAGGCCCACGCCGATGAGCAGAAAGACCAGAATATAGCTGGACAAATAGGTATTGATGTTGACTACAATGGGGTACAGTGCCGCTTCCAAAGACTCTAACATGATGGATCCCTCTCCTTTTCTGAACAAAAAACAGACCGTGGAGCACGCTCCACGGTCCGAAAACATTGCGGAAAAAACACCCGCCGGCCGGGCCCATTGGGCACAGCAGGGGCGCTTTCTTCGTCTCTGTCCTTTTGCCTGAGAGATTTACGGGGGCTGAGCCGGTCCCGCATTGCACCTTCGGCACTCGTTCGTCGAGCTTCTCCAGAGTCACATCCACGTACAGTCCTCGTCCCAGCCCAGTGGGCCGGACACCTGAGAGTGTTACTCCTTCGGTAGGCGGGAACCCGCGCTTTTCCTGCACGCTTCGTTTGTCCTGTTCACTTGTATTGCATACGTTACCACAAAGCCCCCAGAATGTCAACCCCAGGCGCACATTTATACACCTGCGGCGGAAATTCAAAAATTCCACCGGGAAAATTGGTCAGATTGTGGTACGAAGTTTACAATTTGCTCTTTTTTCCGGCGTGTAAATATGGTATACTAAAACATAATGCGCCCAGGTATACCTACCAACAGGCACTCCTTCCCCATAAGAAGTACGGCGCTGGAAATAGATCCTGAGAGAAGAGCAACAACATCGAGGTGTGTTTATGAACGTATTTAAAAAGATTTTCGGGACCAGCTCCCAGCGGGAGGTCAAGGCAATCCTCCCCCTTGTAAATAAGATCGAGGGGCTGGAGGAGGAGTACAAGGCGCTGACCGACGCCCAGCTCCAGGCCAAGACCCCCGAGTTCAAGCAGCGTTTGGCAGACGGCGAGACGCTGGACGACATCCTGCCCGAGGCCTTCGCCGCCTGCCGGGAGGCCGCCTGGCGTGTTCTTGGAATGCGCCCCTACCGGGTACAGCTCATCGGCGGCATCATCCTGCACCAGGGCCGTATCGCGGAGATGCGCACCGGCGAGGGCAAGACCCTGGTGGCCACCCTCCCCGCCTATCTGAACGCCCTGTCGGGCAAGGGAGTCCACATCATCACCGTCAACGACTATCTTGCCAAGCGCGACTCCGAGTGGATGGGCAAGGTGTACCGCTTCATGGGCCTCACCGTGGGTCTGGTGATCCACGGCGTCATGGGACAGGCCAAGAAGGACGCATACGCCGCCGACATCACCTACGGCACCAACAACGAGTTCGGCTTTGACTACCTCCGGGACAACATGGCCATCTACTCCAGCGAGCTGGTGCAGCGGGGCCACAACTTCGCCGTGGTGGACGAGGTGGACTCCATCCTTATCGACGAGGCCCGCACCCCCCTGATCATCTCCGGACAGGGCGAGAAGTCCACCCAGCTGTACACCATCGTGGACCAGTTCGTCTCCCGCCTGAAGTGCCAGCGCATCGCCAAGGTGGACACCAAGGAGGAGGAGGACGTCAACATCGACGCCGACTATATCGTCGATGAAAAGGCGCGCACCGCCACCCTCACCGCCCGGGGCATCCAGAAGGCCGAGCAGGCCTTCCAGATCGAAAACCTGGCCGATCCGGAGAACACCACCCTCTCCCACCATATCAACCAGGCCATCAAGGCCCACGGCGTGATGAAGCGGGACATCGACTATGTGGTCAAAGAGGGCCAGGTCATCATCGTGGACGAGTTCACCGGCCGCCTGATGTTCGGCCGCCGCTATAACGAGGGCCTCCACCAGGCCATCGAGGCCAAGGAGCACGTGGAGGTCGCTAACGAGTCCAAGACCCTGGCCACCATCACCTTCCAGAACTACTTCCGCCTGTATGACAAGCTCTCTGGCATGACAGGCACCGCCATGACCGAGGAGGAGGAGTTCGGCACCATCTATGAGCTGGACATTGTGGAGATCCCCACCAACCGCCCCGTCCAGCGCATCGACCACCACGATGTGGTGTATAAGAATGAGGCGGGCAAGCTCCGTGCCATCGTCCGGCAGATCGAGGAGTGCCACGAGAAGGGACAGCCCGTTCTGGTGGGTACCGTCTCCATCGAAAAGTCGGAGCAGCTGTCTGATATGCTCCAGCGCAAGGGCATCAAGCACAATGTGCTCAACGCCAAGAACCATGAGAAGGAAGCCGAGATCGTCGCCCAGGCCGGTAAGCTGGGGGCGGTCACCGTGGCCACCAACATGGCCGGCCGCGGCACCGACATCATGCTGGGCGGCAACGCGGAGTACCTGGCCAAGGCCGACCTGCGCAAGTCCGGCATGAGCGACGGGCTCATCGCCGAGGCCACCGGCTACGCCGAGACCGACGACCAGGAGATCCTGAATGCCCGCCAGCAGTACGCCCAGGCGGAGGCCAAGTACAAGGACGAGATCCGCGCCGAGGCGGACAAGGTCCGCGAGGTGGGCGGCCTGTTCATCCTGGGCACTGAGCGCCATGAGTCCCGGCGCATCGACAACCAGCTCCGCGGCCGCGCCGGCCGCCAGGGTGACCCCGGTGAGAGCCGCTTCTATCTCTCCCTGGAGGACGACATCATGCGCCTGTTCGGCTCTGAGCGGGTGATGGGCATGATGGAGAAGCTGGGTGTGGACGAGGACACCCCCATCGAGCAGAAGATGCTCACCAACGCCATCGAGAACGCCCAGCGCCAGGTGGAATCCCGGAACTTCCAGACCCGTAAGAACGTCCTTCAGTACGACGACGTGATGAACACCCAGCGCAAGGTCATCTACGAGGAGCGCCGGAAGGTGCTGGACGGCGAGGACCTGCACGAGGCCATTCAGGCCATGCTCCACAACACGGTGGAAAACGCCATCCAGGGACACATCGGCGAGCAGAATCACATGAGCGCCGAGGATTTCCGCGAGGCCACCGCCGTGTTCCATACTATGTTCCTCCACCCCGGCGAGCTGGCCCTCACTGACGAGGAGCTTCAGCAGTATACCACAGAGCAGCTGGTGGAGCTGGTGGAAGGCAAGGCCAAGGAGGTCTATGCCGCCCGGGAGAATGAGTTCGGCGAGCAGCTCATGCGTGAGCTGGAGCGGGTGCTGATGCTCCGGGTGGTGGATGAATACTGGATGGATCAGATCGACGCCATGAACGACCTGAAGCAGGGCATCGGGCTGCGGGCCTATGCCCAGACTGACCCCGTAGTCGCCTATAAGAAGGAAGGCTACGAGATGTTTGAGCAGATGATCGCCGCCATCCAGGAGGAGACCCTCCGCCGCCTGTTCCTGGTCCGTCTGCGTCAGAACCAGGAGGTACGCCGGGAGCGGGTGGCCAAGGTCACCGGCGAGTCCGGCGCCAGCGACGGTACCGTCCAGAAGCAGCCCCAGCGCAAGGTCATCAAGATCGGCCGCAACGACCCCTGCCCCTGCGGCAGCGGCCTGAAGTGGAAGAAGTGCACCTGTAAGCAGTTCCACCCGGAGGTCAAATAATCCCTTCCTGCACAAAGACGCAGGCGTTTTCTGAAAACGCCTGCGTCTTGGGCATACGCCTGTTTTCCCCCGCACTCACAGCAGCAAAGGTCGGAAAGGAGCGATTTTATGGATTTTGAAGCATTGCAGCGGCAGCGGAAGAGCTGCCGGGCCTTTGCGCCCAAGCCGGTCCCCCGCGAGCTGCTCACCCGGCTGGTGGACACCGCCCGGCTCTCCCCCAGCGCCTGCAACTCCCAGCCCTGGCATTTCATTGTGGTGGATGAGGACGAGGCCAAGGCCAAAATGGTGGACGCCCTGGTGGACGATGGTCTCACCGGCTGCCCCTGGGGGGACAAAGTCCCCGCTTTCATCCTGATCTGCGAGGAAAAGGCCCGTCTCAAGCCCAGCGTGGGAGAGCGGTACGGCAGCCAGTATTTCTCTCAGATGGACATCGGCATGGCGGCGATGGGCCTGTGCTATGCGGCCACCGCCCTGGGGCTGGGCACCTGCATGATCGGCGTAATGAGCCAGGAAAAAATGCACCGGGCCTTCCACATTCCGGAGGACCGCACCGCCCGTCTGGCCATTGCCGTGGGCTATCCCGCCCAGGATGTCCCCGCCCAGCGGAAGGACCGCAAGCCCCTGGAGGAGATCCTGGGATATAACCAGTGGTGACCCCTCCCCCGATGGATAGAACAACGCCGGCCGCGCTGATCAAAAGCGCGGCCGGCGTTTTGGCTTCTTCCGCCCGAAGCTCACAGGTTCAAATGCTTTTAACGGAAATTGTCCCTGGCATACCGGGCCAGCTCCTCCCGGAAATCCGGATGAGCAATAGACGCCATGGCGGCGGCGCGCTCCCCCAGAGAGAGGCCTGCCAGATGGGCCACCCCGTACTCGGTCGCCACACACTCGATCATGGTGCGAGGAACGGAAATGGTACTGCCCCCGGGGATGGTAGGAACAATGTTGGACCTCAGATTTCCCTCCTTGTCCCGCCGGGAGGAATTCAGACAGATATAGCCCCGTCCCCCCTTGGAGCGGAAGGCCCCCTCCAAAAAGTCCATCTGACCGCCGATGCCGGACAGCTGCCTGCTGCCCACTGACTCCGCGTTCTCCTGCCCCATGAGATCCAGCTGCACCCCGCCGTTGATGCTGATGAAGCTGCTCAGCTGCCCCATGCGCTCCGGAGCGTGGACATGGTCCACATCTCCGGGATAAAACCGCTCCGGCTCATTCTCCAGCCAGTCGTACAGCTCCTGAGAACCCATGGCAAGGTTCCAGGTGGAATACCCCGTATCCACTTCCTTCCGGGTGTTGGTCAGCTTCCCCGCCTTGTGGATCGCCAAAAACGCATCACTGATGCTGCCCGTCCAGCAGCCCAGGTCCTTCCGGTCCGACTCCGCCAGCATTTTGGCCACCGTGAAGGGGACTCCGCCCACACCCAGGCCCAGCACCGCGCCGTCCGGGATCTCCGCCACCACATTCCGGGCGATCTGGATGTCCACCGGGGAGGGCTCCTTATAGGTGCGCAGGGGCAGGGGCTCATGGACGCCCTCCACGATGTAGTCGGCCTCCGACAGATGTACCCGGTGGGAGCCATTCACCCCCTGGAGCCTGGGCAGATGCTCGTTGATCTCAAAGATCACCGTGCGGGCATTCTCAAAAATGGTGCGCCAGGCATAGTTGGAGATGCCCAGTCCGCAGTATCCCTCCCCGTCCGGCCGGGAGACGGGCACAAATGCCACATCCACCTGGATATAGCTGCGGTACAGCTCCGGCAGGGCCCGGAGCATCATGGGCAGGAACTTCACCAGCCCCCTGCTCTGCAGCTTGCGCTCATAGTCCCCGATGTGCCAGCTGTAATAGGTGAAGGCGGACTGCTCCGGGTCGCACTCCACCACCTCGATCCGGGGCCGGATCACCAGTCCGCCGCGGATCTTCACGTCCTTCAGCTCCTCCTTCCGGGCGGCAAGGGCCCGGTCCATCAGCTCCGGGAAGCCCGCGCCAAAGCCGTAGTCCACCCAGTCGCCGGAGCGGACCGCTTGGGCGGCCGCCTCCGGGGTCACAAATCTGTTCCTGTAATCGTGCATCCTGTTCTCCTCGCCTTTCTGTTTCAAATCTGCCATTGTGGACATCATATCACAAACCGCCTGGAGCTGTCTATCGCTTGATTGCGGATTGTTCGCGCCCGATTGCGGATCTTCCGTATCCGCCCTGTTCATTCCATAAAAAATATCACGGCCACGCTTCCCAAGAAGCGTGGCCGTAGCCGTTTCTTTGATCCTAATCTGCTCAGCGTCCGAAGCCGCCGCCCCGGGAACCGCCGCCAAAGCCGCCCCCTCGGGAGAAGCCCCCGCCCCGGGAGCCGCCGGAGAATCCGCCGCCGCGGCTCCCTCCGCTGAAACCTCCTCCGAAGCCGCCGCCCCGGGAGAAGCCCCCGCCCCGGGAGCCACTGGAAAATCCACCGGAGCCGGAGCCCCCTCTGGGCCCCTGGAAACCGTTGAAGCCGCCGCCCGTACCGCCGAAGCCTCCAGGCCCTCTTGGAGGTCTGGGGGGCGGAGGAGGCGGTCTGCGCCAGCGGCGCCGGTACCAGCCATAGGCGGGCCCGTGCCAGAACAGGATGGGCCGGAACAGATAGGGAGGATTGGGCACCCCATAGTACCGCTGCCGGTAGGAGGTATACCGCAGGCTGTCCACCACGCTGGCGATGACCACCAGAATGACCAGCAGCACCACCAGGGACATGACCGTCTCGCCGGTGCTCCGGCCGCCATAGGCGTTCTGACTCGTCTCCAGATAGCCCAGACCGTAATTTTCTACATAGAACTGATTGATCCCGTCAAACAGGCTCAGCACTCCCGTGCCGAACTGTCCGGCCATGGCGTTCTCATACAGGTAGCGGTCCAAATGGGAGGTCACCTGCTCATCCGTCATGGGATAGTCGGGCCCCACTGCCAGATAGCAGTTGTTGGTCCCGGTATCCACCACCAGGATGCCGTCCGCCGCTCCCAGCTGGATCTGCTCTCCCAGTGCATAGGCGTAGTCGGCAATATCGCCGGACACCTCCCGCACAGTAGCCACAGCGATGAGGCTGTCATACCGGGCCACCCAGTTGGCGTTATAGAGACAGATCTGCTGCTCCTCCTGGTCAGAGAGCACCTCGGCCTCGTCGCTGATCCAGGTGGCGTAGCTGCTGGTGGACAGCGACTTGTCAAGCCCAGCAGCCTGAGGGACCGCCGGAGCGCTGCTCCCCCGCACCTGGCCGATCCCGATGGCCGCGGCGATCATCACCACGGTCAGCGCCACTGCCACCGATGTCTTTTGAAATAGTTTCATAGGCTCTCCTCAATGTTCTGCCCCGGACAGGCATCCGGGAACTTCCACCATACAACCGTTCCGGGCGGTCAGCCTCTCAACTCCAGAAGCTTCTGCTTCAGCTCGCCCTCGATCCGCCCAAGCTCTGCTTCGGCCTCGCGGCGCTTCTGGCTGCCCTCTGTCTGGATCTTCATCACCTCGTCCAGGGTGGAGATCAGCTGCTCATTGGTATGCTGGAGGGTCTTGACGTCCACAATGGAGCGCTCCGCCTCCCGGGCGGCCTCCACCGTCCCCATCTTCAGCATATCCGCATTCTTTTGCAGCAGCTGGTTGGTCATCTCGGTGACCGCGGACTGGGCCTGGGTGGCCTGGCGGGAGTGCTCCAGACCCAGGGCCAGCACCATCTGACTCTTCCACAGGGGGATGGTATTCACCAGGGAGGACTGGATCTTCTCCAGCATCATGGTGTCGTTATTTTGCAGCAGGCGGGTCTGGGGCCCCATCTGAATGGAGATCATCCGGGTCAACTCCAGGTCGTGGAGCTTCTTCTCAAACCGGCTACACAGGTTGGCAAAATCATTATAGGCCTGGGCGTCCTCCTGGGCCCCGCTGGCGGCGGCCTTCTGCCGCAGCTGCTCCAGGTCGTGGGTCCGCAGGTACTCCAGCCGCTTCTTGCCGGCAATGATATACATGGTGAGCTCTTTGTAGTACTTGGTATTCAGCTCATACATCTGGTCCAGCATGGCGATGTCCTTCATCAGCACCACCTGGTGGTCCTCCAGCACCCGGACGATCTTATCCACATTGACCTCTGCCTTGGCATAGCTGGCCTTCAGGGCCTCCAGCTCGTTGCGCTTCTTCTGGAAGAAGCCGAACAGGCCGCCCTTCTTCTCCTCATCCTTGCCAAAATTTTTCAGCTCCACCACCAGGTTGGACAGGGCCTCGCCCACCTCGCCCAGGTCCTTGGTCTTGACGCTGTTCAGGGCGTTTTCCGAGAAGGAGGCAATGTTCTTCTGGGCCGCGGAGCCGTACTGGAGCACCACATTGGAGTCGGTGACGTCGATCTTCTGGGCAAAGTCATCCACCATTTTCCGCTCCGCCTCACTGAGCATGGACTCGTCCACCTTGACGGCGTTGACGTCCCGCTCCTTCTGGCGCTCTGCCTCTGTGACGGAAGCCTGCTGGACGGCCGCCTCAGGCGCCGTGTCCAGGGTCAGGGCCGGAGCCTCCGGCGCGGCGGGAGCCGCGGCTGCGGCCGCATCGGCCTCCGGAGTCAGAGTCAGCTGGGGGGCCATATTCAAATCATCGCTCATAGTCAGTTCCTCCTTATTGTCTTTGCATTGATTTTGGTATGATTTCCGACCGTTCCAGCGTCCCCGCTCTCTGCCGGGAGACGCGCCCAGTCACAGCTCCAGAGTAGTCCCGCCGTCCGGTGAGGCGGTCTTGTCCTTCCCGGACAGGCCCTCCTGGGCCAACAGATTTTCCATCACGGTAATGTCGGTGGAGATGTCCATAGCCTCCGCCCCAAAGAGGGCGTCCAGCTGCTTGTCAAAGGCCTGGACGATGGTGCCCATCATATTTTCCACCTTGGCCTTGGTGGTGCTGATGTTGTCCCCCGCGATCCCGGCGGAGTCCATCCGGTCATAGGCATTGAGTATCTTTAAGGTGGTGGGCAGGAAGTAGTTCAAAAAGCGGCGGATCTGAGGAAGCTTCTTGGGCTGCTTGACCACCTCGCCGATGATCTTCCGGGTGACCTCCTCCAGATGGTCGATCTGGGCGGAGATGGTCTCGTCCTCGATGCTGTCATTGAGGCGGCGCATCTCCGACACCGCCCGGTCCCGCTCCTGGATCAGCTTATCCAGCTCCGGGTCGCCGGTGGTCTCCTGCTTCTTCTCCTCCTGCTTCTTCTCCTGCTTTGGCTCCTCCCGGCGGGGCTGCTCCGCCTTCTTCTCCGGCTGTTCCACCTGCTCTCCGGGCATCTGATAGACCTGGTCCGGGAATACCGCCTTACCCACGACAAACACTGCCGCCGAGACCACAGCGCACAGCGCGTAGTCGGCCAGGGTGTGCAGCGAGAAAAACAGCGCGAATACCAGCCAGACCCCCCCGATCAGATAGATGGGGATCACGGAACGCTTGATGTGCTTCGCCATCGCTCCTACCTCCTATGGCACGCTCTGCGGACCAGCCGCATTCTTTTATGCTCATTGTACCTTTCCCAGAGGGGGGTGTCAAGAAAATTCCCGCCCTATCCGGTGCAGAGCACGCCGGATAGGGCGGGAATTGTTGGGCATGGGGCCAGCAGTCTCAGGATGCGGCCAGGGTGGCTCCGAGGGCACGGCACCGGTCCAGTCCGCTCTCATCGGGGGTCTCATGAAGGATCAGTCCTTCCCCCTGGCAGACCGTGCCCCCGGCGCGGTCCGTCCGCTCCTCCCAGTCTCGCATCCACTGCCCGTCTCCCCAGCCGTAGGAGCCGAAGAGGGCCACAGACTTTCCGCTCAGGCGGCCCTCCAGCTGGGAGAAGAAGGGCTCAAACTCAGACTCCTCCAGAACCTCAGCCCCCATAGCGGGGCAGCCCAGGGCCAGCTGATCGTACTCCAGTACCTGGTCCACCCCGACCTGGTCCACAGAGAATACGTCCACCTGGGCGCCGGCCTCCCGCGCCCCCTTGGCGATGGCTTCGGCCATGGCCTGGGTATTGCCTGTCATGCTCCAATAGATCACTGCAATGCTGCTCATTTGGGATAACCTCCAAACTCAAAATGTAAAAATGTAGATCATAAACGTGGATCCCCTGGATGAGACCCATCTGCAAACGCCCAGAGGGCGGTCACATACATCATTCCGCCTGCGGACACCGTCCAACGGCCCGGTCAGGCGGCTCGAAACATCTGCGGCAGGGACCCGCCCGCCCGCACCCGCCGGCACAGGGCCGCGCGGCACCGGTCGTACCGGCGGAAGCACTGCCTCGCCCCCTCCACGTCGGAGTACACCTTCCAGCACCCGCACAGCTTATAGTCCCGCCCCCGGTGCAGGCGAAAGCCCTCCACATCCTCCGGGGGATAGCCCAGAAACAGACCGATCTCGTGGGGGAAGGCGCCGCAGGTCAGACGGAGCTGGAGGGCGTCCAGCATCTCCTCCAGGCCCCGGTCCACCGGGTAGCCCTCCCGGGCCAGCAGCGCCCGCACCTGGGGACGGGCCAGCTGGGCGGCCAGACGCTCCGGACGGTACACCAGGATCAGGCACCGGGGCCGGCAGGAGCAGAGCAGGCGCAGCTGGATACCGCACCGGGAGAGCTGGCGGCGGTAATCCTCCAGCAGTGTGCCCATACACACCTGGGGACTGCCCCAGGCGACCAGATCCGCTGGTTTGATCCCGGCCAGTGCGGGGGCTCCGTGAAAGGCCAAGGTGTATTCCAAATCCCGCAGTGTGTCTTCCATCGTCTCTGACCCCCGCCACAAATTAGCGTAAGCTAACTATATCCCAAGAGAAGAACGGCTCGCGCCGCACAGGTTAGTTATAGCTAACTTCTGGTTCAGAATACCACAACCTTTCTCCCTTGTCAACCCCAAGTTCAGAGCAGGGAACCGTCCCCCTCCGACTATTTTCCAGCTTTCCATTGACTTTCCATGCTCCGGTGCGGTATGATTTCACATATCGGCGTTTGGCGCTCAGTCCGGCTCCACTGGACCGCCCTGACAGCCCCGCCATGGAACAAAGGAGTCCGATATGCTCACCCTGGAACAGTTCAAAGCTGCCCGTGCAACGCTGCAGGGCGTGATCCGCACCACCAGCCTGATCCACTCCCCCGCCCTGTCCAAGGCGTGTGGAAATCAGGTCTATCTCAAGCCGGAAAATATGCAGGTCACCGGCGCCTATAAGATCCGCGGGGCCTACTATAAGATCAGCACCCTCAGCGAGGAGGAGAAAGCCCGGGGCCTCATCACCGCCTCCGCCGGCAACCACGCCCAGGGGCTGGCCTATGCCGCCCAGGCGGCGGGGGTCCCCGCCACCATCGTGATGCCCACCACCACCCCCCTGGTGAAGGTCAACAACACCAAGGACTACGGCGCACGGGTCATTCTCCACGGCGAGGTGTTCGACGAGGCCGCCGAGAAGGCCGCCCAGCTGGCTGAGGAGGAGGGGCTGACCTATGTCCATCCCTTCAACGATCTTGGGGTAGCCACCGGCCAGGGCACCATCGCATACGAGATCTTTCAGGACCTCCCCGACGTGGATGTGATCCTGGTCCCCATCGGCGGCGGCGGCCTGGCCGCTGGCGTGTCCACCCTGGCCAAGCTGCTCAACCCCAACGTCACGGTCATCGGCGTGGAGCCGGAGGGCGCCGCCTCCATGAAGGCCAGCCTGGAGGCCGGCCATGTGGTCACCCTCCCCACCGCCAACACCATCGCCGATGGCGTGGCGGTCAAGACCCCCGGCGACCTGGTGTTCCCCTATGTACAAAAAAATGTAGACCGCGTCCTGTCCATTCCGGATGCGGAACTGGTGGACGCCTTTCTGGATGTGATGGAGAAGCATAAGATGGTGGTGGAAAACGCCGGCCTGCTCACTGTGGCCGCCCTGAAGCACCTGGATATGGAGGGCAAGAACGTGGTCTCCGTCCTCTCCGGGGGCAACATGGATGTGATCACCATGGCCTCTCTGGTCCAGCACGGCCTGATCAACCGGGGCCGGATCTTCACCTTCTCCGTGCTGCTCCCCGACCGGCCCGGCGAACTGATGCGGGTGTCCGGCCTGCTGGCCCGGAACAGCGGCAACATCATCAAGCTGGAGCACAACCAGTTTGTCAACATCAACCGGCAGAACGGCGTGGAGCTGAAGGTCACCCTGGAGGCCTTCGGCCAGGACCACAAGCGCCAGATCCTGGACGAGCTGCGGCAGAACGGCTATTCCGTCCAGGAGGTCATGACCGCAGACTTCTACCACTGACGCGCCCACTGCCTCCGTCCGCCGGAGATGCGCGCTCCGGCGGACGGATGGCTATTGAAAAGCGGCGGGCTTCGGGCTGCCGCAGGCGGCAGTAGGGCCGTGGGTCCGGCCTGGAGCGCCCCTGCGGCCCGGAAGCTCACGGCGGAGGGCCGGCCCTCCGCTCTCTCCGCCCAGTATCCTATGCGCCCGCCCCGCCCCGGGTTCCCCGGGCGCGGACGGTCCCTCCCCCACCCCGGCAGAGGCCAAACAAATTCAGGCTTGGAAAGCGAGGACATCATTATGATCAAAATTGCCCCTTCGATCCTCTCCGCTGACTTCGTCAACCTGGAGCGGGACATCAAAAAGGTCGCCAGCGCCGACTACCTCCATGTGGATGTCATGGACGGCTGCTTCGTGCCCAACCTGACCATTGGGATCCCCGTGGTCAAGTCTATCCGCAAGTGTACCGATATGTTCCTGGACGTCCATCTGATGATCGACAAGCCGGTGCGCTACATCGAGGACTTCGCCAAAGCCGGGGCCGATCTGCTGTCCGTCCATCTGGAGGCCGACCACCCCACCCGGATCGCCGAGGCCCTGAAGGTCATGGGGGAGTGCGGCGTGAAAAAGGCGGTGGCCCTGCGGCCCATCACCTCGGCCAACGCCATTCTGCCCTATATCGAGGAGCTGGACATGGTGCTGGTGATGACGGTGGAGCCCGGCTTCGGGGGCCAGGCTTTTATGGAGTCCCAGTTGGACACCATCCGCCAGGTGCGGGCCATCATCGACCGGTACAACCCCGCCTGTGAGCTGGAGGTGGACGGCGGCGTTGCCCCCAAGACCGCCCCCTTGGTGGTGGAGGCGGGCGCCAACGTACTGGTGGCCGGCTCTGCCGTCTACGGCAAGGAGGACATCCCCGCCGCCATCGCCGCCCTGCGGGTGTAACGGCAATGAAGAAGTACAAAGCCCTAATTCCTAACTCCTAGTTTTAAATTCTTAATTTCCAACTTCCCCGGAGGTCCAAAACCATGCAGTACTTTCCCCCTGCGCTGGAAAATTTAGTGGAGCAGTTCGCCAAGCTGCCCGGCGTGGGCGTCAAATCAGCCCAGCGCCTGGCCTTCTATGTCCTGTCCATGCCGGATGACGAGGCCAACGCCTTCGCCCAGGCGGTCATCAGCGCCAAGGCGACTATCCACTGCTGCCCCGTCTGCCAGAATCTGACGGATGGGGACGGCCCCTGCTCCATCTGTGCCAGCCCCAAGCGGGACCAGTCCACCATCTGTGTGGTGGCTGACCCCAAGGACGTGGCCGCCATGGAGCGCTCCCGTGAGTACCAGGGCCTGTACCATGTGCTCCACGGGGTGATCTCCCCCATGAGCCATGTGGGTCCCGATGACCTGCACATCAAATCTCTGGTGGAGCGGGTGGCCGCCGGAGGCATCGAGGAGGTCATCATGGCCACCAACCCGGACACGGAGGGGGAGGCCACTGCCATGTACCTCTCCCGCCTGCTCCGCCCCTTCTCCGTCAAGGTCACCCGTCTGGCCTATGGCATCCCGGTGGGCAGCCACCTGGAGTACGCCGACGATGCCACCCTCATGCGCGCCCTGGAGGGCCGCCGCGAGATCTGACCCACTCCCGCTCCGCCCCCGGTCCTCTGGGGGCGGAGCGCTTTTCTGCTCTTGCGCTCCGTCCTTGAATGGGATATAATACACTGAAACTTTTTGAACGATCTTTCTCGAGGTGCGCTTCCATGGGGGACAAGCTTGGTATCTACATCCACATTCCATTCTGCCGCAGCAAGTGCGACTACTGTGATTTTTACTCCCTGTCCGGGCGTGAGGGCCGGATGGACCACTATCAGAAGGCCCTGCTGGCCCATCTGCGGGAGACGGCTCCCCTGACCCAGGGCATCCCGGTGGACAGCGTCTACTTCGGCGGCGGCACCCCCAGCTTTTACGGAGCCAAGCGGCTGAAGGAGCTGCTGGCCACCCTCCACAAGCTGTTTCAAATTGAGAAGGACGCGGAGATCACCGTGGAGTGCAACCCTGACAGCGTGGATCTGCGCGCCCTGTGCACCCTGCGGAAGGCGGGCGTCAACCGCCTGTCCCTTGGGATGCAGTCCGCCCAGGCGGAGGAGCTGGCCGCCATCCACCGCATCCACACCCCGCAGCAGACCGACCAGGCCGCCGGGCTGGCCCGGAAGGCTAAATTCAACAACCTGTCCCTGGACCTGATCTACGGCCTGCCCGGCCAGACCATGGACAGCTGGAAGGCCACGGTGGAACACGCCCTGTCCCTTATCCCCCAGCATCTGTCCTGCTACGGCCTGAAGGTGGAGGAGGGCACCCCCCTGGCCCGCCGGGTGGCCGAGGGGGAGGTCCTGCCGGACGACGACCAGCAGGCCGACCTGTATCTGTGGACGGTGGGCCGCCTGGCCCGGGCCGGCTACCCCCAGTATGAGATCTCCAACTTCGCCAAGCCCGGCTTCGAGTCCCGGCACAATCTCCGCTACTGGTTCACCCGGCCCTATATCGGCTTCGGCCCCGGGGCCCACTCCGATTTCGGCGGCCGGCGCTACTCCTTCGTCCGGGATCTGGACGCCTACATCGACGGAGTCCTTCACGGGGGCAATGTCATCGACAGCTCTGAGCTTATCCCCCAGCGGGAGCGGTGCGGCGAGTACCTCATGCTCCGCCTGCGCACCGCCCAGGGCATCGACGGCGTGGAGTACCGCCGGAACTATTTCATGGACTTCGCCCCGCTGGAGGCCCGTCTGGAGCAGTTCGCCGCCCAGGGATGGGTGGAGCGCAGCCCGGAGGGCCGCTGGCACTTCACTCCCAAGGGCTTCCTGGTGTCCAACCAGCTGATCGGCGACCTTCTGGACCGGCAGGAGCAGGCCAGCTGGGAGGACCTGATCGTCCGCCCGGAGCGGGGGCCGCGCCCGTGATCCATCCGGGCTTTTCCCCCGGCCCCAGCACATCCGAACGCTCCGGCATCTCGCCAAAGCCTTTCCCTGTTTTTTACTTTGTTCTTACTTTTTTCACAATTTTATGTCTACTTTGTAAATTTCATTGCCTTTTGGGCATACTGATGCTATAATATATTTGTATTATCGTGCGCAGCCCTTCCGGCGGCGCAGTTCCAACTGAATTCAAGGGCGATTTCCGCCATCTCTTTTCATACAAACCCCAATCTATAAATCAGATCGAGAGGGTGCCGATTTTGACAAAGTATCACATTCAGGGCGGAAAGCCGCTCTCCGGGACCATCACCATCAGCGGCGCCAAAAACGCCGCTGTCGCTATCATCCCCGCCGCGCTGTTGGTGGACGGGGTGTGCCGCATTGAGAATATCCCCCAAATCAGCGACGTGACGCTGATCCTCCAGATCCTTCAGGAGCTGGGTGCGGACGTCCGCACCATCAACCGCACCACGGTGGACATCGACTGTTCTCACATCCGCAACCGTCAGGTCCCGTACGAGCTGGCCCGCCGCATCCGCGCCAGCTACTATCTGGTGGGCGCTCTGTTGGGCCGCTTCGGCTGGGCGGAGGTCCCCCTCCCCGGCGGCTGTGACCTGGGCGGCCGGCCCATCGACCAGCACATCAAGGGTTTCGTCTCCATGGGGGCGGATGTGGATGTGCGCAACGGCCTGATCTGCGCCAAGGTGGCCGGCGGCCGTCTGGCCGGCGGTCAGATCTATCTGGACATGGTCTCTGTGGGGGCCACCATGAACATCATGCTGGCCGGCGTGCTGGCTGATGGCATGACCATCATTGAAAACGCCGCCAAGGAGCCCCACATCGTGGACCTGGCCAACTTCCTCAACTCTATGGGGGCCAATATCATGGGGGCCGGCACCGATGTGATCAAGATCCGCGGCGTCAAGCAGCTGCGGGGCGGCGCCTACTCCATCATCCCCGACCAGATCGAGGCGGGCACCTATATGGCCGCCGTGGCCGCCGCCGGGGGCGATGTGCTCATTCAGAACGTCATCCCCAAGCACCTGGACTGCATCACCGCCAAGCTGGTGGAGATGGGCGTGGATGTGGAGGAGCTGGACGACGCCGTCCGGGTCCGCCGCAGCGGCCCCATCAGCCGCGCCAATGTCAAGACCATGCCCTATCCGGGCTTCCCCACCGATATGCAGCCCCAGATTGCCGCCGTCCTCTGCCTGGCTACCGGCACCAGCGTCCTGACCGAGGGTGTGTGGGACAGCCGCTACCGCTATGTGGATGAGTTCCGCCGCATGGGCGCCCACATCCAGGTGGATGGCAAGGTAGCCGTCATCGAGGGGGTCCCCGGCCTCACCGGCGCGCCGGTCCACGCCTGTGACCTGCGGGCGGGCGCGGCCATGGTCATCGCCGGTCTGGCCGCCCAGGGCATCACCGAGGTGGACGGGATCTACCACATTGAGCGTGGCTATGAGGATCTGGTGGGCAAGCTGGCCGGGGTCGGCGCCGAAATCCAGGTCGTCACCGTCCCCGACGAGGAGAGCCAGTCCCAGGCTGTCTGAAGCCATGTTATCCATTATCCAAACGATCAGAAATTGGGATCTCCAGGCCGGCGGCTCACCCCTCCGGCCATCCCCAGTTTCTGATCTTATTTTTTAGGGAGCGATCAAATTGTTGACCTTTACCACCCTGGCCAGCGGCTCCGGCGGCAACGCCGCCCTGGTCTCCTGTGGGGACACCCATCTTCTGCTGGACGCGGGGATCTCAGCCAAGCAGATCACCGCCGGCCTGGCCGCTCTGGGCGTCGCACCCAGGGATCTGACCGCCATTCTCATCACCCATGAGCACAGCGACCATGTCTCCGGCCTGCGGGTGCTCAGCAAGCGGGCCGCCGCCCCCATCTACGCCACCGGCCCCACCTGCCGCTGCCTGTATGACCGGAACACCGGCAGCGAGGCCGCCGACCTGCTTCGGGTCATGGAGGCCGGGACCGGGGTGCAGCTGGGCGGCCTGTGGGTCCAGTCCTTTCCCACCCCCCACGACGCGGCGGGGAGCGTGGGCTACATCCTCTCCGGAGAGGGGGGCCGGATCGTCCTGGCCACCGACCTGGGCTACATCACCCCGGCGGTAAAGACCGCCGTCCAGGACTGCGGCCTGCTGATCTGCGAGGCCAACCACGACGAGGACTGGGTCCGCTCCGGGCCATACCCCTACTACTTAAAGCAGCGTATCCTGGGGGACCGGGGCCACCTGTCCAACGAGGCGGGGGCGGAGCTGGCCGCCCTGGCGGCGGAGAGCGGGACCCGTGCCGTGGTCCTGGCCCACCTCTCCCGGGAGAACAACACCCCGGCCCGCGCATGGGAGACGGCCGCCCGCCGCCTCCGAAGCATGGGCTGTGAGCCGAACCTGGATCTCTCCCTGACCGTGGCCCCCCGCAGCGGGCTGGGCCCCACCTATCAGCTGGAGAGCGGGCGGGTCCTCCAGGCGTCCCCCTCTGGAGAGGAGGCCGCCCTGTGCTGAGCGTCTATCTCATCTGCGTGGGTAAGCTGAAGGAAAAATTCTATCAGGAGGCCTGCGCCGAGTACGTCAAGCGGCTGTCCGCCTATTGCAGGCTCACCCTGGTGGAGCTGCCTGAGGAAAAACTGCCCCAAGCTCCCTCTCAGGGCCAGATCGACCAGGCCCTGGCCCGGGAGGCCGCGGCCATCCGGGCCAAGCTGCCCCCCAGCGCCGTGCTGGCCGCCCTGTGCGTAGAGGGCCGGATGCGCTCCAGCGAGGAGCTGGCCCAGCTGGTTGGGACCTGGGAGCAGAGCTCCGCCAAGCACCTGGTCTTTCTCATCGGCGGCTCCTACGGCCTGCACCCCTCCATCAAGGCGGAGGCCCAGGTCAAGCTGTCCATGTCCCCCATGACCTTCCCCCACCACCTGGCCCGGGTCATGCTGCTGGAGCAGATCTACCGGGCCTTCAAGATCCGGGAGGGCTCCAGCTACCACAAGTAGTCCCCGAGCCAGTCAAACAGACGGCGCAGCCACTTGTTTGAGGCGTTGAGCCCCGACCCGATCCTGAAAATCGAATTGTTCCGCTGGAAATTTCCGCCCGACTGTGGTACACTTACCACAATGGTAATTTCCAGCGGATTTTTCATACACAGGAGGTCTTGCAGATATGTCTTACCGGGAAAATTATGAGAACTGGCTGAACAGTCCCGCCCTCTCTCAGGAAGAAAAAGCGGAGCTGGAGGCCATACGCATGGACGAAAAGGAGATCGAGTCCCGCTTTTTTGACCAGCTGGCCTTCGGCACCGCCGGTCTGCGCGGCACCATGGGCGTAGGTCTATACCGCATGAACGTCCATGTGATCCGCCATGCCACCCAGGCCTTTGCCCAGGTGATCCTGGAGGAGGGGCCGGAGGCCGCCGCCCGGGGCGTGGCTGTCTGCTTCGACTGCCGCAACAACTCCGGCCTTTTTGCCCGGGAGGCCGCCTGCGTCATGGCGGGCAACGGCATCCCCGTGCGCCTGTTCCAGGCCCTGCGCCCCACGCCGGAGCTGTCCTTCGCCGTACGGGAGTATGGCTGCATCGCCGGCATCAACGTCACCGCCAGCCACAACCCCAAGGAGTACAACGGCTATAAGGTCTACTGGGAGGACGGAGCACAGCTGCCCCCCAGACACGCCGACGAGGTAGCCCGGAAGATGCGGGAGCTGGATGTGTTCGCCAGCGTCAAGACCATGGACTATGACCAGGCGGTATCTCAGGGAAAGATCACCCTTCTGGGAGCGGAGACCGACGAGCGCTTCCTGTCCAACGTCATGGAACAGGTGAACGACAAGGCCGTGGTGGAGCAGATGGCAGACACCTTCAAGATGGTGTACACCCCCTTCCACGGCACCGGCTATCAGCTCATCCCTGAGGCGCTGAAGCGGCTGGGCATGAAGCACGTCATCTGCGTGCCCGAGCAGATGGTCATTGACGGCAACTTCCCCACCGTGGCCTCCCCCAACCCGGAGAACCCGGAGGGCTTCTATCTGGCGGTAGATCTGGCCAAGGCCAACGACGCCGACTTCATTCTGGGCTCTGACCCCGACGCCGACCGCGTGGGCATCATGGTGCGTACCAAGGACGACGACTTCGTAGTCATCTCAGGCAACCAGACGGGCGTGCTGCTGCTGGACTACCTGATCGGCGCCAAGAGGCGCACCGGCAAGATGCCTGAAAATCCCGTGGCCCTCAAGACCATCGTCACCACCGAGATGGCCCGGAAGGTGGCCGAGGTCAACGGTCTGAAGTGCTATGACACCTTCACCGGCTTCAAATTCCTGGCGGAGAAGAAGGACAAGCTGGAGAGCTCCGGCGAGGGGAAGGTCATCTTCTCCTATGAGGAGTCCTATGGCTATATGCTGGGCGACTATGTCCGGGACAAGGACGCCGTTTCCGCCAGCGTGGAACTCACTGAGATGGCCGCCTGGTACGCTAGCCAGGGCATGACCCTGTATGACGCGCTCCAGGCCCTGTTCGAGAAGTACGGCTACTACGGCGAAAAGACCCTGAATCTGGTCATGCCCGGCCTGGACGGCCTGAAAAAGATGGCCGACCTGATGGCCGGCCTGCGAGCGAAGCCCCCGGTGGAGATCGCCGGCGTGGCCGTCCGGGAGCAGAAGGACTATCAGGACGGCAGCGTGGTCCGGGTATCCGACGGCGTCCGAAGCGCTATGGAGCTGTCCGGCTCCAATGTGCTGCGCTATGAGATGGCCGATGGCACCAGCCTCATTGTCCGCCCCTCCGGCACTGAGCCTAAAGTGAAGGTCTATATCCTGGCCAACGGCGAGAACAAGGCCTTCTGTGATGAGAAGGTGGCCAAGTACGCCGCCTGGGCGGAGACCCTCAAGGGCTGAGCAGCCCCGCTCCCCGTCCAGCCCGGAGCATTGCGCTCCGGCTCCATCCCCCTTTCTGCATAAGACCGGCCCCGCTTCTTCTGGAGCGGGGCCGGTCTTCCTTGCGTTTCAGTTGGGCCGCGGGATCACTCCAGCATGATCTTGATGATCTCCTTGTCGGTCTCCTTCATGCCCTCGCGGGCCAGGCGGCCAACATTCCGAATGGTATTTTCCACGCCCTTGGAGACGATTCCGTCCCCGCCAAAGAACTGGTTTCCATCCCGGTACATCCAGTAGCCCAGGATACCGGCGTCCACCGCGGCGGCGATCTTGGCCGCGCAGGAGGCCTTGGCGCCGTCGCACACCACGCCGGAGACCACCGCCAGTGCGTTCACCACCGTGTGGGCGATCTCCTCATAGCCGCCCCCGTACAGATAGGCGATCCCCGCCCCCGCTCCACAGCCGGCGCTGATGGCCCCGCAGTAGGCGGACAAACGGCCGATCCCGGACTTCTGATGAATGGTGATGAGGTCGGACAGCACCACCGCCCGCAGCATCTTCTCCTCAGAGGCCCCCAACTCCTTGGCATAGACCACCACCGGGACGGAGGCGGTGATCCCCTGGTTCCCACTGCCTGAGACGATGACCACCGGCAGCTCACAGCCGTTCATCCTGGCGTCGGAGCCCGCCGCGGCATAGGCCTTGGCCCGGACCTTCACATCGTCCCCGTCGTGCTTCAGCAGCACTGAGCCGATGTTCGCCCCATAGTTTCCCCGGAGTCCCTCCTGGGCGATGGCATAGTTGTAGTCGATCTGACGCTGGACCAAGGCCCGGACATCGTCCAGCTCCACCGTGTCTGCGAACTCCAGGGCCCCCTCGATGCTCAGCAGGCTCTTCTCGTCGCAGGGGCTCTCCCGCTCCGCCGCCTCCTCCCGCTGGAGGAGGGTCTGCCCGTTCTTCCGCTTCCGGATCACATTGGTGTGGAAGCCCGATATGGCCGCCTCGCTGCTGGAGCCGTCCCCGCCGAAGGCCAGCACTTCAATATAGAAGATTTGGGAGGTGGCGGCCAGCCCCACCTGGATGGGACAGCGCTCCAGGAAAGTGCGGATCTCCCCCACCTGCTCCGAAGTGACCTGGGCGATGACCTCCAGCTCCCGCTCCGCCTGTCCCACCGCCGCGCCGGCGGCCGCGGCGGCCTGGATCCCCCGGAGCCCTCCGGTATTGGGTACCACCACGCTCTTGACATTTTTCAGGATATTCCCGCTGACATTGACCTCCATCCGCACCGGCATACTGCCCAGCAGATCCCGCGCCATCGCCGCGGCATAGGCCACCGCGATGGGCTCTGTGCACCCCATGGCGGGCAGCAGCTCTTCCTCCAAGATCTTCAGGTAAGTCTGATACCGAATGTCCGTTTTCCGCATAGGACTCACTCCTTCCTGCCCGCCCCTCTCCGGGCGGCGCGTTCCGCTCTCTATTTTATCACAGATATGACTCTTCACACAAGAGCGACCGCCCGGAGCCAGACAGGCCCCGGGCGGTCGTTTTAACCTGCGAGAGGGCTCACACCGCCGCCTGGGTGCGCTGTCTCTCCGCGAATTTTTTGATGGGCCCCAGCCCGGTGATCTTCTCCGGCTGGTCCGCCCCGTCCAGCACCAGCGTGGGGGCCTGACGGACGCCATACCGGGTGGTCAACTCCGGGGACTCCTCCGCCACCACCTTGCGGTAGGGGATGTCCGCCTTTTGCAGCAGGTTCTCCGCCTGGCGGCAGTTGGGGCAGGTGCGGGTGGTAAAGAGCATCAGCTCCGTCCCCTCCGCCGCCCCGGACGGCTCCGCCGGCGCGGTGACCTGGGCCCCCGCCCGCCCGGCTCTCCGCAGTTGGGAGGCGGAGATGTCGTACACCTTCCGGTCCTTGAACTCCTGGGTCTTGCCGTCGTTCCAGTTCTGCACTGGGCGGTAGTAGCCGGTGATCCGGCTGTACACCTCAGTGGTGCGGCCGCAGATGGGGCAGGTGTACTGTTCCCCGGACAGATAGCCGTGGTCGGCGCACACGGAGTAGGTGGGGGACATGGTGTAATAGGGCAGCTTGTAGTTCTCGGCGATCTTCCGCACCAGGGCGGCCGCCGCCTGCCAGGAGGGCAGCTTCTCCCCCAGGAAGGCGTGGAACACCGTGCCGGAGGTATACAGAGTCTGAAGCTCGTCCTGCACATCCAGCGCTGAGAAGATGTCCTCCGTGTAGCCTACCGGCAGATGGGAGGAGTTGGTGTAGTAGGGGGTGCCGTTCTCATTGGCGGTGATGATGCCGGGGAACTCCGCTTTGTCGTGCTTGGCAAAGCGGTAGGTGGTGGACTCAGCGGGGGTGGCCTCCAGGTTATAGAGGTCTCCGTACTGCTCCTGATAGTCGCTCAGCCGCTCTCTCATGTGGTTGAGCACATCCTTGGCGAAGGCCTGGGTCTTCTCCTGGGTCAGGTCGGCCCGGAGCCAGCTGGCGTTGAGCCCCACCTCGTTCATGCCGATGAGGCCGATGGTGGAAAAGTGGTTATCAAAGTTCCCGAGATAACGCTTTGTATAGGGATACAGTCCCGCATCCAGCAGCTTGGTGATCACGGTGCGCTTGGTCTTGAGGGACCGGGCGGAGATGTCCATCAGCTTGTCCAGACGCTGATAGAAGTCGGCCTCGTCCTTGGCCAGATAGGCGATGCGGGGCAGGTTGATGGTGACCACGCCCACACTCCCGGTGGACTCGCCGGAGCCGAAGAAGCCGCCGGACTTTTTCCGCAGCTCCCGCAGGTCCAGGCGCAGGCGGCAGCACATGGAGCGCACGTCGGAGGGCTCCATGTCGGAGTTGATGTAGTTGGAGAAATAGGGGGTGCCGTACTTGGCGGTCATCTCAAAGAGGAGTTTATTGTTCTCCGTCTCGGACCAGTCGAAATCTCTGGTGATGGAGTAGGTGGGAATGGGGTACTGGAAGCCACGCCCGTTGGCATCGCCCTCGATCATGATCTCGATGAAGGCCTTGTTCACCATATCCATCTCCTGTTTACAGTCCCCGTAGGTAAAGTCCATCTCCTTGCCGCCTACAATGGCTGGCAGGTCTTTCAGGTCCTTGGGCACCGTCCAGTCCAGGGTGATATTGGAGAAAGGGGCCTGTGTGCCCCAGCGGCTGGGGGTGTTCACCCCATAGACGAAGGACTGGATGCACTGTTTGACCTCTTTCTGGCTCAGGTGGTCCACTTTGACGAAGGGGGCCAGATAGGTATCGAAGGAAGAAAACGCCTGCGCCCCCGCCCACTCATTCTGCATGATGCCCAGGAAGTTGACCATTTGGTTGCACAGGGTGGACAGGTGGCTGGCCGGAGCAGAGGTGATCTTCCCCGGAATGCCCCCCAGCCCCTCCTGAATGAGCTGCTTCAGGGACCAGCCCGCGCAGTAGCCGGTGAGCATGGACAGGTCATGGATGTGGATCTCCGCGTTGCGGTGGGCGTTGGCCACCTCCTGGTCATAGATCTCGCTGAGCCAGTAGTTGGCGGTGATGGCCCCGGAGTTGGACAGGATCAGGCCGCCCACAGAGTAGGTGACGGTGGAGTTCTCTTTCACTCGCCAGTCGTTGATTTGGAGGTAGTCATCCACCAGATCCTTATAGTTCAGCAGCGTGGAGTTGACGTTACGCACCTTCTCCCGCTGCTTGCGGTACAGGATATAGGCCTTTGCCACGTCGGCGTACCCTGCCTCGGACAGCACGGTCTCCACGCTGTCCTGGATGTCCTCCACCGCAATGCGGCCGTCCCGGATCTTGGGCTCAAAATCTGCGGTCACCCGCAGGGCCAGCAGGTCGATGACGCTGGGATGAAACTGCTTATCCAGGGCCTGGAACGCCTTGGTGATGGCGGCGCTGATCTTTCCGATCTCAAAACGGGCGGCGGTGCCGTCCCGCTTCGTCACTTGATACATGGATCTCTTCCTCTCATCCTGATGTAACCGCGCCGGCGGACAGCTCTCTGCTTGCCACCGTGCGCGGTATGGTCCCACTATACCACGCCCCCCGGGCCCAGTCAATATATAGATGTAGCCAAAAATTCTTATACAATATCTAGCGTTATCTCCGAACCATTTGGGCCCCAGGGGTTTGGAGCCTCTCTCACCTTCCTGGGCGCGGCGGATTTCCCGGCCGGCAGCCCTTCCGCTCCAGAGCAGCGCCCCAGCTCCGTCATCGCTGGGACGCGCAGCGCCACACCATATCGGGAACAAAATTTCAGGCCCCCACCCGATGGGTGGGGGCCTCAGCTTGTCGAAAAAGCTCTCCTGCAAGGAGTTCCGTCGCCCGAAGGCGACGGAATAAAATTGAATCTCGTCATTTCCGGGGGCATGTACCTCGGAAATGACACTTCTCACGAAAGCTTCGCCGACAATTTCGCAAGAAATCGAGACGAAGCTTTCGTGCAATCCTCCTCGAAAAAGTGGCTATGCCACTTTTTCGACAGTCTCAGGCCCCCACCCGATGGGTGGGGGCCTGTTGTCCATTCAGAAAATGGGATCAGCCGCGGGGGTTCTTGATGGCGGCCTGGGCGGCAGCCAGACGGGCGATGGGCACACGGAAGGGAGAGCAGGAGACGTAGTCCAGTCCCACATTGTGGCAGAACTCCACGGAGGAGGGGTCGCCGCCGTGCTCGCCGCAGATGCCCAGGTGCAGATCAGCGCGGGTCTCACGGCCCAGCTGGGCGGCCATCTTCACCAGCTTGCCCACGCCAGTCTGGTCCAGCTTGGCGAAGGGATCGCTCTCGTAGATCTTCTTGTCGTAGTAAGCGCCCAGGAACTTGCCGGCATCGTCGCGGGAGAAGCCGAAGGTCATCTGGGTCAGGTCGTTGGTGCCGAAGGAGAAGAACTCGGCCTCCTTGGCGATCTCGTCGGCGGTCAGAGCCGCGCGGGGGATCTCGATCATGGTGCCGACCTTGTACTTCATGTCGGAGTTGGCGGCCTTGATGATCTCATCCGCAGTGCTGACAACCACATTCTTGACGTACTTCAGCTCCTTGACCTCGCCCACCAGGGGGATCATGATCTCGGGGACCATGGTCCACTCGGGGTGACGGGCCTGGACAGCCAGAGCAGCCTTGATGACAGCCCGGGTCTGCATGGCGGCGATCTCAGGATAGGTGACGGCCAGACGGCAGCCACGGTGACCCATCATGGGGTTAAACTCATGCAGGCCGGCGATGATGGCCTTGATGTCGGCCACGCTCTTGCCCAGGTCCTCGGCCAGCAGCTTGATGTCGGCCTCCTCGGTGGGCACGAACTCATGCAGGGGGGGATCCAGGAAGCGGATGGTGACAGGGCAGCCCTCCATAGCCTCGTAGATGCCCTCGAAGTCGCCCTGCTGCATGGGCTCCAGGACAGCCAGAGCGCTCTCACGCTGCTCCACGGTGTCAGAGCAGATCATGCGGCGGATGGCGCGGATGCGCTCGCCCTCGAAGAACATGTGCTCGGTGCGGCACAGGCCGATGCCCTGAGCGCCGAACTTGCGGGCCTGAGCGGCGTCGTGGGGGGTGTCGGCGTTGGTGCGGACCTGCAGGCTGCGGTACTGGTCACACCAGCCCATGACACGGCCGAACTCGCCGCCGATGGTGGCGTCGGTGGTGGGCACAGAGCCGTCATAGATGTCACCGGTGGAGCCGTTCAGGGAGATCCAATCGCCCTCCACATAGGTCTTGCCGGCCAGCTCAAACTTCTTGTTGGCCTCGTCCATCTTGATCTCACCACAGCCGGAGACGCAGCACTTGCCCATGCCGCGGGCCACGACGGCGGCGTGGGAGGTCATGCCGCCGCGAACGGTCAGAATGCCCTGAGCGGCCTTCATGCCCTCGATGTCCTCAGGAGAGGTCTCCAGGCGGACCAGAACGACCTTCTCACCGCGCTCAGCCCATGCCTTGGCGTCCTCAGCGGTAAAGACAACCTTACCAGAGGCAGCACCGGGGGAAGCACCCAGAGCCTTGCCCATGACGGCGGCCTTCTTCAGAGCCACAGCGTCGAACTGGGGGTGCAACAGGGTGTCCAGGGAGCGGGGCTCAATCATAGCCACGGCCTTCTTCTCATCGATCATGCCCTCGTCCACCAGGTCGCAGGCAATCTTCAGAGCGGCGGCGGGGGTGCGCTTGCCGTTACGGGTCTGCAGCATAAAGAGCTTACCGTGCTCAACGGTGAACTCCATGTCCTGCATATCACGATAGTGGTCCTCCAGGGTCTTGCAGACGCCCTCGAACTGGGCAAAGGCCTCGGGGAACTTCTCAGCCATCTCAGCGATGGGCATGGGGGTACGCACGCCGGCCACCACGTCCTCGCCCTGAGCGTTAGTCAGGAACTCGCCGAACAGCTTCTTCTCGCCGGTGGCGGGGTTACGGGTGAAGGCAACGCCGGTGCCGCAGTCATCGCCCATGTTGCCGAAGGCCATGGACTGCACGTTGACGGCGGTGCCCCAGGAGTAGGGAATGTCGTTGTCGCGGCGGTACACATTGGCGCGGGGGTTGTCCCAGGAGCGGAACACGGCCTTGATGGCACCCATCAGCTGCTCCTTGGGGTCAGAGGGGAAGTCCTGACCGATCTTGGCCTTGTACTCGGCCTTGAACTGGCCGGCCAGCTCCTTCAGATCCTCGGCAGTCAGCTCCACGTCCTGGGTGACGCCCTTCTTCTCCTTCATCTCGTCGATGAGCTGCTCGAAGTACTTCTTGCCCACCTCCATGACGACGTCGGAGTACATCTGGATGAAGCGGCGGTAGCAGTCCCAGGCCCAGCGGGGGTTGTTGGACTTCTTGGCCATAACCTCCACGACTTCCTCGTTCAGGCCCAGGTTCAGGATGGTGTCCATCATGCCGGGCATGGAGGCGCGGGCGCCGGAGCGGACGGAGACCAGCAGAGGGTTCTCCAGATCGCCGAACTTCTTGCCGGTGATCTCCTCCATCTTGACGATGTACTCCATAATCTGAGCCTGGATCTCGTCGTTGATCTTCTGTCCGTCCTCATAGTACTGAGTACAGGCCTCGGTGGTGATAGTGAAGCCCTGGGGAACGGGCAGGCCGATATTGGTCATCTCGGCCAGGTTGGCGCCCTTACCGCCCAGCAGCTCACGCATGTTGGCGTTGCCCTCGGAGAAGAGGTACACAAACTTCTTTGCCAATTTACTTCATTCCTTTCTGTATGCTTGCATAGCGGGTCCAGTAGAGGTACAGTGTTCCTCCTTACACAGGGGGACTCTGAACCCTTCCGGCCCGCTTTCATGCCAGTGGTGCGGCAGGCAGAATCTGCCGCGAAAATATTATACCTATTTGAAGGAAATATTGCAACTGCTTCTCCACTGTTTTTCCCTCTTTTTCTGAATCCCAAACTGCTTTTCCGCTTTCTTGTGGAAAATGCCCTTTGAGCCAAAGGGCCCGGCCTCGCTCGCCCGCCGCTTTTGAACGCAGCGGGGGCCGTGCGGACCTTCTTGATGTCCGCACGGCCTCTGAATACTCAGCCGAACAGCTCCACCTCTTCTTCCAGGGGGTGGAACTGGAGCGCGTCCTGGACCGTCAGAAATACTCCCGCCCGGTTCCATGCGCTGGTCATCCGCTTCTCCATGGCGGTCACCACAGGGTACTGGAGCCAGCTGCGCTGGTGGGTGTAATTCACCCAGCTGCTGATGAGATAGCCGTCCTGGAGCTCCGCCACGGGATAGGCGAGATAGCCCCGCTGCCGCCCTCCGTCCGCCGGGAAGGAGAATGCGGCAAAGATGTCCGTACTCTGCTGCTCCCCCCAGAAGACGCTGTCTGAGGTGAAGGTCTGCTCGCCCAGGGAGAAGTACGGCGCGGCATACTCCCTTCCATCCCGGCTGTACAGCACCCGGCCGGTCACCTCCCCGGCCTTGATCCAGCCCTCCGGGATGTCCCGGTACACCGGCCAGAGCTGGACGGATTCCGTCCCATAGAAGCCAGGGTCCTCCGTCCAGAGGAAATGGTGGATCAGGACCCACCGCTCCCGCTCACCCGCCAGCCTCACCCCGACGCCGGTGACCCGCAGCTCCTCCGGTCCCCTGCCGTCCTCAGAAAAGGTCTCGCCGGTGACATCCACCACCACCTCGACCCCATCCCGGCAGGCCTCAAGGTCCTCCGGAGCCAGATCGTTCAGCACCTCCTCCGGAAAGCCCAGCGTCAGTAGCTTGGCCCTTACATCCTCCAGGCCGGCCTGGGCTGTCTCCTCCACCGGACGCCAGTCCATGGGATAACGGTTCCCAAACAGGTAGCCGCAGGCTCCGCCGATCAGGACCAACAGGACCAGCCCCTTGACCACCCATCCATCCGGGATCCGGACCGGGGCGGACTGGATCCCATACCCCGCCTCATCCAGTTCCCGGGAGCAGCGGAACAGGCTGCGGAGGATCAAGAAGTACACAGCCAGCAGAGCGGCGACCAAAATCAGCCCGCCGTACTCCACCACACCCAGGACACACATCAGGAGGTACCAGATCACCAGACCCCCCGCGGCCCCGGCACGGGGCGGGAGCCCTGCCTTTTCCCGCACTGCCCGCAGCCCCTGCCAGAGGCACACATACACCGCCAAAAGGAGCAGTAAGCTGGCCCATTTCAGCGGGACCAAAAGGGCAGAGAGGACGCCGGCGCTGACCCAGATGGTGGTGTTCAGGAGCAAAAGCAGGAAAAAGTGGACTGCCCGGAGCAGCGTCAAGACAAAGCAGCTTCGGAACCATCGGTTTTCACGCTGCAGGCTGCGGAAGCCCAGCAGCATCAGCACCACCCCAACGGCGGGGAGGATCGTATCCAGAAGCCAGAAATTCAGCGTGACGGTGGACAGAGCCATTCCCACCAGCACCCGGTTCCAGGCCCTTTTCCAGGGGGTCACTTCCTCCACGATCCCCTCTGGCGGAAGGTCCGGCAGGCCGGCTCCCAGCATAGCTTCAAATTCCCCCTCGCTCAGTTCTTCCCATTTCCGGTCATCCATTCTGGTCACCCCCCAACATCTTCCTCAGCCGCCGTTTCAGCCTGTACAGCTTCCCCTCCACCGCCCGCTCCGTCATGCCCAGCTCCGCAGCGATCCGGGCGGTGGTTTGCAGGTAATAGTATTTCCGGTAAAACAGCAGCCGCTCCTCCGGCAGCAGGCGGCCCAGGGCCTCCAACAGCTCCTGCTCCCGTTCCCGCCGCACCACTTCCTCCTCCGGAGAGGGGCCCGCCGCCGTGTGTTCTGTCAGTTCCTCCGCTCCCGCATGACGTGCATTTTTTCTTGCATGATTCAGCGCGGTATTCCGGGCCACCGCCGTCAGCCACACGTTCCAGCTGCCACGCTGCCGACTGAACTGGCCGATATGCTCCCACACCTGCATGGCCGCCTCGGAGAGGCATTCCTCCCGGTCCCGGGGATCCTGTAAGATGCCGCTGATGACGTACCGCATCAGCGGCCCATAGTGCCGCAGCAGAGCATCCATGCCCTCTTCCCTGCGCTCCGCCAGCAGCGCTGTGATCTCCTGCTCCTGCACATCGCCGCCCCCTTTCCAAACGTTCTCTACTCTATCATACACGCCTCAGCCCAAAATCCCACGGATTTTTTGTGATTGCGCCGCAGCGGCGGCGGTAAAAAGAAGAAAACCCCCGCCGGATGGCGGGGGTTTTCCAGAGAGCAGAAATTACTCCTCGATGTCGATGACAACACCGGAACCAACGGTACGGCCGCCCTCGCGGATAGCGAAGCGCAGGCCCTTCTCGATGGCGATGGGGGTGATCAGCTCGACCTTCATGTCCACGTTGTCGCCGGGCATGCACATCTCAGTGCCCTCGGGCAGAGTGATGATGCCGGTCACGTCGGTGGTACGGAAGTAGAACTGAGGACGATAGTTGTTGAAGAAGGGGGTGTGACGGCCACCCTCGTCCTTGGACAGAACGTACACCTGGCCGGTGAACTTGGTGTGGGGGTGAATGGAGCCGGGCTTACACAGAACCTGGCCACGCTCGATGTCGGTCTTGGCAACACCGCGGAGCAGAGCGCCCACGTTATCGCCGGCCTCAGCGTAATCCAGAGTCTTGCGGAACATCTCCAGGCCGGTGACAACGGTGGACTTCTTCTCGTCGGACAGGCCAACGATCTCCACGGTCTCGCCGGTCTTGATCAGGCCACGCTCCACACGGCCGGTGGCCACGGTGCCACGGCCAGAGATGGTGAACACGTCCTCGACGGGCATCAGGAAGGGCAGGTCGTCGTTACGGGCGGGAGTGGGGATATAGCTGTCAACAGCGTCCATCAGCTCCTTGATGCAGGCATACTCGGGAGCGTTGGGATCGTTGGACTCGGAGGTCAGGGCGTTCAGAGCGGAGCCCTTGATGATGGGGATGTCGTCGCCGGGGAACTCGTAGTTGGACAGGGTCTCACGGACCTCCATCTCGACCAGCTCCAGCAACTCCTCGTCATCGACCTGATCGCACTTGTTCAGGAACACGACGATGGCGGGCACGCCGACCTGACGGGCCAGCAGGATGTGCTCCTTGGTCTGAGCCATGGGGCCGTCGGTGGCGGCGATGACCAGGATGGCGCCGTCCATCTGGGCAGCACCGGTGATCATGTTCTTGATATAGTCGGCGTGGCCCGGGCAGTCAACGTGGGCATAGTGCCGGTTGGCAGTCTCATACTCCACGTGAGAGGTGTTGATGGTGATGCCGCGCTCGCGCTCCTCGGGAGCCTTGTCGATGGAGCTGTAATCGGTGTAGTCGGCGCCGCCCTGCATAGCCAGGTACTTGGTGATGGCGGCGGTCAGAGTGGTCTTGCCGTGGTCAACGTGGCCGATGGTGCCGATGTTGACATGGGGCTTGGTACGCTCGAATTTCTGCTTAGCCATTGAGAATTTCCTCCTTATATTACAGTTGATGTCGAGAAAAAGATAGGTATCGCATATCAGGGTTATTTTATCCTATTCCGCCCATAAATGCAAGCCTATTTTCTAACTCAGGTGCAGCCCGGATTTCCTTACTCCTGGCTGCGGCCGCGCTCGGCAATGATCTTGTCCGCGATGCTCTTGGGGATCTCCACATAGCTGTGGGGCTCCATGGAGTACTGGCCGCGGCCCTGAGTGGAAGAACGCAGGTCGGTGGCATAGCCAAACATATTGGCCAGCGGGACCAGCGCGTCGATCTGCATGGCGCCGGGACGGCTCTCCTGACCCTGGATCTGACCGCGGCGGCTGTTCAGGTCGCCGATGACATTGCCCAGGTACTCGTCGGGGACGATGACGGAGACCTTCATCATGGGCTCCAGCAGGCAGGGCGTCGCCTTGCGGCAGGCCTCCTTGAAGGCCATGGAGCCGGCGATCTTAAAGGCCATCTCAGAGGAGTCGACCTCATGGTAGGAGCCGAAGGTCAGGTGGACCTTCACGTCCACCACCGGGTAGCCAGCCAGCACACCGGCCTGCATGGCGCCCTGGATACCGGCGTCCACCGCGGGGATATACTCCTTGGGGATCACGCCGCCGGTGATCTCGTTGAGGAACTCGTAACCCTTGCCGGGCTCGTTGGGCTCAACGGTGATGCGGACATGGCCGTACTGGCCCTTACCGCCGGACTGACGGGCGTACTTGGTATCCTGCTCCACAGACTTCTTGATGGTCTCCTTATAGGCGACCTGGGGAGCGCCGACATTGGCCTCCACCTTGAACTCACGGAGCAGACGGTCCACGATGATCTCCAGGTGCAGCTCGCCCATGCCGGCGATGATGGTCTGACCGGTCTCCTCATCGGTGTAGGTCTTAAAGGTGGGGTCCTCCTCAGCCAGCTTCACCAGAGCCAGACCCATCTTCTCCTGACCGGCCTTGGTCTTGGGCTCGATGGCCACGCGGATAACAGGCTCGGGGAACTCCATGGACTCCAGAATGATGGGGTGCTTCTCATCGCAGAGGGTGTCACCAGTGGTGGAGTTCTTCAGGCCGACCACAGCGGCGATGTCGCCGGCGTAGCAGCACTCAATGTCCTCACGGTGATTGGCGTGCATCTGGAGGATGCGGCCAATGCGCTCCTTCTGCTTCTTGGTGGAGTTGAGCACGGTGGTACCGGTGTTCAGCACGCCGGAGTATACACGCACAAAGGACAGACGGCCCACGAAGGGATCGGTGGCGATCTTAAAGGCCAGGGCGGAGAAGGGGGCGTTGTCATCGGCATGACGCTCATCCTCTTCCTCGGTATCGGGATCAATACCCTTGATGGCAGGAATGTCCACGGGAGAGGGCATATAGTCCACGATGGCGTCCAGCAGCTTCTGAACACCCTTGTTGCGGTAAGAGGTACCGCAGACCACAGGAACCATGACGTTGTCAATGGTGCCCTTACGGATGGCCCGGCGGATCATGTCCTGAGGAACTTCCTGCTCCTCCAGAACCAGCATCATGATCTCCTCGTCGATGTCGGCACAGGCGTCCAGCAGCTTGGTGCGGTACTCCTGGGCCAGCTCCATCATATCCTCGGGGATGGGCTCCACGCGCATATCCTTGCCCAGCTCGTCGTAATAGACGTCGGCGTCCATCTCCACCAGATCAATGATGCCCTTGAAGGTGTCCTCAGCGCCGATGGGCAGCTGGATGGGCACCGCATTGCACTTCAGTCGGTCGTGGATCATGTTCAGCACGTTGAAGAAATCGGCGCCCATGATGTCCATCTTGTTGACGTAGATCATGCGGGGCACGCGGTAGTTGTCGGCCTGACGCCACACAGTCTCAGACTGGGGCTCCACGCCGCCCTTGGCGCACATGACGGTAACAGAGCCGTCCAGCACACGCAGGGAACGCTCCACCTCCACGGTGAAGTCCACGTGACCCGGGGTATCGATGATGTTCAGACGGGTCTGGGGGAACTGGTTCTTGGTGCCCTGCCAGTAGCAGGTGGTAGCGGCGGAGGTGATGGTGATACCACGCTCCTGCTCCTGCGCCATCCAGTCCATGGTGGCGGTACCCTCGTGGGTCTCGCCGATCTTGTAGTTCACGCCGGTGTAGTACAGAATACGCTCGGTAGTGGTGGTCTTGCCCGCATCGATGTGGGCCATGATGCCGATGTTACGGGTATTCTCCAAAGAAACTTTTCTAGACATACTTCGTCTCCTTTTGGATTACCAGCGGTAGTGGGCGAAGGCCTTGTTGGACTCGGCCATCTTGTGGGTGTCCTCGCGCTTCTTCACAGCGCCGCCCAAGTTGTTGGCAGCGTCCATGATCTCGCCGGCCAGACGCTCCTTCATGGTCTTCTCGCCGCGGTTGCGGGCATAAGCGGTCAGCCAGCGCAGACCCAGGGTCTGGCGGCGCTCAGGGCGGACCTCGATGGGCACCTGGTAGGTGGCGCCGCCCACACGGCGGGCCTTGACCTCCAGGGAAGGCATGATGTTCTCCAGGGCCTGGGTGTAGACCTCCATCGGCTCCTTGCCGGTCTTGTCCTTGATGATCTCGAAGGCGCCGTAGACCACCTTCTGAGCCACGCCCTTCTTACCGTCCAGCATAATGCTGTTGGTCAGCTTGGTAACCAAAACAGAGTTATACAGCGGATCGGGCAGAACCTCCCGCTTGGGTACATTTCCTCTTCTGGGCACTTTGCTTCCCTCCTTCATATAGAATTCAATGAAATCATAGGTACTCGTCATACATTGGTATGGCGTGTAATGCCTGTCCGAGGTCTGCCCATACTTAATATATAGGTAAACGCTCGGCAAGGCGGGGTTGCCTTGCGCAAACGCACAATGCAATTCAAGTAGAAATAACTTTACAGGGTAAAATTACTTCTTGCCGGCCTTGGGCCGCTTGGCGCCGTACTTGGAACGGGCCTGCATCCGGCCGTTGACGCCCTGGGTGTCCAGGCTGCCGCGGATGATGTGGTAACGCACACCGGGGAGGTCCTTGACACGGCCGCCGCGGATCATCACCACGGAGTGCTCCTGAAGGTTGTGGCCGACGCCGGGGATATAGGCGGTGACCTCATAGCCGTTGGTCAGACGCACACGGGCGATCTTACGCAGAGCGGAGTTCGGCTTCTTAGGAGTGGAAGTACGAACGGCGGTGCACACACCTCTCTTCTGAGGAGAAGGCAGATCGGTCTCGCGGTTCTTCAGGGTGTTCAGGCCATGCTGAAGGGCGGGAGAAGTGGACTTGTAGGTCACCTGCTCACGGCCCTTGCGGACCAGCTGATTAAAAGTAGGCATGATTTTCCTCCTTTCCAAAAGTCTGCCCCAGATGGGGCATGGTATTTATTTTAACAAAATAAGGGGGACCTTATTCTGCTAAAAACAAAAAAGTTTGGGACTTATACCACGGCGGCAATGGCGGCTCCCACGGCGATGCCGCAGGCCTCGCCCAGCAGCTTCATGTTCTCCGCCTGCTCCACCCGCACGCCCGCGCGGACGGCCTCCTGGACCAGAGGCTGCAGGATACGGGGATCTGCGTCCCGGGCGATATAGATCTTCTTCGCCCTTCCGTCCCTCAGGGCGCGGCGGGCCTGTTTGCTCCCCACGACCTTTTGGGCCTGTTTGAGTTCTTCCAGCATCTCGGTGCCCTCCTCCTCGCCGTCACAAGCGCCCAGGCACTGCTCCGGCTCTCCAGTCCCCCCCGCTCGATCGGGTCCGGGTCTGGGTTCTTTCAGGTTTTCATCGGGTAAAAGGGCGCAAAGTCCCTTACCACCGCAATTTTGAATTATAACATCATGTCAAGGCCCCGTCAAGATAAATTTTCCCGGAAATTTGCAGTTCTGTCGCCTCTTTCTGGCCGCTTTGTCCAAAAGCCGGTCCTGCGCCTGGGAACCTTTTATCCCTCCGCATCGTCTAAATTTTAATAAGAGGATTGTTCCCGTCCCGCGCCCTGGTACAATATCCATAAGGAATCATCGAAAGGAGGCCCCCACTATGAAACGCGCCCTCGCCCTGCTTCTGGTCAGCGCCCTGTCCCTCTCCCTGCTGTCCGGCTGCTCCGCCGGACCCGCCGCGGAGCAGCTTTCCGCAGAACCCATTTCCCTGACCGCACAGGAGCTGGCCGCCCACGGCCCGGACGTTCAGGACGCCTGCGACGCCCTCTCCTCCTTCGGCCTGGAACTGCTGCAAAACACAGAACAGTCCGGTGAGAGCACCCTCCTCTCCCCGCTCTCCGTGATCCTGGCCCTGTCCATGGCAGCCAACGGGGCGGAGGGCGAGACGCTGGCTCAGTTCCAGGAGGCGCTGGGCGGCGTCTCTCTGGAGGCCCTCAACGCCGCCTGTCAGTCTCTCCTGTCTGATTACCGGCAGCTGGGCGGCTCAACCCGGGCCAGCATCGCCAACAGCCTGTGGGTGGATCCGGAGGGGCAGATCTCTGAGGAGTTCATCGGCCGCTGCATGGGGATCTACGGCGCCGAGGTCTTTCAGGGGGAGCTGTCCGCCCCCGCTGTCGTGGATAACGTGAACCGCTGGGTGTCGAAGCAGACGGAGGGACTCATTCCGAAGCTGGTCCAGCAGCCCTTCCCCGAGGACACCGCCGCCCTGCTGATCAACGCCCTCTATCTGAACAACACCTGGGAGCTGGCATTCGATCCCAACAGCACCTATCCCCGGGAATTTACCCACAGCGGCGGCCAGGTGGAACGGATGGACTTTCTCCACCATTCCTTCACTGACCTGCTCTACCTCCAGGGCGAGGGCGCTCAGGTGGTGGTGCTGCCCTACGATGACGGTCGGCTGGCCTTTGCGGCCATCCTGCCCGACTCCCCCGACCTGAGCGGATGGCTGGACTCCCTGGACGGAAACGCCCTGTCCCGGCTGGTACAGGGGGCGGAGGAGCAGCGGTTCTTATATCTGGCTTTTCCCAAATTTGAAGCTGAGTGGAGCGGCTCGCTTCAGAAGATCTTAACGGACATGGGGCTGGAGGACGCCTTCACCCCCGGTCAGGCCGATTTTTCCCGGATGGGCGATCACCCCAACGGCTATTACCTGAGCGAGGTCCTCCACGCCGCCAAGCTCCAGGTGAACGAGAAGGGCACTGAGGCGGCCGCCGCCACACTGGTCGCACCCGCCAGCGGCGCTCCCCCACCGGAGCAGGGCGTCGAGCTGCTGCTGGACCGCCCCTTCCTGTACGGCATCTTTGACCGGCAGAACGGCGTCCCCCTGTTTCTGGGAACCTTTGAATGAATGAGGAATTGATCCAAACGATCCAACAAATCCAGTCCCCTATCCGGCCCACCCTCCAATTCCTAACTCCTAACTCCTAATTCCTAATTCCTAACTCCTAACTCCGTGCATATCCCGCCTCCCTCCGGGCATCCTAGCCCGGAAAGGAGGGAATGTGATGAACGTCCACGTCAATGAAAACTGTATTGGTTGCGGCCTGTGCGTCAATATGTGCGGCAGCGTCTTTCTGATGACCGAGGAGGGGGTCGCCGCCGCCCGGGACGAGATTTTCCCGGAACAGGAGGGTCAGGTCCAGGAGGCCGCCGAGAGCTGCCCCGTCAATGCCATCGAGATCCTCCACCATTGATGCGTCCGAAACCAAAGCAGGCGGGGCCGTCCCACGGGACGGCCCCGCCTGCTGATTGCCGCCAGACAGAGCAATGCCCCCGCCCGTTCGCTCCAGAAAGGAACCACCGGCCCAGGGGCACCAACATATTTTAAAAGGCTGGAAGGTTGCTCAGGCGTGATGCTTCGTCCAGGTGTGAGTATAGGACCACATGATCCCCACCACAGCGGCCAGCAGGGCGGCCACAGTCACGATCTCATTCAGCATGATAACTCAACTCCTTTCCTGTTCTGTCATTATCTTACTCCTCCTCCCTCCATCCTGTCAATGGACGCTCCGCCGATTCTTCTCCCGGCTCTTCCCAGCCCCGTTGTGCATTTTTTCGTCTTTTCCACAAATTCAAAAACAGATACTATTTTGCTTCATTTCATGTTAATTTTCCGTTAAGAACATGGATTCATTCATTTAATTTTATACATTCTGTTTTGTAATGGGCCAACATTCCTCCATTCTCTAGGAAAACGACGGACCGCCACATGCCCGCCGGTCTTTCCCAATTTTCCCCGCGGCTCCTCTCCCTTCAAATTGTTCTATCTTGACCTTTTTATGTTCCATCTCTCCAGACGTCATCCGAAGTACACCCGCCCAGACGGCCCCCGCTCAAGCGAAATGGCCCCGCCGCGGAACGATATGTTCCGCGGCGGGGCCGCAAAGGGAGGCAGCGTCCGGCGGGACATGGATCACCAGGGGAAGCCGCCGAAGGGCCAGCCGGTGGAGGGCTGCTGCTGGACCTGCTGATTGGACTCCTGCTGAGGTTGGTTGGCCGCCTCAGTCTGCTCATTCTTCTCGTCAAAGGTGATGGTCAGTTCCATTTTGTCCTCGCCCCGCAGCACGGTCAGCTTGGCGGTATCCCCCGCCTTATAGCCGGAGGACAGGGCAGCGGTGAGGGCCGTGCTGGAGTCGATAGCAGTATCATCGATGGCAATGATGATGTCATCGGCCTGCAAGCCCGCCTTCTGGGCACAGGACCCATCCGCCACGCTCTCCACATAAGCTCCGGCACTGACGCCATAGTGCTGGGCATAGTCGGGAACCGAGGTCACCTGCACCCCCATATAGGGCTTGCCGGTAACATATCCGTTTTCAATCAGATCGGTGATGATCTCCTTCACATCGTTGATGGGGAGGGCGAAGCCCAGGCCCTCAGCGGAGACGCCGGAGCTGCTCTGGGTATACTTGGCGGTCACGATGCCCACCACATTTCCATAGCTGTCAAACAGAGGGCCGCCGGAGTTGCCAGGATTGATGTCACAGTTGGTCTGAAGGACATTCAGCGTGGTGGTCTCCGCAGCGCCGGTGCTGGGGTTGGTGCTGGTGGTGGTGATCAGCCGGTCCAGAGCGGACACCAGGCCGTCCGTCAGGGAGTAGGTCAGCTCACCCAGGGGGTTGCCGATGGTATAGACGCCCTCGCCCACCACAAGCTGGTCGCTGTCCCCCAGCTTTACCGGGGTCAGGTCAGAAGCCTCGATCTTCAGCACGGCCACGTCGTTATCCTGCTCTCCCCCTACCAGCTTGGCGGTATATTGTTTGCCGTCCGCGAAGGAGACCTCAATGGACACCGAGCTGTCCTTGGCCGCATCCTCAATCACGTGGTAGTTGGTGACGATATAGCCGTCCTGGGTCAGCACAAAGCCGGACCCGCTGGCGGCGGAGGTGGTAGTCTGTCCAAAGATATTCACCGACGTGGTGGACACCGTGATGCCCACACAGGAGGCCAGGTTGCTGGCATAGAGCTGCTCTGGAATCATGGGCTCCCCTCCATTGCTGTTGGCTACCGTGTCCACCTCCACAGTGGGCCGCTCGCTCTCATAGATCACGGTGTCCCCCCGGTCCATCTGCCGGTACAAGGCGGCTCCGCCTACACCGGCTCCGCCGCCCACCACGGCGCAGGCCAGCAGAAGAGCAACCGCCTTGGTAGGAAAGCCATGGTGCTTCCGGGGCTGCTCCGGTCCACCAGGTGCGCCGGGGCCCGCGGGAATGGGATCGGTGTAGTCTCCGAAGCCGCCGCGGTATCCGTCGTTCTCACTATTATAAAAGTTGAAATCATTGGTCCCCATATTGATCCACTCCTTAAGTTCTTTGTTCTGGAGGTCTATCCTTTTGACATTGCCCAGTATACGGGAAAAATATGAAAAAACCATGAAGAAAAATCGCGGCTTTTTTTAATTTTTCCCGTCAGTCCCCAGTTTCATCTCTCCCTCCCAAGAAAACAGCGTGTTCCCGCCCCAAAATGGGGCAGGAACACGGCTTTGATACACAGGATACAGGCGTTCAATTCTCGGGGCGCTCCCGCAGCAGGGCCATGATGTCCTCGGCCGCCGCAGCCAGATCCAGGCGCAGTCCCTCAAACAGCCCCAGCTTCACCAAGTTCAGGGCAATGAGGGCCACCGTGGGGCCAAGCACCATTCCCAGTACACCCCCCAGGCGCATCCCTACATAAATGCTCACCAGGGAGAGGATGGGGGACAGCCCCGTCTGATCGCCCACGACCTTCGGCTCGCCCACCCGGCGGAACATGGCAATCACGCCCCAGATCAGCATGATCTGGATGGCCTGAGCGTAATCGTGGGTGAACAGGGCCAGAAAGGCCCAGGGCACCATGATCGTCCCTGCCCCCACGATGGGGATGAAGTCCAGCATGGCCAGCCCCAGGGCCAGCAGCAGGCCGTAGGACTGTCCGATCAGGAAAAAGCCCACCAGCAGGATGAAAAACACCCCCACCGACAGTAGAAGCTCCGCCCGCAGATAGCCTCCGAAGGCGGCCAGGGCGATATTCCGCACCTGGACCACAAAGCGGAGGAGCCGCTCGTGGGTGTGCTGGGCCGCCCGGGCCCGGAGTTCCGGATAGTCCACTGTCAGCATATAGGCCGCCATCACATAGATGATGAGCGCCAGGCCAAAGGACGGCACTCGCTTGGCCTTCTCTGTGGTAAAGGCCACCGCATTCTGCAATATGTTGGGCACTGCCGTGTTCAGCCAGTCCATCAGCCCGTCGGCCACCGACTGCACCGACTCTGTCAGCTCCGGCGGCACCAGGGTCCACAGCTGGAAGGAGATCAGCTCCAGCTGATCCAGCACGGTGCGCAGTCCCTCCAGCAGTCCCTCCCAGTTCTGGACCAGAGAGACCAGCTCGGCCCCCGCCGCATAGCCCAGATAGCCGATCCCGCCCCCCATCAAGCCAAACAGGAGCAGCAGGATCAGCAGGGAGGACAGCTTTCTGGGCCAGTGCAGCCGTTTTTGGAGCCACTGCACCGGCGGATGGAGCAGGGCCGCGGTGATCAGCGCCGCCACAAAGGGGGCGCACAGGGACAGCAGGGGCAGCCCCACCGCCCGCAGCAGCCACAGCGCCAGCAGGGCCAGCACCAGCCTCAGGCCCAGCCGAAGCCACAGCCGCCCCCGCTGGGGCCAGGTCAGCTTCTTATCCTTCATAGAGACAGACTTCCTTTCCCAGAGCCAGACACACGGCCCGGCCCGCCGCTTCCGCGTCAGACGGCGCGGCCCCGGCCCGGAGTACCCGGGCCGGGGCCGCTGCTGCGCTCACTTCTCCCGGTAGATCATGCCGACCAGATTGGGGCCGGCATTGATGGCGATGACGCCGCCGATCTCATAGATCAGGTCGGCAGGCTGGCCCAGGGTCTGTGCACAGGCGTCGATCATGCGCTCCGCCTGCTCCGGGTTGCCGGCCCGGATAACTAGGTAGGGGGTGTTTGGCTCCCGGGTCTTTTGGCACATCTCCAGCAGGGTCGGGATCACATTCTTCTCTCCCCGCACCTTGGTCAGCACCTTGGAATCCCCGCCCTCAAAGGTCATCACAGGCTTCAGCCCCAGCGCCTCGCCCATAAAGGCGGCGGCGGCGGAGACCCGTCCGGACTTTTTGGCAAACCGCAGGTCCAGCGGGGCAAACAGCACCCGGGCATGGTCGATCCAGTCCTGGATATAGGCCAGGATCTCCTGGACGGGCTTCTCCTCCCGGGCCATCCGCGCCCCCTGCACCACCGCCCAGCCGTATGCCATGGTATAGAGGCGGGAGTCCAGGATGTGGATGCGGAAGGTCTCCTCCGCCTCCGGCCGGTCCTCATAGAACTCCTCCCGGGCCTGGAGCGCGTTCTGGTGGGTGGCAGAGCCCTTGGAGTTGATGGAAGTGTAGATCAGGTCGGTATACCCCTGTCGGAACGCCTCCTCAAAGCACTGGCTGAACACAAAGGGAGTCAGCTGGGCATGGGTAGGGATCTGCGGCGCGGCCAGCAGCATATCATAAAATTCCGTGGCGGTAAAATCAACACCGTCCTGATATTCCCGGGCTCCCATCGCAATGGGGAAGGGGAGCACCAGGATGTCCAGCTCCTCCCGCAGGGACCGAGGGATGTCTGAGGCGGAGTCGGTAACAAATTTTATCTTCTGTGCCATAGCGGCCTCCTGTTTTCTCTTGATACAAGCTTTACAACCTTGTTATTATCCCAGATGTCCGGTCAGATGTCAACAAAACGGGCTCAATCTTTCCTCTTTTTCATTTGAATCCGGCTCCCGTCCGGCCGCTGAATGTAAGTGTTGTTCAGCTGGGCCTCCAGATTGCCCCGGACGGCGTCCAGGTACTCCCGCCGCAGCAGGGCCTGCTCCTCTTTTTCCTCCGGTGTCAGGCCCTGGGCCGTCTTTGCCTTTTTTGCCAGCTCATTGATCCGCTGGATCTTCTTCTCATCCATATCGCTGCTCCTCCTATGGCGGCGCGCCGTCCGCCCTGAACTGATTAAATATACCGCTCCAGCACCAGCATGGTACGCCCCTTTTTGGACTGTCCCAGCACTTCCCGGACCACGCACTTCCCCAGCCCGCGGCAGGTGAGGACGTCCCCCGCCTCTACCACCCGGTCCGGCTTGGCGCACTCCCGGTGGTTCACCGACACCCGGCCAGCGCTGACCAGCTCCGCCGCCTTGGACCGGGAGGTGGAAAAACCGGAGGCCAGCACCGCATCCAGCCGCATGGCTGCCACAGTGTCCCGGATGGTCTTGACCTCCGGCGGGCGGGGAGAAAGCTCTGACACAGGGATCTCCCGCACCTTCAGCTTCCAGCGTCCGGCCCCCTCCCACTGGCTGAGGAGGATGGGCAGGGCCTCCCGCAGGACCACCACCTGACAGCGGCCGTCCTCCATCAGGATGTCCCCCAGCTTCTCCCGGGTCAGTCCCAGCCCCATCAGCCCACCCAAAATGTCCCGGTGAGACAGGGAGGAGTCCCGGGGAAACAGAGCCTCCAGGGCCGCCAGCGGCCCCTCCGGGTCAGCCAGAGCGTCCTCCGGCTCCTGCCAGTCGGGGAGAAAGCGGCACACCTGCCGTTCCGCCCCCTCGTATCCCCCGGTCCAGACACAGCGCGGGTGCCCCCACGCATTCAGCAGATCCTGCACCGACGCCTGCTCCCCCGGGGAGAGAAAGGGCGTGTGGGCCGGAATGCCCCGGTTTTGGGACAGCTCCAGCTTGTCCAGCACCCTGGCCAGCAGGACCCGCTCCTCTCCGTCCCTGGCACAGCGGTCCAGCAGCTCCCTTTTATTCATCTACCCGTCCTCCTGTCTTGTCCATCGTCCGCCCGGCGGGCTTCTGCTGACAGTATAGCAGAAAGCCGCTCCGCACTCAAGGGACTTTCACCATCTGTCTCTTCCCTTTTTCTGATCCCTACCGCTCCATTTTGCTGAACGCCATGCTCCTGTGCCAAAGCTTCTGCATCTTCCCCCCTTTCTTTTGTATAATCTACAAGTGTATATTATCTTGACAGCTGTCGTGCAATGCGCTATCATATCCTCGATCAAACCGGATGGAGTGTGAAGCATGGATCAAAAAAACGAGGGACATCTGGACCTGCGCCAGCGCAAGACCCGCGCCCTGCTGGTCAAGGCCCTGGCCGAGCTGATGGAGGAGCGGCCCTTCTCTGAGCTGTCTGTGGTGGATATATGCAGCCGGGCCATGGTCCACCGCACCACATTTTATGCCCATTTCAACGACAAGCGGGAGCTGCTCAGCTATCTGCTCTCCCAGCTGGAGCAGGAGTGTGTGGAGACCTGCCTGCCCAAGGAGGAGATGACCTCCCCAAAGGACTATTTCCTCACGGCGGCAAAAAATACCCTGGAGTTCTTTCAAAACCGCCGGTCTCTGTATCTGGCCTGTTTGAACAGCGGGATGGAGGCGGAGGTCCATGTCCTGTCCGACCGCGCGGCCCAGGAGCTATGTCTCCAGCTGTCCAGGCCCGCTTTCCGGGACGCCGCCCCCGAGGTGGATCCACAGATCGCCGCCCGCTTCTATATCGGGGCGGTGCTGGCCCTGATCCGGTGGTGGCTGACCAGCGACGCCCCAGTCTCACAGGAGACCCTGCTCTCCAATCTGTCTCACTTTATCCTGATCAACTGAAAACGGGGGTCTTTTATGGAACGTGAAAAGAAAACGGAAAGCCCCATGCTCAAGCTGGCGCGCTTCATTGTGGATAAACGGAAGGCCTTCTATCTGATCTTTCTGGCCTCCTTTCTCTTCTGCGCGGTCTCCATCAGCAAGGTGCACGTCAATGATGACATCACCACCTACCTCCCAGCCCACACGGAGACCAGGCGCGGTCTGACCCTGATGGATGAGGAGTTCATCACTCTGGGCAGCGCGAACATCATGGTATCCAATATCACCTACGACGCCGCCTACGCCCTCTCTTTAAAAATTGAGAAGCTCCCCGGCGTCTCCTCTGTGGAGTATGACGATACCCAGGAGCACTACCACGATTCCGCAGCCCTGTTCACCGTCTCCTTCGACGGTGAGGAGGATGACCCGGACACCGCCGCTGTCCTCCTCCAGGTGGAGCAGCTTCTGGACGGCCACGACTACTATCCCTCCACCACCGTTGGCCGGGACGAGTCGGCCAGCCTCCAGCAGGAGATGACCGTGATCCTGGCTATCGCCGCGGTGGTCATCGTGGTCGTTCTGCTGTTCACCTCCAAAAGCTACATGGAGGTCCCCGTCTACCTCATCGTCTTTTCCACCGCTGCAGTCCTGAACATGGGGACCAACTTCATCTTCGGGACCATCTCCTTCATCACCAACTCCATCGCCATCGTCCTTCAGCTGGCCATGGCCATCGACTACGCCATCATCTTCTGCCACCGGTACATGGAGGAGCGGGACAACGGCCTGGACGCCCGGGAGGCTGACATCGCCGCCCTGAGCAAGGCCATCATCGAGATCTCTTCCTCCAGCCTCACCACCATCTCCGGACTGGTGGCCCTGATGATGATGCAGCTGCGCATCGGCTTTGATATGGGCATCGTGCTGACCAAGGGCATCATCTTCAGTATGCTGTGCGTCTTTCTGCTGATGCCCGGCCTGCTGATGCTGTTCAGCGGCCCCATCGAAAGGACCCGCCACCGCAATCTGGTCCCCCACATCAACTGGTTCGGAAAGGGGGTCATCCACCTCCGCTACATTCTCCCTCCCATCTTTCTGGTGGTGCTGGTGGTCTGCGCCGTGCTGTCCAACCGCTGCGACTATGTCTTCGACACCAACGACGCTGATTTCGGCAACAAGCCCGACTGGCAGCTGGCCGAGGAGAAGGTCAGCCGCACCTTCGGGCAGAAAAATACCATCGCCGTCCTGGTCCCCCGGGGCAGCTATGAAAACGAGGGGAAGATCCTCCGGGAGGTGGCTGATCTGGAGCCCGTCACAACGGCCACCGGCCTTGCCAACATCGAGGTGGAGGATGGTCAAATGCTCACCGACGAGATGACGCCCCGGCAGTTTGCGGAGCTGGCCGGCGTAGATCTGGAGCTGGCCCGGCTGCTCTATCAGGCCTACGGTCTGAGCGTAGAGGAATACGGCGCCATCTTCCAGAATCCGGACGACTACGCCGTTCCCCTGATCGACGTGTTTGAATTTCTGCTGGAGCAGCGGGACAAGGGTGTGGTCAACCTGACCGGAGAACAGGCGGACAAGGTGGATGACCTGAAGGAACAGCTGGACATCGGTCTGGAACAGCTGCGGGGCGAAAACTGGACCCGCATGGTCTTTGTGGCCGACGTGCCCACGGAGGGGGCGGAGACCCAGGCCCTTCTCAGCCAGATCCGCTCCATCGCCCAGAAGTACTATGGAGACGATGTGCTTCTGGTGGGCAACTCCACCAACGCCCTGGATCTGGCCAACTCCTTCACCCAGGACAATATGAAGATCAGTATCCTCACCGTCCTGTTCGTCATGGTCATCCTGCTGTTCACCTTCAAGTCTGCCGGACTGCCCATCCTGCTGGTCCTGACCATCCAGGGCTCCATCTGGATCAACTTCACCGTCCCCGTGCTGACCCACACCAATCTCTATTTCCTCAGCTATCTGGTGGTCAGTTCCATCCAGATGGGCGCCACCATCGACTACGCCATCGTCATCACCAACCGCTATCTGGATCTCAAGACCCAGATGGATCACCGTCAGGCCGCGGTGGAGGCCCTGGACCAGAGCTTTTCCACCATCCTGACCTCCGGGACCATTATGTCGGTGGCCGGCTTCCTCATCGGAGGCATCTCCACCAACGCCACCATCGGCTCGGTGGGCCTCACCCTGGGCCGTGGCACCGTCACCTCCATCGTGCTGGTCATGACCGTTCTGCCCCAGCTGCTTATGCTGGGCGACGCGCTCATCGAACGCACTGCCATCACCCTCAACCGGGACCGAAAGCAGCGCTTTAACCAGGGCACCATGCGCCTGGACGGCCACATCCGGGGCCATGTGTCCGGCTTCGTGGACGGAGAATTCAAGGGCGTGCTCCACGGCAGCGTGGACGCACTGATCGAGAGCAAGTATCAGCAGCTGGACCTGCCTGACACCGGGAAGGAGGAACCCCATGAAACTGTATAAACGGGCTGTGGCACTGATCCTGACAGCTGCAACGCTCCTCTCCCTGGCCCCCCCTGTTTCTGCCGAGGGCGACCGCGTCACCATCTCCAGCGCCAAAGAGTTTTATGCCCTGGTCCAGAACTGCACCCGGGACGTCTGGTCTCAGGGGGTCACCGTGGAGCTCACCGCCGATTTGGATCTGAGCGGCTCTGATTTTCAGCCCATCCCCATTTTTCAGGGGACCTTCCACGGCAACGGCCACACCATCCGCGGCATCACCTATGACCACAAGGGCTCCACCCTGGGTCTGTTCCGCACCCTGGCGGAGAGCGCCGTGGTGGAGGGACTGTGCGTGGAGGGCCTGCTGGAGCCCCAGGGCTCCGCCAGCCAGCTGGGCCTGCTTGCCGGCGAAAATTACGGCGCCATCCGCTCCTGCTCCGCCAAAGGGACCGTCTCCGGCCAGGAGGACGTGGGCGGCCTGGTGGGAGTCAATGGAGAGACCGGCCGCATCGAAGGCTCCTCCAGCCAGGTCCAGATCTCCGGTGTGACCAATGTGGGCGGCATTGCCGGCCAGAATCTCGGCACGCTGGACCGGTGCATCAACACCGGGGCGCTGAACTCCGATCCCGACCAGGAGATCCCCACCAGCGTGGGTGGTGTTGCCGGACTGTCCCGGGGCACCATCCAAAGCTGCTCCAACAGCGGCGAGATCGGGTACCAGCACCTGGGCTATAACGTGGGCGGCATCGTGGGCCTTCAGTCCGGGAGCGTTCTCCAGTGCTCCAACACCGGACAGGTGTGGGGCCGCAAGGACGTGGGCGGCATCGCGGGGCAGTTCGAGCCCAACGCCGAAGTGACCTATGGCGACTCCCCCATGGACCGGCTGAACGACAGCCTGGCCGCCCTGTTCGATGAGATGGAGGTCTTTGCCAATCAAGTCAATGAGATCGCCGGCCGGGGCGTGGAGGACGCTCAGGTGATCCATGACGCCCTCTCCTCCATCCAGGACCGGACCTATGACGCCGGCAAGGAGGGGAAGGATGACTTCCAGGCTATGTCCGACGACCTCTACCAGTACACCAACGACATCAGCGATGCGCTGGACAGCCTGCGGGACCATGTGGACCGCTTCAGCAACGACGCCTTTGATGACCTCAACGAGCTTTTAGACCAGGCCGACCACCTCAGCCGGCGGCTCAACGATCTGCTAGACCACCTGGACGGCGGCCTTGGCGACGCAGTGCGGGCTCTGGACCGCACAGTGACTGGCATTCGGGATCAGGCCCGGGCCATTCAGACCCACATCACTCAGATGAAACAGGAGCTGGAGGCCCTGAAGCAGTACATTCTGGAGGTCGCGAAGCTGATCGCGGAAAAGGACTATGAAGGCGCGCTTCAGCTGCCCTTTCCCTCCCTGAATCCCAAGGAGCACATCCAGGGCATCCACACCGCGCTGGACAAGATCTCTTCTCTGCTGCTCCAGCTGCCCAGCCAGTGGCGGGAGATCTTTGAGCAGCTCTCCGACGACCTGGGCGATGACCGGGACCGGATCCAGCGGGCCCTGGACGCACTGAATGACGCCGCCTCCCATCTGGTGGACGCCGGTGACCGGCTCATGGACCAGGTCTCCGGCGATCTGGACGGGGTGGATCTGGGGGCCGATCAGATCCGGAAGCTGTTGAAGGACTACACCGACCAGCTGGGGGATAAGGCACAGGCCGCCGTGGACGACATCGACGCCCAGCTGGATGTGATCCAGGACCGGGTGGACCAGATGACCCAGTACGCCGGTCAGGACACCCAGGAGCTGCACACCACCACCCTGAGCATGATCCAGCATCTTGATGTGGTCCGGCAGGCCATCTATGACCTGGGTAAAGAGCCGGAGATCACCATTACCGACCTCACTGATATTACCCAGGGCCCCGGCCTCATCTCCGGGTGCGCCGCCTCCTGCACCGTCAACGGCGACGCCAATGTGGGCGGCATTGCGGGCAATGTCTCCCCAGAGCTGGGAGACGACCCGGAGGAGACCCTGGAGCTGGACGATCTGAAGCTGCTGGCCGATGTGTACGCCACCATGCGCGCCGTCATCCGCAACTGCCGCTTCAACGGCGATGTGGTGGTCAAAAACGACTGCGGCGGCGGCATCGCCGGCCGGTGTGAAATGGGCGCTATTCTGGACAGCGCCGCCCGCGGCACAGTGGAGACCGGCACCGACTACTGCGGCGGCATCGCCGGCCGGACCAAAGGCTCTCTCATCCGCTGCTCCAGCCTGGTAGACCTCACCGGAGAGAGCTGGCTGGGCGGCGTGGCCGGTCTGGGCGAGGACCTTCTGGACTGCCGCGCCATGGTCCGTGCCCAGGGAGACGGGGAGTACTGGGGCGCCATCGCCGGACAGGCGGAGGGCAACCTGGCCGGAAACCGCTATCTGATGGAGGATCTGGCCGGTCTGGACGGCGTGGACTACGCCGAGCTGGCCCAGGGCCTTGATTTCGATGCCTTCCGCCAGCTGGACTACCTCCCTGAGGACTTCCTTACCTTCTCCTACCGCTTCACCGTCAACGGCTCCCTCCTGGCGGAGGTGCCCTTCGACTACGGAGGGGACCTGGACCCGGAGCCGATTCCCGCTCCCCCGGAGCAGAACGGGCAGTACGGCCAGTGGCCCTTCTTCCCGACCAAGGATCTCCGCCGCTCCATGGTGCTGGAGGCGGAATTTGAGGATCCCACCTCCACCCTGTCCAGCGGCGAGGACATCCCCACCCTGCTGGCCCAGGGGATCTTCTCCCCGGACGCCAAGCTGACCATTCGCGCCCAGTCCGTGGAGGAGGACGCGGTGGAGGGCTGTGCCAGCGTGGGCGCGTGGACCTACTCCGTAACGGGCAGCAAGGAGGACACCGTGACCCTCCGCCTGCGGACGGAGGGGGCGGAGCACCCGGACGCCGCACTCTATCAGGACGGGCGCTGGTCCCGTGTGGAGGGAGAGCTGGACGGCAGCTATCTGGTCTTTCAGGCCCCGGTCCAGGGGCAGGTCATGCTGCTGGATCAGAGAGCGCTGCCTGTGCTGGCTGTCGCCCTGTGCGGCGGCGGCGTCCTCGCCCTGCTGCTGGCCCTGTTTCTCATCCGCCGCCGGCGGCAGAGAAAGTCGCTGGCAGCTGCTCCCCAGTCAGAGGACCTCTCCCAGCCCGTGGGCTGATTTGTACACAGCGCCCAACAGAAAACAGGAGGACTGCCGCCATGGCAGTCCTCCTGTGTCATTCACTCCACGATCTCAAGCAGCTGGGAGACTTCCTTCCGGGGAGGGGCGTTCTTGGCTCCCTCCAGCGGATAGCCCAGCGCGATCAGATTGGTGACCCGCTCATTGTCCGGCAGGGTGAGATATTGGCGGATCTTGTTCTCATCAAATACGCCCAGGATCACGCTCCCGACCCCCTTGCTGTGGGCCGCCAAACAGAACGTCTGATTTGCGATCCCGGCGTCAAACATTTCCCAGCGGTCCTCCTGCGTGGTCGAATAGCTGCCGTCCGGTTCATAGCCGCTGACCTTCGTCACCACAGAGACGATCACCAGCGCGTTGCAGCGCACGATCGTCTTGGCATTAAAGTCAAAGCCCAGCACACAGTTCTGCGCGATCTTCTCCTTGAGGTCCGCGTTTTTGACCACATGATACCGCACCACCTGGGTATTTTTCCAGGATGGGGAAAACCGGGCCAGGTCCACGATCTCCCGCAGCGTATCTCCGCTGATGTCCTGATCGGAATACTTTCGGACGCTTCTTCTGGTTTGAATACATACATCGACCTGCATCAGGATCCCTCCGTAGCGTTTTGGATCTGAGCCATTCTATCACAGGGTCCATTTTATGTCAAATTATTCTCCCGCGGCGGGAGCCGCCCGTTTCATATCCCGGGCTTCTTCCCGCCTCTACCAATAGTGGTATCGCTTATGCAGCAACACCAGCGCGGACACCGCCGCCACAGCCCCCAGCCCCTCGGCGGCGATCACCGCGGACCAGATCCCGTCCAGCCCAAACAGCAGGGGCATCAGCAGCACCATCCCGCCCCGGAGCAGCAGAGAGCGCAGGAAGGAGAGCAGGGCCGACACCACCCCGTTGCACAGGGCGGTAAAGAAGGAGGAGGCATAAATATTGATACCGCAGAACAGATAGCCCAGCGCAAACAGGCGGAAGCCCTGCACGGTCATCTCCAGCAGCTCCGGGTGGTATCCCACAAAGGCAAAGGACAGGGGATAGCTCAAAGCCTCCGAGACCACCACCATCGCAGCCGAGGTCACCCCGACGACCCACAGGCTCTTGCGGAACACGCTTTTCAGCTCGCTCTGATTGTCCGCGCCGTAGTGGTAGCTGACAATGGGCGCGCTGCCGATGGAAAAGCCCAAAAATGCGGCCACAAAGACAAAATCCACATACATCATCACCGAGTAGGCCGCCACGCCCAGCTCACCTACCATGCGCATCAGCTGGAGATTATACAAAATGCTGATCACCGAGGAGGAGATGTTGCTCATCAGTTCGGATGAGCCGTTGCTGCACGCCTGAAGCAGCTGCCTGGGATAGAGCTGGCTCCTGGTCAGCCGCAGGCCGGAACGCTCCCCCGTGGCAAAATAGAACAGCGGAATGATGCCGCCCACAACATACCCCAGCACGGTAGCGATGGCCGCCCCTGCGATCCCCAGATGGAACACCGCGATGAGCACATAGTCCAGCACCATATTGGTCACACCCGCCGCGATAGAGTACGCCAGCCCCAGCTGGGGCCGCTCCGCCACCACAAAAAAGCTTTGAAAGCAGACCTGGAGCATGAACGGAACGCTTCCCAGCAGAAGGATCCGCCCATATACCACGCAGTCCCGGATCAGCGCGTCGCTGGCCCCCGCCCGCCGGGCAATGGGCTCGGTGAGCCAGACGCTCACCACAGTCAGCACACCCCCCAGCAGGATCACGGCGTAAATAATCATGGAGAAGTACCGCTGAGCCAGCTCCCGGCGGCCCTCTCCCAGTGTGCGGGCCACGATCGCGCTGCCCCCCGTCCCCAGCATGAAGCCGAAGGCCCCGATGATCATAGCCACGGGGAAGATGATATTGACGGCCGAGAGAGCCATATCTCCCACCAGATTGGAGACGAACAGGCCGTCCACCACGCTGTAAATCGAGGCGATCACCATCATCACCACCGACGGCAGGGTGAACCGCAGCAGCCGCCCGTATGTAAAATGGTCTGACAGCTTGATCTTCATACTTCCTCCCACTCCTCCGGGGCAGGCTGGGCCAGCAGGGGCTCCGCCTCCTCCCGAATGGCGTTCAAATATCGATGGCTCAGGTCCAAAAAGGTCCGCCGCTCCTCCGGTGTCAGGCGCAGAAAGGCCCGCTCCTCCATGGACAGCGTGGGCTCCACCGCCAGGCGCAGCAGCTCCTCCCCACGGGCCGTCAGGGACAGCAGCTTGTTGCGCCGGTCGCCGGACATACTCTCCATCCGCAGATACCCCCGGCTCTCCAGCTTTTTCAGTGCGGAGTTCACCGTCTGCTTGCTGAGGAACAGCGCACTGCACAGCTTGGTCTGAGTCATGGGCCCCCGGGCCTCCCCCAGCAGATACAGCACCCAGAACACACTGTCCGACAGGCGGTAGTGCCGGGCCAGACGGTGGTAAATGATATTCATTTCCTTATCCGCCTCATTGAACTCCCGGATGAACCGGGAAAAAGTCAGTTCTTCCATCACAGCCTCCACATTGTCCGATTTCGGACCATATTATAGTCCGAAATCAGACGGTTGTCAACTCCCCGCTTTACAGTCACCTTTGAACGTGATATAGTTCATTACACAAGTGACAAACCAACGAACGAGGAGGGGATCACATGGGAACGCCCCCGGGGGACAGCCCCTGATCTATCTCCAGATCGCCCGGATGCTGGAGACGACATCCTCCGGGGCATCTATCAGGAGGAGCAGGTCCCCAGCACCAATGAGCTGGTCTGGCAGTTCCCGTAACTCCACAGACAGAAAATGGCCCGCACACCTGACGGTGCGCGGGCCATTCTGTATATTTCAGCGATTTCCTTATGCCATCAAGGAGCACACCAGCTGGGCGTACTCCGCCGGATCTTCCAGCGGCAGGTCAGCCAGCAGCAGGGCCTGACCGTAGAGCAGCTTGGCGTACTTCTCCACCGTGGCCTGATCCCCGGCGTCTACCGCCTTCTTTAGCGCGGCATAGGGGGCGGAGTCGGCGTTGAGCTCCAGCACCCGCTCGGCCTTCATGTGCTCGCCGCCCTCCATCTTCCGCATATAGCGCTCCATCTCCAGAGAGACAGGACCGTCGGCGGACAGGCAGCAGGCGCCGGACTTCAGGATCTTGGACAGGCGAACCTCCTTGACCTGATCTCCCAGGGCGGCCTTTACAGCTTCCAGGACGGGCTTGCCCTCCTCAGCCTTCTCCTCGGCCGCCTTCTTCTCCTCCTCCGTCTGGGGCAGAGCGTCCTCGGCGGTGGCAGACTTGAACTTTTTGCCGTCGATCTCACCCAGGGCCTGCATAACAAAGTCGTCCACATCCTCGGTGCAGTAAAGGATTTCATACCCCTTGTCCAGGATGCGCTCCACCTGGGGCAGCTTGGCGATCTTGTCCACGCTCTCGCCGCAGGCGTAATAGTAGTAGGGCTGCTCCTCCGCCATCCGGCCCTGATAGGCCTCCAGCGTGGTGTTCTTCCCCTCCTTGGAGGACCAGAACAGCAGCAGGTCCTTCAGATTGTCCTTGTGGGCGCCGTAGTCCGCCACCACGCCGTACTTGATCTGGCTGCCGAAGGCGGTCCAGAACTGCTCGTACTTCTCCGGGTCCTCCTTTTGCAGCTTGACCAGCTCACCCTTGATTTTCTTCTCCAGGGCGGAGGCGATCACCTTCAGCTGCCGGTCGTGCTGGAGGACCTCACGGCTGATGTTCAGCGAGAAGTCGGGGGAGTCCACCACGCCCTTGACAAAGCGGAAGTAGTCGGGCAGCAGGTCGGCACACTTGTCCATGATGAGCACACCGGAGGAGTAGAGCTGCAATCCCTTCTGGTACTCCCGGGTATAGAAGTCATAGGGCGCCTTCTGGGGGATATACAGCATGGCCTTATAGGTCACCGCGCCCTCGGCGCTGGTGTGGACCACCGCCAGGGGGTCCTGCCAGTCCATGAACTTCTCCTTATAGAAGGCGTTGTACTCCTCGGCGGTCACCTTGGACTTCTGCCGCTGCCACAGGGGGACCATGGAGTTGATGGTCTTCCACTCCTTCACCGTCTCCCACTCGGGCTTGTAGTCGTCCCCCGCGTCGGCGGGCTTCTCCTTCTGGCGGTAGTCCTCCACCTCCATCACGATGGGGTAGCGGATGTAATCGGAGTACTTTTTGATCAGTTCCTGGAGCTTATAGGTCTCCAGATACTGGTCATAATTCTCCTCATCGGCGTTTGCCTTGAGGTGCATGATCACATCGCTGCCGGGGGCGTCCTTCTCGCACTGGGTGACCGTATAGCCGTCCGCCCCGTCCGACTGCCACATCCAGGCCTCGTCGCTGCCATAGGCCCGGGAGACCACCGTCACATGGTCGGCCACCATAAAGGCGGAGTAGAAGCCCACGCCGAACTGACCGATGACGTCGATGTCCTCCCCCTTCTCCTCCTTAGCCAGGTCCTGCTTGAACTGGAAGGAGCCGCTCTTGGCGATGGTGCCCAGGTTGTTTTCCAGCTCCTCCCTGGTCATGCCCACGCCGTTGTCGGACACGGTCAGGGTACGCATCTCCTTGTCAGGCACAATGGTGATCTTCAGGTCCTTCCGGTCCACCGGCACCTGATCGTCGGTGAGGGCCTTGTAGGCCAGCTTGTCCTCCGCATCACTGGCGTTGGAGATCAGTTCCCGGAGGAAGATCTCCTTGTGGGTATAGATCGAGTTGATCATCAGGTCCAGCAGACGCTTGGATTCCGCCTTAAACTGCTTCTTTGCCATAGCATTTGATTCCTCCATGTATAGAAATATAATAAATCAACAAATCGGAGCGCTATCGTTAGCACTTATTCTCTTCAAGTGCTAATGATAGCGCTCTTTACAGAAAAATTCAAGGGGGTTCACAGTTTTTTTACAGTTTTCCCGCACTGAAAATTTTCCTGTCAAGGGGCTTGACAATCTCCCCCATTTCCGTTATTGTATTGTTGTACTAATCATCTAATACAATAACACAAACAAGGAGGCACGTCTATGGACTGGAGGTTCACCGACGACCGGCCCATCTGGCTCCAGCTAACGGAGCAGCTCACCCGGCGAATCATCACCGGGGTCTATCCACCAGGGAGCCGCCTGCCCCCGGTGCGGGAACTGGCCGCTCAGGCAGGGGTCAACCCCAACACCATGCAGCGGGCCCTGGCTCAGCTGGAACAGGACGGCCTGGCTTTCGCTGATCGAACCGCCGGCCGGCTGGTAACAGAGGACACCTCTGTGCTGGACGCTGTGCGGAGGGCCCAGGCCAGGGTTCTCATCGAACACTACTATGACTCTATGGCCGAACTGGGCTACGCCCGGACCGAGGCCGCAGAGCTTTTAAAGGAGGAGCATCTATGAGTGACAATCTAATCGTCTGCCAAGGTCTGGTCAAGTCCTATGGGCACAAAGCAGCCCTGACCGGCATCGATCTGGAGGTGGGCCGGGGCCGGATCGTGGGCCTGCTGGGCCCCAACGGCAGCGGAAAGACCACCCTGATCAAGCTGCTGTGCGGGTTGCTCCGGCCCACCGCCGGGAACCTCGCTGTGGCGGGGCTGCCCGTCGGGCCTGAGACGAAGGCCTTGGTGAGCTATCTGCCCGACCGGATGTACTTCGCCAGCTGGATGCGGGCGGTGGATCTGTTTGATCTGTTCCGGGATTTTTATCAGGACTTTGATTATGACAAAGCCCTTGCTATGTGCAGGAGCCTGGGTGTGGAGCCGAAGGACCGGCTGAAATCCATGTCCAAGGGCACGAAGGAGAAGGTCCAACTGGTGCTGGTCATGGCCCGGAAGGCCCAGCTGTATCTGCTGGATGAACCCATCGCCGGAGTAGACCCGGCGGCCCGGGATTTTATCCTCCGCACCATTTTGACCAACTACAATGAGGAGGGCACTGTGCTCATCTCCACCCACCTGATCGCGGACATCGAAAAGGTGCTGGACGAGGTGATCCTGCTCAAGGACGGCGCGCTTATGCTCCATGAATCCGTGGACCATATCCGGGAAGAGCGGGGCAAGAGCGTGGACGCCCTGTTCCGCGAGATCTTTCGCGCCATGCCCATGGAAGGAGGCGAGTTCTGATGCTGGGAAAGCTGTTAAAATATGACTTCCGCTCCATGTGGAAGCAGTTCTCCGTGATCTGGCCGGCGGCGCTGATCCTGGCATTCCTCAACCGGTTCACCATGTTTGGAATGGACAACCCCGGAGGCAGTGCCTTTGGCGAGTGGATGGGCGTGATCTCCATGGGTCTGTTCGGCGGCGTGTGCTTCACCATGGTCATCCTGTCCGCCGTGTTCGTACTCACCCGGTTTTATAAGGGTCTGCTGGGGGACGAGGGCTATCTGATGCACACCCTGCCCGTCCGGTCCTGGCAGCTGGTGCTGTCCAAGCTGATCTGCGCCCTGGCCACCACGGTGGTCAACGGCATCGTGGGCATCCTAGCCATGTTCCTGATGATGCCTCTGAATTGGGACGAGATCTTCGACACCCAGCTGTGGCAGGCGGTCTTCCGCAATCTGGTACAGCAGCCCGACATTATTCTCTACTTCCTGGAGTTCCTCCTCCTGCTGCTGGTCATGTGCGCCGCAATGTTTATGAACTTCTATCTGGCTATGTCCATCGGCCACCTGTTCTCCAGACGGCGGATCCTGATGAGTGTCGTGGCATTTTTCGGCCTCAATATCCTGGACAGCGTCATCACCAGCACTCTGCACAACATGGATATGATGAATTGGCTCTACGGGATGGATCTGAGCGATCACGCGGGCTATTGGCTGGGCATTCTCCTGCTTCTCATCCCCACCGTCATCATGTTCCTCCTCACCAGCTGGATCCTGAAGCACAAGCTGAATCTGGAGTGACCCCCTGCCGCTGAAAGGAGCATACCGCTGTGAATTCCTGGTCTGTACTTTTTATCGCCCTGGCCGCTGTGGTGCTCCAGGCGTGGGTCAGCCGCAGGGGAGCCCCCGGCTGGTACATGGGCTGCATCATCCCCCTGCTCTATGGGGCGGCGGTGGCCTGGATGTTCATTGGTCAGGACTTCCTCCGCGCCCTGCGGGTCATCCTCCTTGGAACTGCCCTCCCTATTACCCTTCTGGTCTCCCTGGGCGGGCACGAGCCCCCGCCCCAGGATCCCCCCGCTCCCCCGCCGGAATCCGGCGCGGCATAACAAAACCGGTCCCTGAATTCAGGGGCCGGTCTGCGTTTCACTTCTGTTCCTCCATCACTCTAGGATCAGGAAGATCGATATAGATGGGGGAATGTCCCACTCCCTCCACATAGCGCAGCAGATCCTCCCGCGTCAGACGTACCGTGGAGGTGGAGATCCCTGGGTGTCCGCTGAGGAAGGCATCCGCCAGTAACTCCCGGTCGATGACCAGCTGCACCCGGCCCTCCTTGTCAAACAGAAGTTCCAGGGCGGAGACCGATCCGGGAATGGTGTTCAGACAGGCTGCCATGTGGCCGTCGTCAGCGAAGGACAGCCGGGAACAGCCCAACTGGGCGGACAGATATTTGGTCTTAAAGGGTTTTTCGCCCGGCATCATCAGAAGATAAAATTCAGTCTGCTGCCGGTTGCACAAAAACAGGTTTTTGCAGATCTTTGCGTCCAGCACCTCCTCGATCTTCCGGCAGTCCTCCATCGTGTCGGCGTGATCGTGGTCCACCCGTTCAAAGGAAATGCCCTGCCGCTCCAGCTCGTCATAAATGGCCATTTCCTGAGGGATGCGGTCATCTGTGGGACGTCCGGAGTGGCGGACGGGGTCGATATACATGGTCGTTCACCTTTTCTCCGCCGATGCGGTTTTTTCACAGCATACCACAGCTCAGGGGAAATGTACACCCCTGCTCCGGTCCGAGTTGCAGACCGGGGTGGGATCTGATATAATATGCCCCTGCACCTGCCGCCCGCTCCGGGTTGCGGGGAACACAATTTTGATTGGAGGGATGTCACATGGTCCGCGAGATCATCCCAGAGCACTCTAGGCGCGCCGATGCCTTCGCCCTGTGGAACCGGGCCCCCATGCCTATGGTGACGCTGATGAAAACTCTGGATGTTACCCACTTGGTCCGGTTCAGCCGCAGACACAGGTATAAGATCAATATGCTTCTCTGCTGGTGCGTTGGCCGGGCAGCAGCCCGGATGGAGGACTTTTATCTCCTTCCAGTGGGGGACAAGCTGATGGAGTACGACTGCCTGGCAGTCAACACGGTAGTCATGACCCAGAATGGAGACATCCAAACCTGTGACCTTCCGCTCTCTTCCAATCTGGAGCAGTTCAACCGAACCTATCTTGAGCTCACTGGACAGGTCGCCCAGACCGGCCAGCCCTATGACCTGAGCGGGGAAGCCATGGTCATCGGCACCTCTGCCCTGGCCAGATATGACATTGATGGGGCAGTGAACCTCTACGCTGGTTGCTACAACAATCCGTTCCTAATCTGGGGCAGATACCGCAGGCGCTGGTTTCGGGCCCTTCTGCCCATCTCCTTCCAGTTCCATCACGCCCAGCTGGACGGCATTCCGGCCGCACAATTTTTGGAATATCTTCAGCAGGAGATCCACTCCCTGGGCACATGATCCTCCATTCCATCAAATCCACTTCACATCCCGCCTCACTTTCTGGTATTCGGAAAATTTATTTGCTTTTTATGAGTGGCTATGATATAGTGTATTACTAATCTGGTCCCTTGAACGGTATGGGACACAGAAATTTTTTGAAGAAAGTGGAGTTGATCCGTCCGTTATGGACAGTACCAGTATCGCAATGCTCGTCGCCCTAGTGGCCTTGGTGGCCATGTCCGGGTATTTTTCCGCAACCGAAACCGCATTTACCTCTCTCAACCGTATCCGACTGAAAAACAAAGCGGACAACGGCGACCGCCGGGCCGCCCGCACACTGGAGCTGGCGGAGGACTATGACCGCCTGCTTTCCACCATCCTGATCGGCAACAACATCGTCAACAACGTGGCCACCACCATCGGCGCGGTACTGTTTATCAAGCTGATCGACGATGTCCGCGGTCCCACCGTCTCCGCCATTGTCCTGACCGTGGTCATTCTGATCTTCGGCGAGGTCTCCCCCAAGAGCCTGGCCAAGGAAAACCCAGAGGGCTGGGCCATGATCGCCACCCCCCTGCTTCGCCTGCTGGTGGTCATCCTGACTCCGGCCAATTTCTTGTTCACACAGTGGAAGCGGCTGCTCTCCAAGGTGTTCCGCACCGCGCAGGGCGACGGCATCACCGAGGAGGAGCTGGTGGGCATGGTGGATCAAGCGGAAAACGAGGGCGGCCTAGACCAGCATGAGAGCGATCTGATTCGCAACGCCATCGAGTTCAACGACCTGGAGGTGTCCGAGATCCTCACCCCCCGCGTGGATCTGGTGGCTGTACCTGACACCGCCACCATGGAGCAGGCGGCCTCTCTCTTTGTGGAGAGCGGCTACTCCCGCCTCCCCATCTACCACGACAGCATCGACAACATCGTAGGCGTCATCCATGAAAAAGACTTCAATGCCGCCCGCTACCACGGCGAAACCAAGCTGGCCGACCTAAAAGCGCCGGTCCTGTACACCACTGGCAATACCAAGATTTCTGAGCTGCTGCGCATCCTCCAGAAAAACAAGGCCCACATGGCCGTGGTGGTGGATGAGTACGGCGGCACTGAGGGCGTCGCCACCATGGAGGACATCGTGGAAGAGCTGGTGGGAGAGATCTGGGATGAGCACGATGAGGTGATCGAGATCTTCCGCAAGCAGCCGGACGGCAGCTACCTCATCGCCTGCTCCGCCGATTTGGACGATATGTATGACCTCTTCCAGGTCAAAGGGACCTGTGACGCAGCCACCGTCTCCGGCTGGGTCATGGAGGAGGTGGGCAAGGTCCCGGAGGTGGGCGATCACTTCCAGTCTGAGGGGCTGGATGTCACTGTCACCAAGGTGGAACACCGCCGGGTGCTGGAGATCCAGGTCCGGGTCCTCCCCCATGATGAGGAGCCAAAACCCCGCGAGTGGGAGCTTCGCGGCCGGGAAAAGGACGCCGGCCGTTCCAAGCGCGCCCCTCAGAAGCCGGAACCCTGATAGAAGATACAACACCCCATGCCGTTGGAGCCGATCCAGACGGCATGGGGTACTCTATTCTTCTGGAGGCTGTCCCAGGCAGAACACGAAAAACCCTCCGGATATGCGGATGAACCGCCTCTCCGGAGGGTTTTTTTCGTGGTTTGGATCGCTTACAGCTCGATCTTGCCGGTGCTCTCGCCATTGACCACATAGTACACGGCGTTGTCCTCAGGCTTGACGTACAGCGCCAGGGTCTTGATGTCCGCGCCGGTCCACTGGGCCTTAACGGCCTCCACCATGGCCTCCTGAGTCAATTCCTTGCCCAGATACTGCAGGGTGAGGGATACCTTGGGGGCGTCAGTCTTCTTCGCCGCGGGGGCCTTCTTCGCAGAAGCCTTCCGGGTGGTCTTGGAGGCGGGCTTCTCCTCCTTCACGGCGGCAGGGGCCTGCTCCACTGCCGCAGACTTCACAGCAGCCTCGGCCACGGCCACAGCCTGCTCGGCCTTGGCAGTCTTTTTGAGAATCGCCATTGAATACACGCTCCTTTATTTGACGGCCGGGGCCATCGATTTCATAGGTACTCTTATATTGTATCAGGATTCCCGTGAAGGAAAAGAGCAAAAACGACGATTCTTCTTCCCTTTCTTCTTCCTATCCCTGCCAATTTGTACATTTTCAAGGAATGAGCCGCTGTTTCCGGCCCACTTTCGCAAAAAAATCAGGGCCCCTCCCGATTGGGAGGAGCCCTGTAAGGGACGTACTCTGCCTGAGGGGGGTCTCGATTAGAAGATACCCTGAGCCATCATGGCGTCGGCGACCTTCTGGAAGCCAACGATGTTGGCACCAGCAACCAGGTCGTAGCCCAGGCCATAGCGCTCGGCAACCTCGACGGAGGAATGATAGATGTTCTTCATGATGCCCTTCAGCTTGGCATCGACTTCCTCGGCAGTCCAGTACAGGCGCTCAGCGTTCTGAGCCATCTCCAGCTCGGAGACGGACACGCCGCCGGCGTTAACAGCCTTGGAGGGAGCCACAACCATGTGCTTCTGCTCCTTCAGGAACTCCAGAGCATCGTTGGTGGTGGGCATATTGGCGACCTCGATGTAGTACTTCACGCCGGACTCAGCGATCTTCTTGGCCCAGTCCATGTTGACGTCGTTCTGAGTGGCAGCGGGCATATAGATGTCCACGTCCTTGACGCCCCAGCACTTGGTGTTGGGCACGAACTCGCAGTCAAAGCGCTCAGCATAGGGCTGGCAGTGCATGGGATCCTTGGCGCGCATCTCGAGGATGTAGTTCAGCTTCTCGTCGGTGCTCACGCCGTCGGGATCGTGGATGTAGCCGTCGGGGCCGGCAAAGTAGGTGACCTTGGCACCCAGCTCAGCGGCCTTCTTCATGATGCCCCAGCCCACGTTGCCGTAGCCGGACATGGCGATGCGCTTACCCTCGATGGACTCGCCGTCGTGGGCCAGAGCCTCAACCAGATAGTACACGGCACCGAAGCCAGTGGCCTCAGGACGCATGATGGAGCCGCCGGTGGTAACAGCCTTGCCGGACAGAGCGCCGAACTCGGCAGCGCCCACGATGCGGCGGTACTGGCCGTACATATAGCCGATCTCACGGCCGCCGCAGCCCAGGTCGCCGGCGGGGCAGTCGATGTCCTGACCAATGTGGCGATACAGCTCGGTGATGAAGGCCTGGCAGAAACGCATGACCTCGGCGTCGCTCTTGCCGCGAGGATCGAAGTCAGAGCCGCCCTTGGCGCCGCCGATGGGCAGACCAGTCATGGCGTCCTTAAAGACCTGCTCAAAGCCCAGGAACTTGACGATGGAGAGGTTCACGGAAGGATCAAAGCGGATGCCTCCCTTATAGGGGCCGAGGGCCGCGTTGTACTGAACGCGGTAGCCGCGGTTGACGTGCCAAACATGGTTGTCGTCCTCCCAAGTGACGCGGAACTCGATCACGCGCTCGGGCTCGACCATACGCTCCAGAAGAGCGGCCTTCTCATACTCAGGATGGGCGGCGATCACGGGCTCCAGAGAGCTCAGGACCTCCTCGACAGTCTGCAGGAACTCAGGCTCGTTGGCATTCTTGGCCTTGGTCTCAGCCAGAACTCTCTCGATGTACTGATTCATGATGACATTCCTCCTACGTTATATTTTTGTGGCGATTTGTTGAAAAACTGACAGAACTCCTTCACTTTTCGCCTTTGGACAGGTGTTTCGGAGAAAAAAGGAACTCTATCGCTCGTCCCTATGTACAAGTATACCATAAAGGCTTCGGATGTAAAGCAAATTTTTTGTGGGTGTTACCACAACGAAATAACTGTGGGTTCTTTTCAATTTTGGTTTTTTTCATAGAAAATCCGCTCTTCTCCTGTCTAAACGGCCAAAAAATGGCTGGATTCCAAAACAGAAATCCAGCCATTCACAATTATTATGCAGGAATGATGTCGGTTTTCAGTCAAATGCGAGCCCCAAATAGGCGGTGGAGTCCCAGTCCCAGGACCGCTCCAGCTCCGGGTCCAGCCACTTGAGCATCCCGAAGGGGTGGGAGCCCCCGGGGGTGCGCCAGGCAAAGGACCACCGGGGCAGCAGGCCGGGGAGGCGTTCCAGCACCCAGTCCAGATCCTCCGGCGGGCACAGCAGCTCCTTCACCAGCAGCCCACCACATTCCATCCCCTCGGCGCAGAGGGCGGCCCGTCCGTGGGGTGTCCGCAGGGCATACAATCCGCCACCGGGGGCCAGCGCGCAGGCCCCCGCCTGATAGGCCAGGGCCTCCTGGGGCAGGTCGATGTGGGCCGTCCCGGCCAGGAGCCCCTCCCGCAGGTCCCGGTACTCCTCTGGCGTCAAACGCTTCAGGACCGCAGACACCGTGCGTATGCCATGGCCTTCCCGGGGGGCAGAAAACTGTCCATCCACAAAGCACTCCCGGAACCCATTCCACCCAAAAAAGCGGTGGAGGGAGGGCTCCGCCGGGACGGTGGTCACCGCCGGAATGTCCCACTCCCGGAAGATGCGGTCCGCGCCGGCCAGCAGCTGCCCTGCCAGCCCCCGGCCCCGGGCCTCCGGGTGGGTGGCCACCGCGTACAGGTAGGCGGCCCGGTACCTCCCCTGCCCCGGTACCGCAAAGGTGGTTTCAAACCAGGCAGTCATGGCCTGGACCACGCCGTCCTCCTCCAGCAGGAGCACCCGCTCCGGTTGATAATAGGCGTTGTAGAAATTGTCCACATAGGCCCCGTCATCCCCGAAGGCCAACTGCCACAGTTCCCGCTGCCGGGGTATGTCCTCCGGCCGGGATATTCTGATCTGGATCATCGCTTAGTCCCCCTCTCTCCCTGGATCTCATAGGAAATGACAGGACAAAAGGCGGCTGGGCCGCCTTTTGTCCTGCCCGTTCGAAGCATCTTCCGCGGTCTCAGCAGCCGGGATACACGCTGCTTTTTGTTGGGATCACGACCGCTGCGATAATATAGAGGATCAGGCCGCCAAAGAGGGCGCTGAACAGGCTGAGGGCCGCCCAGCCCAAACGGACCAGGGTGGGATCGATGTCAAAATATTCCGCGATCCCGCCGCACACACCACAGACCATCTTAAACTGGCCCTCCGTTCGGTACAGTCTCTTTTTGTCCATAGCTGACACACTCCTTTTCCCAGCCTTTCCGCTGGGCAAACTATTTGAACAGAATCATCATAGCGCAAAGGGAGTAAAAAAATCATAGGAAAAGAATTAAAAGTTTCTAAAATTTCTCCTGTCGTTCCCCAGCTGTGAGCCAGATCCGCCGGGTCAGCAGGGCTGCCGTAAGGGTGAAGAACACCTCCAGTGCAGAGGACACCATCCCCGCCAGCAGGAACAGCAGGCCGGAGCCCCCCGCGATCAGCCCCCAGCGGACCAGCAGGGGGCGTCGCTCCGGCCCCCGCCGGTACAGGAACAGCAGCACCAGCAGCAGGGCCAGCATCAGCAGCACACAGGCTCCGGCCGCCAGCACCACATGGAGAGAGGCAAACCCCGGAAAATCGTCCGGCAGATAGGGGATCGCCAGGGCATAGCCCAGGGCCAGACAGGCCAGCAGGGTCAACAGGCAGACCACAACACGCTGCCACAGCCGGGGCAGGATCAGCGCCAGCTTCGTGAGCATCACAGCAAAATATCCCCCCGCCAGCACTCCCCAGTAGACAAATCCCCAGTAGTGGTCCTCTCCGGTGACGGCGATCACCGAAAAATTGGTGCCGAACCACTCCACGCTCCCGGCAAACAGCAGCGTATAGGCGGGGATCAAAAAGCAGGCGAACAGATCCAGCCAAAAGCTCCGCCGCCGGTGGAACCGGGCGGGCCTCACTGCTTCTCCACGTCGGTCAGCTCCCCATGCGCATCCAGCTTCACGGTGCGGATCTCGTTGCCCGTATTTTTCCGGATGTCGTCCAGCCGGATGCCCTCGGTAATGCTTGACACCAGGGAGTAGGCCACCCCGTGGCGGCGGGCCCGGCCCGTACGGCCGATGCGGTGGATATAATACTCGTTCTCATCTGGAACGTCATAGTTGAACACTGCGTCCACATCATCAATGTCCAGCCCCCGGGCGGCCACATCGGTGGCGGCCAGCACCCGCAGCTTGCCCTCCCGGAACTTCTGGAGGGTCTTTTCCCGCACCCGCTGCTGGATGTCGCCGTGGATGGCCTCGCAGGAGATGTTCCGCATCCGCAGCAGGCCGGAGAGGCGGTCGGTCATATTTTTTGTGTTGCAGAAGGCGATCACCCGGTCATAGCCCCCGATCTCCATCAGCCGGACCATGGTGTCCACCTTCTCGTTCCGGTCCACATCCAGGCGGTACTGGGTGATGTCCGGCTTGTTCTGTTCGTCGGCCCGGACGGTGATCTCCACCGGGTCCCGCTGGTACACCCAGGAGATGTCCATGACCTCCCGGGAGATTGTGGCGGAAAACAGACCCAGGTTGCGCCGCTGGGGCATCAGGTCCAGGATCCGGGTCACGTCCCGGATAAAGCCCATATCCAGCATCCGGTCGGCCTCGTCCAGCACCACCGTCTCCACCTTGTCCAGGCGGAGGGTGCGGCGCTTCACATGGTCCATCAGCCGCCCCGGTGTGGCCACCACGATCTGGGGCCGCTTCTTCAGCTGGGTGATCTGCTTGTCAATGGGCTGTCCGCCGTACAGGCAGACGGAGCGCACCCCCTCTTTGAAGGCGCACAGGTCCCGCAGCTCGTCCCGGATCTGGATGGCCAGTTCCCGGGTGGGGGCCAGCACCAGCCCCAGCACATCGGTGGACTCCGGATCGATGTGCTCCACCATGGGGATGCCGAAGGCAAAGGTCTTTCCCGTCCCGGTGGGCGCCTTGGCGATCACATCCCGGTACTCCATAAAATAGGGGATCGCGCCCCCCTGGACCGGGGTCGCCTGAACATACCCCTTCTTTTGAATGGCCTGCATCAGGGCCTGGGACAGGCCCAGGTCTGCATACCGCACTTCTTCGTTGACAAGCTCGCCGTTGATCTCCATCGATGTTCTTCCTTTCATTCTGTTCTGTATCCGGCGTGATCCAAGGCCTTCCCAACCGACACAGAGATGTGAAGAACGCCGTTTCCCCGGCGCGGCCCCGAATCCGGCAGAGACCTTCCGGTCCCCGCCCGCTGCCTCCGCGCCTCCCTGTCCAGGGCGGCACGGGGCCACATATTTATACAGATTGCATTATACTGGCTTTTCCCGCCTCTGTCCACCATATTTTCCACATTTTCGTTCTCATTTGTGGAAAACCATGCCCCAGCTAAAGTTTTTCCTCCCGCCACCAAAAAAATAAGTTGCTAATTTTAAGGAAGTATAGTAAAATATATGCCAGTCTTGTTCCGGCTTCGGCGGGAAGCAAGGCCGCACTAGTTGGGGAGATAGCGGTGCCCTGTACCTGCAACCCGCTAAAGCAGGGATGAATCCCGGTCCCCGGACGTGCGATGTGTCGTCTGACCTGAATAAGCAGTGATGATAGGCCGGTCCCGCGCAACGCGGCTCCGTGAACCGTGTCAGGCGGGGAACCGAGCAGCACTAAGCGGCCCGCCGCGTGTGCCGCGGGGTTACTGTCCTTGAGCCGGCTGTTCAGGTAACGGGCATACCGCGCGCTTCAAAGGCCGGTGTGCGGCCTTGCCTTCCGCCGAAGCCCGTTTCTTTATCCCGGTCCCTTCCCGCCCGGCGGAGCGCCGATGGGAGCCGGGAGTTTTCTTTCGAGGTGAACGTGTCCATGTATCAGGCCCTATACCGCAAGTGGCGGCCCCGCACCTTTGACGACGTGGTGGGGCAGAGCCACATTACCGACACCCTCAAGCAGCAGGTGGCGGGGGACCGCCTCTCCCACGCCTACCTGTTCACCGGTACCCGGGGCACCGGCAAGACCACCTGCGCCAAGATCCTGTCCCGGGCGGTGAACTGTCAGGCTCCTGTGGACGGCAACCCCTGCAACCAGTGCCCCGCCTGCCTGGGCATTGAAAACGGCTCCATTCTGGATGTACTGGAACTGGACGCCGCCTCCAACAACGGCGTGGACCAGGTCCGCGCCCTGCGGGACGAGGCGGTGTACACCCCCGCCGCCGTGCGGAAGCGGGTGTACATCGTGGACGAGGTCCATATGCTGTCCACCCCTGCCTTCAACGCCCTGCTGAAGATCCTGGAGGAGCCCCCCGCCCACCTGATGTTCATTTTGGCCACCACCGAGCTGCACAAGGTCCCGGCCACCATCAAATCCCGGTGCCAGCAGTTTTCCTTCAAGCGGATCCTCCCTGGACAGATCGCCCAGCGCCTGGGCTATGTGGCCCAGCAGGAGGGGATCGACCTGACCCGTGAGGGCGCCGCCCTGCTGGCCCGCCTGGCCGACGGCGGCCTGCGGGACGCCCTCTCCCTTCTGGACCAGTGCGCCGGGGGAGGCAAGCGGGTGGATGAGCAGGACATTCTGGACATGCTGGGCCTGGCCGGCAATTTGGAGACCGCCAAGCTGATGGGTCTGATCGCCGGGCACGACACGGCGGGGGCCCTGGATACCCTGGCCCGCCTGTACGGGAACGGCAAGGATGTGGGCTCGGTGCTGGAGGAGTTATCCTCCCTGGCCCGGGACCTGCTGCTCCGCAAGACCGCGCCCCAGGGCGGGGCCGCCCTGCTCACCGGCGGCTATGACGAGGCGACCATGCGGACTCTGGGGGAACAGCTCACCGCCCCCCGGCTCCTCCAGATGCTGAAGCTCCTCCAAAGCGCCCTCCCTGATCTGGCCCGGAGCACCAACCGCCGCACCGACGCGGAGCTGTGCCTGATCCGCCTCAGCGATGAGAGTCTGGACGATTCCTTTGCCGGGCTGGCCGCCCGGGTCGCCCGGCTGGAGGAACAGCTGGCCGGAGGCGCGCCCGTTCCAGCCCCCGTCCCGGCCCAAACCGCACCAGCCCCGGCGGCTCCCGCGCCCCAGGCCGTCTCTGTGTCTGACGCCCCGCCCTGGGAAGAGGAGCGTCCCCCCCTGCCCCCTGAGCCGGAGGAGGAACCCTCCTGGACAGCCCCGCAGCCGGAGCGCCCCGCGCCTCCGCCTGCCCCGGCCGCTCCGGAGGCGGCGGCGGAAAACTCCGCCTTCTGGCCCTCCTTCGTGGCCGGGCTGCGTGGAAAGGTGCCCCCCTCTGTCCTCCCCTATCTGAACAACTCCGCCAAGGTGGCGGGGGTGTGGAAGAACGGAGCCCTCACCCTCTGGGTGGACACGGAGTTCACCCGGGCTATGCTCAACAAGCCCGCTATCCTCCAGGCGCTGTCCCAGGCGGCCTCCACCTGTTTCGGCGTGCCGGAGGCCCGCGTGTCCGTAGTAGTGGGGCAGCCCCCTGCCTCCCAGAGCACTGCCCAGGAACCTGCGGCCCAGCCTCAGGCTGGCGTGAAGGATGCGCTGGACGAGCTGCTGGCCTTTGGCGCGCAGTTTGACAACATTAAAATTCAATAAGATCCCCCAAGGATCGGAAGGAGAATCGACTATGGCAAAAGGATTCGGAAGCCGCGGTATGGGCGGCATGGGCGGCGGCATGAATATGAACATGATCAAGCAGGCCCAGAAAATGCAGCAGGACATGATGCGGATGCAGCAGGAGCTGGAGGAAAAGACCTATGAGGCCAGTGCCGGCGGCGGCGTGGTCACCGCCACAGTCTCCGGCAAGCGGGAACTGAAGGCCCTGAAGATCGACCCCGACGCGGTGGACCCTGACGATGTGGAGATGCTGGAGGATCTCATCGTGGCCGCTGTCAACGAGGCCATGCGCGCCGCCGAGGGCGACGCCGCCTCCACCATGCAGAAGCTCACCGGCGGCCTTGGTCTCCCCTTCTGACCTACTTTTTCTTGAAAGAAAAAGTAGGCAAAAAGAACTTTATATTGCTGGTTCCGAAGGCCGCGGCGCTCGCATGGCCTTCTGCAGCTCCGGAACTTTTCTGCCGCCCAGGGCCCTCATCCTTGGGCGGCTTTTTCTCGCGCCCCAGGCAAAAGAACTTGACGCCGCCGGTTTCGGAGGCTGCGGTGGTCACATAGCCATCTCCGGTCCTGGAACTTTTCCGCCGCTCTGGTATTCTCTGATACCAGGGCGGATTTTTCTGTCTGATGCGGAACACAAACATTAAGAAATGATAAAAATTTTGGTTCTGTTTTGACTTTTGTCACAAAGCAAGGTACAATTAAACATACTCCAGCTGGCAGGGCTTCTCTGGCTTCTGTCAGCCCGGTCCATCATCATCTGTGTTCATAAAAGGAGGAGATTTTAATATGAAATCAGGCTTGCGGCGCTCGCTCGCGCTGGCCCTCGGCTTGTGTACCCTGACGGTCGGAGCTTCCGCCGCCTCTGTCACCTTCCGGGATGTCCCTTCAAGCTACTGGGGATATTCCCACATCACCAAGGCCGCCTCCAACGGGCTGGTCTCCGGCCTGGGAGACGGGCGGTACGGCCCTGAGGAAAAGCTGTCCAACGCCCACTTTGTCACCATGATCTGCGGGATGTTCTATGAGGACGAGGTATCCGCCCAGGGCAGCTCTTCGGACTGGTGGCGGCCCTATCTCAACGCGGCCTATTCCGCCGGCATCCTGAAGGGCACTCAGGCCGCCCAGCAGCGGGCTTCCGCCGGAGATTGGAGCGCCTCCGTTGCCGAGGCCCAGATCAGCCGCTATGATATGGCCCAGATTATGTATCATGTGGCTGTGGACCAGGGCTTTGAGGATCCCTCCGCCGCGTCCCTGGCTTACGCCAGCGCCCGGATCCAGGATTTCTCCTCCATTCCCTCCAATTACCAGTATGCGGTGCTCTACTCCTATGCCAAGGGCTTCCTCAGCGGCGATGACCAAGGCCGCTTCAACGGCGGAAACAGCACCACCCGGGCGGAGGCCGCGGTGGTCCTCTGCTCCCTGTTCGAGGAGCAGGAGTCCCTCCTGTCCCCCACCTACAACAACTCCAACCGCCTGACGGACAACTCCGCCGTCACGGAGGAGAACGTCTCCGATCTGCTGCGGGAGCTGGAGGCCGAATACCCCTCCTTTGACCAATGGAACACCGACCGGGTCTATACCTCCAAGGTCCTGGGCCGCGGCTCCGGTGAGGCAGGCTTCGCCTATATGCTCAGCGACCGGGTATTCGGCACCATCTCCTCCTATGAGCTGGACGACCCCGAGGACCTGCGGGTGGGCGACCTGCTGAAGCTGGACGGCGGCAGCACCTACGGTGTGGTGGTCTCCCGGGATGGGGATCGCTTTACCTATGCCTCCTGTGACGAGGACGGCTGGATCTCCTGGAACCGCGCCAAATCTCTGGATGATCTGGACCGCTCGGACACCGTGTACTCCCGCTATCTCACCAAGCCCTCCGGCGGCAAGCTGTCCAACGGCGATGCCGCCACGGAACGAAACGTCTCCAATCTGCTGGACGACCTCAAGGATGACTACGAGCAGGGCGACTCCTGGGATGAGGATGACAAGTACACCTCCGACGTCCTGGGCTCCGGCTATGAGGACAAGGCCTTCACCTATTTCCTCAGTGACAAGATCTTCGATGATCTGGAGGACTCCTCCGTCCGGGAGGCCGAGGACCTGCGGGTGGGCGACCTGATCTACGATGACTATGAGGAGAAGTATGGCCTGGTCCTGTCTGTGGACACCCGGAATGAGACGGTGGACTATGCCACGGTAGACGATGACAACGAGATTGACTGGGATGGCTGGTGTGACTTTGATGACCTCTCTGATATGACCACCCGCTACCCCGATGAGGACGAGGATAACGACCAGGGGGATGAAGAGCTGACCAACGGCAAGCCCACTACAGAGCGCAACGTCTCCAATCTGCTGGACGACCTCATGGAGGACTACGAGCAGGGCGACTCCTGGGACGAGGATGACAAGTACACCTCCGACGTCCTGGGCTCCGGCTATGGGGACGAGGCTTTCGCCTACTTTATCAGCGACGAGATCTTCGGCGATCTGGAGGACTCCTCCGTCCGGGAGCCTGAGGACCTGAAGGCGGGCGACGTGGTCTATGACGACAATATGGAGCGCTATGGCGTAGTCCTTCAGGTCGATACCAGCGACGACACTGTGCAGTACGCCACCGTGGAGGACGAGGAGATCAACTGGAGCTATTGGTGTGACTTTGATGACATCACCGACATGACTACCCGTTATCCCGATGATAGTGGAGATCATGGGGAGGACGAGTTGACCAACGGCAAGCCCGCCACCGAGCGCAACGTCTCCAATCTGCTGGATGACCTCATGGAGGACTACGAGCAGGGTGACTCCTGGGATGAGGATGACAAGTACACCTCCGACGTCCTGGGCTCCGGCTATGGGGACGAGGCCTTCGCCTACTTTATCAGCGACGAGGTCTTCGGTGATCTGGACGACTCCTCCGTCCGGGAGCCTGAGGACCTGAAGGCGGGCGACGTGGTCTATGACGACAATATGGAGCGCTATGGCGTAGTCCTTCAGGTCGATACCAGCGACGACACTGTGCAGTACGCCACCGTGGAGGACGAGGAGATCAACTGGAGCTATTGGTGCGACTTTGACGATCTCTCTGACATGACCACCCGCTACCCCTGATGGGAACACAGATAAGGGCCGGGCAGACCGCAAAATGCGGTCCGCCCGGCCCTTATCTTATTTTACAGGAACAGCGCGATCAGAGAGGTGAAGATCCCGCACACGCAGATGGCGATGGAGCTCATGGCGCCCTGGAGCTCACCGATCTCCAGGGCCTTAGTGGTCCCCAGGGCGTGACTGCACGCGCCGATGGCCAGTCCCTCCGCCACCGGGTCGGTGATGTGGAACCACTTGGCAAACAGGGGAGCGCATACCGCGCCGGTGATACCGGCCACTGCCACAGCGGCGGCGGCGATCCCCTGGACGCCGCCGCCGCTCTCCGCGATGCCCACCGCGATGGCGGTGGTGACGCTTTTGGGCAGCAGGGATGCGGTCAGCAGGTCCTCCATTTGGAACACCTGGCACAGGGCCAGCACGCTGAACAGGCTGACCACACTTCCCGCCAGACAGCCTGCCAGCACAGGAAGAAAGTGCTCCCGCAGGATCTCCCTCTGGCGGTAGATATTCAGGGCCAGCACCGCCGTCACCGGGCCCAGCATCAGCTTGATCAGATCGCCCCCGATGTTGTACTTCTCCAACGGGATGTCGAAGACGGCCAGCAGGGCAATAATCAGCAGTCCGGCGATCAGCAGCGGGTTGCACAGCACCCACCCAGTCCTTTTTTGAAGCCACACACCGACGCACCAGGCCGCCGCCGAGAGACCCAGCCCAAAAAACGGAGAATTCAGAAGTCCGTCCAACCATTCAGCCATGGCGCTTCGCCCCCTTTCCGCGGAGCAGCCGCGTCATCAGCTGCACCGTCCAGGCGGTGGCCAGATAGACCACCGGCGTGGTCAGCCCTACAATGACCAGAATGGGCACCGCCTGACTTTTCAGCATCGCCCCGTGCTCCATGGTGCCCACCAGGGACGGGATGAAAAAGAAGGCCATGTTGGCAATCAGGAAGTGTGAGACCGACTGGATCTGTTGCTCCTTGAGCACTCCGGTCAGCAGAAGGACCATCAGCAGGACCATACTGATCACACTGGCCGGAAAGGCCATCGGGAGCAGCGCCGCCACGCCCTCCCCCACCAAGCTGATCCCAAAGATCAGGGCCAGCTCTCCCATAACATTCATTGATCCGCTTCCCTTCCTGTCAAATCGCCCAGTCCCTCTGACTCCCAAATCGCTGTGGCAAAATAGTCTTCCGGCGTTGCCCGGAAATGGACCCGTCCATTCCCGGGGACCCGTTTTTTCATTGCTCGGCGGAACTGAATTCCGCCTCCGCCAAGGTTTTGCCTTCGGCAAAACGCTTGTACGGCGCTTACGCGCCGCCCCATCTGCGATGGGGTCGCCGAAACGCCGGGGAACTGCCTGCTCAGACTGCCCTGGTCCCTCTTACTCCCAAATCGCCGTGGCGAAGTAATCCTCTGGCGTTTCGGCGCGCCGGATCAGGCGGGCGGAGCCGTCCTCCTGGAGCAGCACCTCCGCCGAGCGCAGGCGGCCGTTGTACTGATAGCCCATGGCGTGGCCGTGGGCCCCGGTGTCGTGAATGACCAGCAGATCGCCGATCTCCACCTCCGGGAGCATCCGGTCGATGGCAAACTTGTCGCTGTTCTCACACAGGGAGCCGGTCACATCGTACTTGTGGTCGCAGGGGACGTCCTCCTTCCCCATGACCGTAATGTGGTGATAGGCCCCATAGATGGCCGGCCGCATCAGGTTGGAGGCGCAGGCATCCACCCCCACATACTCCTTGTAGGTGTGCTTCTGGTGGAGCACCCGGGTCACCAAGTGCCCGTATGGGGCCAGCATGAAGCGCCCCAGCTCGGTACACAGAGACACGTCCCCCATGCCCGCGGGGACCAGGATCTCCTCGTAGGCCTTCCGCACCCCCGCCCCGATGGCGGCGATGTCGTTGGCCGGCTGCTCCGGGCGGTAGGGCACCCCCACGCCGCCGGACAGGTTGATGAAGGTGATGTGGCAGCCGGTCTCCTCCTTCAGCTCCGCCGCCAGCTGGAACAGCACCCGGGCCAGGGCCGGATAGTACTCGTTGGACAGGGTGTTGGAGGCCAGGAAGGCGTGGATGCCGAACTCCTCCGCCCCCAGCTCCTTCAGACGGCGGAAGGCCTGGGCGATCTGGGGCCGGGTCATGCCGTACTTGGCCTCCCCCGGGTTGTCCATGACCTGAAAGCCCTCTTCGCTCTCTCCGACCTGGAATACTCCACCTGGATTATACCGGCAGGAGATCTTTTTGGGGATATAACCCAGGGTGCTCTTCAGAAATTCCACATGGGTGATGTCATCCAGATTGATGGTCGCCCCCAGCTTCTCCGCCAGGACGAACTCCTCCGCCGGGGTATCGTTGGAGGAGAACATGATCTCCCCGCCCCGGAAGCCGCAGCGGTCGGACATCATCAGCTCGCACAGGGAGGAGCAGTCCACCCCGCAGCCCTCCTCCCGCAGGATCTTCAGGATCTGGGGATTGGGGGTGGCCTTCACCGCGAAGTACTCCGTATAGCCGGGGTTCCATGCAAAGGCCGCTTTCAGCGCCCGGGCGTTCTCCCGGATGCCCCGCTCATCATACAGGTGGAAAGGGGTAGGGTATTGACGGGTGATATCCTGGAGCTGTTCCAGGGTGACAAACGGTTTTTTCACATCCATCGCTCCTTGTCTCTCTTTACAGTCTGGTCCGCGCCCCCTGCTGGGGCGGAGAAAAAATCAAATTTAGTTTATCCATTTTTACGGTCAAAGTCAACCATTACGAGTGCCAAGGTCTGCACCGGCCGCCCCCTCTCTTTTGCCGTTTCAGAAAAAAGGGGAAAAAGCCCGATTTTCCTCTTGCGCTTTTCCCCTCTGTCTGATACAATGGTTCGAGATTTAGAGCAAAGGATGGTGCCTGTCATGGAAAACCGGCTGTTTGTCACCCATGCCCCTTTGCTTCCTCTCTGTGTGTGGACAATCACCTGTTGATTGTCTTTTTTTCTGCGCCAAATACCACCAAAAGCTGAGAAGGGAGAACGAAAGAATGAATCCAAACCAAGGCATCTATGATGCCCGCCAGCTGGGCCGCCCCAAAATGCTGATCTTGGGCGTCCAGCACATGTTCGCCATGTTCGGAGCCACCGTGCTGGTCCCCGCCCTCACCGGGCTGTCCGTGTCCGCCACCCTGCTCTTCGCCGGGCTGGGCACTCTGCTGTTCCACTTTCTGACCAAGGGGATGGTCCCCGCCTTCCTGGGCTCCTCCTTCGCCTTCATCGGCGGCTATCAGGCCATCGCCCCCATGCTCACCGACAGCAATGGCAACGCAGTCGCCAACACGGAGATGCTGCCCTACGCCTGCTTCGGCGTCACGCTTGCCGGATTGATGTATGTCCTGCTTTCCGCCCTGTTCCGCATCTTTGGCACCAAAAGGGTCATGCGTTACTTCCCTCCCATCGTCACCGGCCCCATCATCATCTGCATCGGCCTGACCCTCAGCTCCACTGCCATCTCCAACTGCCGAACCAACTGGGCCATCGCCCTCATCGCCATCGCCATTGTGGTGGGCTGCAACATCTGGGGCAAGGGAATGATCAAAATCATCCCCATCCTGCTGGGCGTGGTGGGTTCCTACGCAGTGGCCGCCATCTGCCAGATCAACGGGATGCAGGTCATGGACCCGGTCAAGGTCCAGGCCCTGATCGACGCCCCCTGGATCGGTCTGCCCTTCCAGTTCCAGAATACGCTGTTTGGTCTGTTCAGCCGGCCCGACCTGGACCACGGGATGCTCCTCACCGCGGCGGTGACCATCATGCCCCTGGCCCTGGCCACCATGGTGGAGCACATCGGCGATATGTGCGCCATCTCCTCCACCTGTGAGCGCAACTACCTGGAAAACCCCGGCTTCCACCGCACCCTCCTGGGCGACGGCCTGGCCACCTCTCTGGCCTCCCTGTTCGGCGCCCCGGCCAATACCACCTACGGCGAGAACACCGGTGTGCTGGCCCTCTCCAAGGTCTATGACCCCCGGGTGATCCGCATTGCCGCCAGCCTGGCCATCCTGCTCTCCTTCTCCCCCAAGTTCGCGGCCCTGGTGTCCGCCATGCCCACCGCCACCATGGGCGGTGTGTCCATGGTGCTGTACGGCATGATCTCCGCCGTGGGTGTGCGCAACGTGGTGGAAAACCAGGTGGACTTCACCAACAGCCGCAACGTCATCGTGGCCGCCATCATCATGGTGCTGGCCATCGGTGTGAACTACTCCGGCGCCGTCACCTTCACTGTGGGCACTGCCACCATCAGCCTGTCCGGTCTGGCCGTGGCCGCCATCACCGGCATCGCCCTCAACGCCATCCTCCCCGGCAAGGACTACGAGTTCGGCCACGACCAGAAGGGTGACACCGCCGTCAACTTCAAGGTCTGATCCACAGGATCCGGCCCGCTCCTCCCGCCGCCCCGCCCGGGCGGCGGGAGCTTTTTATCCCCCTGTGCCTTACCGCTCTGAGAGAAAGATGAAGGTTCTATGGAAGAAATTTAAAAAAACCATTAAATCCACCCCAAAGTCCTTGCGCCCACCAGAAAAATCGGTTAGAATGGAGCCAGTCCAGAGGAAACTGTATCAATCAGGAGGTACCTATTATGGGGTTTTTGGATAATCTGACTGAAATCGCCACCGATCTGGCTCAGAGCGGCGCCGCCGCCTCCAAGCATCTGGCAGAGACCAGCATCGCCACGTCCAAGCGCCTGGCGGAGATCGCCAAGCTGAAAACATCCAATCTGGCTGAGGAGGGCAGTATCAAGAAGGCCTACGCGGAGCTGGGCCGTCTCTACTACGCCGAGCACGGGAACACCCCCGAGGGCGCCTACGCCGCCGCCTGTGAGCGGATCACCGTCTCCAGGGAACTGATCCAGGCCAACAACGACCGCATCGCTGAGCTGAAATCCGCCGCCGAGGCAGAGGGCGAGGTCATCGTGGACGCAGACTTCCAGGATGTTCCCGAGGAGGCCGCTCCCGCTGAGGAAGCCGCCCCTGTCGAAGAGGCCGCTTCCGCTGAGGAGACGGTTCCCGCTGAGGAGACCAAGCCCGAGGCTTAATTCAATCAGATACAGAGACGGACGGAGTCATGATGGCTCCGTCCGCTTTTTTGTATGCTTTTCCCTCTCTCCGTCCAAACTGAGGGCGGAGGTGTTTGATTTGAAGCAGTATTTCCGCCTGCCCCAGGATGTGGTGGGGCACGACGCCCAGCTGCTCTCCTATTGGGACACCCTCCCGCCCAGTGTACAGCTCCGCCTGCTGGAGAGCACTATCTCCGTGTCCACGCTGGGCGAGCTGAAGCTGCTGGAGGAGGGGTTCCGCCGGGAACCGCCATCCCCCACATAGGGAAAGGCCCGCCGCGGATGCGGTGGGTCACAGCCTGTCGAGAAACCCGGTCTACCTTTCATGTGTAGACCGGGTCTCTGGCGTATATAGGCCAAAGCAGGATCAGGATGAACGGAGCAAGCTCCTCCATCCATATCCAAATGGCCAGTTTTTTCAGATTCATGGCAGCAAATTTAAGCTTCACCCGTTGGATACCCGGGCCAGGCCTCTGTACGGCCTTTGCGCAGTCTTTGGAATGGGTGCACAGATGGCGGGTGGGACAGTTGGCACAAATCTTGGGATCACTTTTATATTCCCGGTATCCGTCCCGGTTGGTGGTATGATAGGTTAATAGCTGGTACTCCGGACAGATCACACAGTCGTAGTATTGCAAGAAGTGGTATCACGAATCCAGGCAGGAGAAAGCCAGCGTGCATTGTGCCGGGAGTATGGAATCAGTCGGTGGGCCATTCAGTGCTGGCTAAGGGAACCGTTTTTTCCAAAGACACGAGGGCGTAAACCTGCAGAAGCACCGGCAGAGTACAAGTATGAGAATCTACTCAACAGGGAGTTCCATGCGGAAAGGCCCAACAGCAAATGGGTAACGGATATTTCTTACATCCACACGAAGCAAGGCGTACTATATCTGTCCATAATTCGTGATCTTCATGATAGCAGCATCGTTGCCTCCAAGACTGGCACAAAGCAGACCGTCAACCTGGTGTTGGACACCATTCGCCTGGCCATGCGTTAAAGAGAAAAAGAGGGCCGCCGCGGAGTTGCAGCTCCACAGCGACCAAGGGTTCCAGTATACCTAACAAGCATACTTTGACCTGACAAAATCTCAAGAAAAGCGTCCCCTCCCTCCTTAAACTGTTCACAAACTAAGGATAACAGTCTTTCAAACCAATCCGCATTCAACGCTTAGTCGAAATGACTAAAATTCACCAACAAAAACATATATATCTAACGAAAAAATGAAACCTTAACAAGTTTTAAGGTTTATAACGAAGTGAGTTAAGGTTCATCCCCTATACTGGCGCCAGAAACACCGGTGTCCGAACCGCTGCTGCGGGTCGGAGAAAAAGGAAAGGGGAAAAATGTATGTACCTTGCTCTGCTTGGCTTTGGTATGATCGTGGTCTTTATGGCTCTGATCATGGCCAAAAAACTTAGTCCATTCACCTCGCTGATTTTGATTCCGATTCTATTTGGCTTGCTGGCCGGATATGGCTGGGACACCCTGAGTTATGCTATGGACGGCATTAAAGACGTAGCCAGCACCTTTGCCATGATGACCTTCGCCATCCTCTACTTCGGCATCATGCTCACTGCGGGCATGTTCGATCCCATGGTGGACAAGGTGGTGTCCTGGTGCAAGGGCGATCCGCTGAAGGTGCTGGTGGGCACCGCCGTGCTGGCCGCCTTCGTCTCGCTGGACGGGGACGGAACCACTACAGTCATGATCTGCTGCACCGCCATGCTCCCCATCTATGAGCGGCTGCATATCAAGAAGATCTATCTGGCCACTCTCATCATCCTGCAGAACTGCATCATGAACCTGATCCCCTGGGGCGGTCCCACCGCCCGGGTCATGTCGGTGATGCAGCTGGACGCCGGCGAGATCCTGGCTCCTCTGGTCCCTGGCATGGTACTGGGCGCTCTCTACTCGGTAGGCGTCAGCTACTATCTGGGCCTGAAAGAACGCAAGCGCCTGGGCGTCACCAAGTGCGTGGAGAATATTGTGTCCAAGGTGGAGCTCTCTGAGGAGGAGGCCGCCTGGAAGCGCCCCAAGCTGATCTTCTTTAACCTCATCCTCACCGCCGCCGTTATCGTGGCCCTGGTGATGGGCCTGGCCTCCTCCGCCATTCTCTTTGGCGTGGGCACCGCCATCGCCCTGCTGGTCAACTACCCCAATCAGAAGACCCAGCGGCAGGTCATCAGCTCGGTGGCCCCCGACATGATCAACGTGGTCATGATGGTGCTGGGCGCCGGCGTGCTCATGGGCGTGCTCAACGGCCCGGAGGGTGCGGGCATGTCCAACGCCATCGCAGAGCTGCTGGTCTCTATCATTCCCGAGTCCCTGGGCAACTACTTCGCCGTTATCATCGCCTTCATCAGCGCCCCCGGCACCTACCTGCTCAACAACGACGCGTTCTACTACGGGGTGCTGCCTCCCCTGGCCGCCACGGCTCAGGCCTACGGGTTTACCAACCTGCAGATTGGCTTTGCCGCCCTTATGGGCCAGGCCTTCCATTTCCTGAGCCCCCTGGTTCCCTTCATCTACCTGCTGATGGACAAGACCGAGATCACTCTGGCTCAGTATCAGGGCTACATCTTCAAATGGTGCATCGGCATCTTCGTGATCTTCATGGCCATGGGCTTTGTCACTGGAAGCTTGGCGATTCTATAACATGACAACCTCCTTCCACACTCTCCTATATCCCTGACCGAGCAGCCGGCGGGAGGCACCGTCCTTCCGCCGGCTGCTTATAGAGGAGAAGCCATCCATCAATCCAGCAGGTCAAGACGAGTTTCAACACAACATATCGCAGGAACAACGACAGGAGGAATATATATGGAGATCCAAAAAGCTGCCGTGGCAGGCACTCTGGAATCCAGCGACGCCCAGG
>ERZ836441.97-NODE-97-length-99953-cov-4.930479_pt1 | contig 99953 bp, 95 predicted proteins | sample MGYA00519686_ERZ836441 | MGnify/ENA primary metagenome ERZ836441 (study PRJEB31850, sample SAMEA3708800) | human gut metagenome | biome: human gut; feature: human-associated habitat; material: faeces | place: China | collected 2014 ...
TCGTTACCAGATTCGCTTACGCTCAATGAAGGTGAACATAAGTTCACCGAATCATGCGTTTAGAACTTCCTCAACCCTCTCTTTTGCCTCTTCCTCTGTATCGAACCAGTCGAGGTATATGTCTTTTGTTTTCGTCTCTTTACATACATTTTCCGGTTTTACAGCAGCTTTGCAGACATCTGTAATTGCAGACACAACTTTTCCGTCATCATGAAAAGCCGTTGTCACACACCAGAATTTTTTAAGGCCAGCCGGTGTAAGCTCGTAATCATCAGCTTCCTGTTTTGTAAGTTCTCTTGTATATTCTACAAATCCCCACGCATCCATGCCGATTTCTTCGCAGAATTTCTTTTCGTCATAGTTGACAACTTCCTGCACTCCTGCCCTTGGACAGCTGCCAGGCGTTAACGGCCTTTGTGTGCTGTAGTATCTGTATACCATATTTACACCCCCATTTTTTTAACTTTTTTTGTTTCTTTTTTGTATGTTACCACAAAACATTATTGTAATGCAATTTTTTGCGAAAAAAAACAGAGACTGCATCGCTGCAGTCCCTGTTTTTTACTCTTCTTTTCTTACTCCAAAAATAAGCTTGAATTTTTCAAGATTGTTCTCGCGTCCCCTGTTAAGGACGGAAAAATACACTTTTTTAAAATGATAATCATATGTATCAAGGCATTTTTTAAAATACTTTGCAACAGTTGATGCATCCTGTCCAAAAACGCCGCATCCGAATGCCCCGAGGATTAGCGTTTCAACATTATTTTCCTCAGCAACATCCAGCACAAACTTAATCCGTCTGTAAAGCTCTGCATTGTTTTCATCAACCTCAACCTTTGCATATTTGCCGGCTGCTGAATAATTTGGTGCCGCGCATGTGATAACATCTGCCTTGACGATTTCAGGGTCTGCACCATATACACAGACGCTTTCATCCACAAAGATAACGTCTTCAGAATACAATGCCCGGTTTGTATATAATGCCCGGTTGTTATGCTGCTTATTCCACGCATAGTAATCCGGGAATTTTTTCAACACATTATATAGAACAGAAGAATGACATAGGCACTCTTCCTGTGCAGATGAACCATCCAGAAACTTCCCGCCAGGATTCTTATAAGAAGCAAAGTTAAGGATTGCTGTCTTTCCGGCACGGTGTTTAAGCATTGACTTAACAGAATCCATACCATCAGTGATAATCTCCGGTCTTTTCGGAACTGTATCAGTCAGTTCAATGTCAGGCATCCTTTCAGAAACCTCTGCAACTGCCGCCCCATCGCCGCCGTAGATTTTAGTACCTTTTACACACTCATCAATCTCTTCTTTAAATCCAGCCTCCATCATTTTAGTATGGTTTGTTGCCTTTTCTTTTAATTCTTCTTTTTTGTTGAAGTAAACACTCATATTTTTTATCTCCTGTTTTGTATTTTTTTGTTACAGATACAATATGCTGAAAAAAATAAGTTTTAGCATTCTTTTGCGGATTTTTTTAACATACCGCCTTTTATTTATTTGCCTCCATCTCACACTTTTTTTTAATCTTTTTTATAACCTTCTTTATTGTCTTTTTTGAATTTTTAAATCCATGCTCGCTCCGGAACATCCAGGTCCTGCATGCAATCGCATAAGTCCACTTGTTTACCAGATAACCGACCGGCATTTCAGCAAATTCTTTTTGCTCTTCTTTTGTCATTATCTTTGTGAACTCTTCCATGCACTGTTTTTTGTTGTATGATAATTTTTCACTTTCTGCTATATCTGCAAAGCTGTGCACGATTAACTCAACAGGGATTTTTAATTCCGTTTCGTTTATTTCGTAATCTTTTGTTCCGCCTGTAATTGTGATATATCCGCCTTTTCCAATATTGCTCTCTTCAATATTTACAATCCTGCAATTGTTATAATGAGTGAACACATCTTTTCCGTCTTTTTTTTCAAGAATCGTTAGTTCTACAGTGTCACCAACAGTATAAATGCTATCAAGAACATCAAAATTTACGGTAAAATGTTCCGTGTTGATACTGTATTCATACATTTTTCCGTCCTTGATTATTCTTGCCTGCTTGTCCGCAGCTATCCTTTCGTGCTGTATCTGATTATGGTGCTCTATAGATTTCTTGATAAAGTTTTTAACCACATCAATAAATCCTGTAATCTCTTCGGGTTTAAGCTTTCTGAGTACAACACTTGTAACAGTATCGCTGTCAAACTTACCGGCCCCGACAGTCAGATTAAAGCATTCATATATATCTCCATCCCAGATTCGTACTTCTTTTTCAATAGTGTAAAAATCTTCCGGGACAATTCCGGATAACGTATATGATTTTTGATACCATACAGTGCTGCCGTCGTCACTTTTATCAACCTGCCAGGAATTGTCATCATAGGAAGATTTATTAAGCATTTCAAGTACACGTTCTAATTCCAGAATCTGCGGAAAATCCCATACATTGGCGCATAATATCTCTTTCCATTTCTTATCACACTTCCGATATACTGTTAATGTGTAATAGTAGTATAGAATATCCTCAGCATCTTCTACATCCACAATTTTTTCAGAAGCCTGTATGCTTGGCTCTGAAAATACTATTTTTATATCATTGTATCTCCAAATAGATTTAATGTTATTTTTAAACATATTTTTAATCCTCACTTTATTTTTTCTACATACAATATGCCGAAAAAAAAAGAAAAAAAATGAAAATGGCCCGCAAAAAAAATGCAGGCCTGACATCTTAGAACATAATACTATCCAAAACTGCGTCAGCAAACTTTTCTGACAGCTCCGGCGTCATCGCGAATCCGTAATACAAAACCCTCGGTCTTGTCGTCTCTACAATCTTATTTGACCTTGGCTTACGGTGTATCAGCCAGCTATGCTGCCTCCACATACCATCAGCAGATAATGCATATCCTGTGCAGATTACAGTTTTATCCTTATTCTGCTGCCATACTATCGCCGAATTTGTGTGGCATTGGCATGCCTCACCTTTCACCCTCTCAGCGTTATATCCAAGCCAGAACTGGCCATATTCCAAAATATTTTCCAGGTCTTCTTCATACGGCGGCAGGCATACAGTATTGCCGGCAAAGTCCAAAAGCCGGGCTTTCAGCTCAAACAGGCGTTCATCCATTTCTGGGAAAATCTTTTTCGCAGCATCCACCGTATCCTGATACCAGAAAGCATTATTTCTGCAATGTTCTTTCCATTCTTCAGACATGGACTGCCACGCAACAGTATTTTTTGCATGCAGGTTTTTACTTTCGCTGTACATCAGGCATTTATCGAAAAATGCTTTATCGTCTATTGGAGCGATGCATGATTTTCCGTCCAATATAACCCTGCTGCCGCAGGCATTGCGGATATCAATAAGTTCCTGTGTTATTTTTTCGTTTTGCATCATGTGTTATTTTCCTTTCTTTTTTGATATTTATTTTTTTGCTTTATATACAATATGCTGGAAATTGGTCGGGGAAAAATTTAAGTAATTATACGTAAAGTTTTAAGTTTTACTTAAATTATCCAGATTTAGACAAGCACAAAAATTAGCCTGGCAGAAACCATGCAGGGCTTAAGTTGTCGAGTTAATTTTTAGCCTTTTCTCTTTCCAATCCTTTCCTGCATATTATTTTTGAAGCAAAAAATTTTACAACAAAGAAAGGAAAAAGAAAAATGAAAAATAATCAGAACTTGGTTTCGTTTTCCCCTGAAAAAGGCGTATACCTGTATTTTGACGATGCTAACATGTTTAACGTTGTCGATATCAACATTGAACCAGGTATTCGAAACGTTGTTTTGTCCGGACCTAACGCAAATAGAAATAGGTTAAGCCGCAGGATTAAATTGAGAAATATTTTTAAACAGTTTCCTGACGTGGAAGAATTAGTCATTCAAGAAGATATCATAGATATTGATATTTCCAATTTCATGTTTCCGAATGTGAGAAATGTGAATTCTGAAAATCCATATTTTTTTAGCTGTCAGTATCTCGTTTGGTCGATAGGTTTGAATACGGTATTGATGAATGCATTTTGCATTAAGCCGGATGAACAAGTCCAGCCGCTGCCTGACATCAATACGATTGTAGATTATGCGTTTGAAGGATGTCAGTTAACAGCTTTCTTCAATAACGATACTTCTTTTAATACTGTTCAAATTATCAATCATCATGCCTTTGATGGGGCATTATTTTCTGGTATTCCATCAAAAAATGGTTTCAAAATGATTGGTAATATTGTTTTTGGTGTAGATGATGATGCTGAAGAAATTGAATTTCCGGAAGACACCAAATATGTTCTGCCGACAGATATAGATTACAAAAATGTCAAACGGGCAGTCATCAGGAATATCAAAAATGTTAATGGAATCAATAAATTGCCAGAAACAATCGTGATTGCAGATGATAAATTTGCAAAAAATAAGATGTTTGAAATATACAGATATCTTAACACAACAAATGTATCATGTATTGAAGCATCAAAAGACAGCGGTTTTGCGTCAAAGGACGGAATTTTATATTCCGAAAATATGAAACAGTTGATTCTATGTCCAGCCAATAAAACCGGAGATGTCATTATTCCTGAGGGTGTAACTTGTATTAATGATTTTGCGTTTTATGGAGCAAGAATCGATTCAGTCACATTTCCGTCTTCCCTGAAAAACATTAGAAAAGATGCATTTCGACAGTCTAAAATCCGTAAAATAGATTTCGGCTCCGGAATTGAAAAAATCGGAAATAATGCAAGCAATATTTTTGCCGATTGTCAGAATCTGACTCATGTTGAATTTCCTCCTCAGGTTACAGATATCGGATATAGTGCATTTTTTAACTGCAGTAATCTTGAATCTGTTACAATGCACGAAGGGATTTCAACAATTGGACGGCGTGCATTTGCCTGGTGTAAAAAACTGAAAAGCGTAACTCTTCCAAAAAGCATCAAATACGCCGGAGAATTAAGTTTTAGTTGTGTACAAGAACTGCATACTCCGCATCTTTTTTCAGGTCTGCCGTATGCATTTCTGTCGGCGATAAGCTTATCCCCCGTTAAAAAACTTATTGTTGAAGAAAATGAATTCTTCGTTCCGGCATCTTTAAGCCCTAAGGCTTTATATACGTTAAATCAGCAATGCAGTAATGGTTATTTGTGCAAGTCTGATTTGCATGATTTGTATCAGGGTGCGATAAGCACCGAATTAAAACAGGACGCTGCATATCATATTTACAAACAGAGTCCGGGAGCAGATGCCGAGCTTGAAAAGTACCTGAAACGCTGTGCAAAACAGATTGCTTTGCGATACATTAAAGAAGACAATGATGCCGAACTCTCAGAACTTATCGGCTTTAAGTTGTTATCAAAAGCAGCAACCAAGCAGCTTTTGAAGGCTGCAAATGAGGCAGATAAGCCCACAATCGTAGCATATTTGCTGACGCAGACGCAGGATAAACCGAGTTCCAAATTCACGCTTTAACGAAACACTTTTTCAACATTGAACCAGCTGTCGATACGAGCTGGTTCTTTTTTTCTCTTTTTTTGTTCTTTTTTAAGATTTTTTTGAGTATTCGTTTTCACTTTTTTTGCATATTTTTTTTCTTTCTCTGATTTTTCTGCCGCAAAAAAAACAGCCCCTCTTCCGAGAGACTGCAAATTTTCAAATCCCAAATTTCTTTTTCAGATATTCTTTCTTCTTGTCGTACACCATCTGGTCTTCAAGCCACAGCACCGGAAATGCTTGCTGCAAATATTTTTCTGCATCTTTTTTCGTTTTAATTTTTGTCACATCCCCGCCAAACTGGTTGGACCTGATATCCTGCCAATCAAGCACCATCTTTGCAATTTCCTGGTCTGATGTATTGTGGACTCTGCCGGCAATATGCTTGAAATCCAGGATTGTATCACCCATCATATATTCAGGGATGTAATCATCCGTTTCGGATTCATTAACCCCTGAAATATCATATGGAATATCATTCTCATCCACCCAGACGATATGACCATATGGCGCCGCCCAGCATACTTCACCGCGATTAAATGCTGCTTTCAGCATGCATGCAAAATAATAGCAATATCCACTTGCGAACTGCTGATATAACACATCTTCTGCTTCGCCGTATCCCTGTTTTACTGAAAAATCGTAGATGAACCGAAGCACCTCTTCATCTGCTTTTGGATGTACTTTTTGAATTTTCTTTAGCCATTCTGAGAACTTGTCTTTCATATTTTCTCCTTTCTGATGTCCTGCAGCTTACTATCATATTTACCTAGCAAGACTATCAGTAATCTTACAAAAACTTACCAACGTACATAGCTGTAATATCATTCAGATATTTATCAGGATTTACTGCAATTAGCTGTACCGCCTCATATGGCAGGTAGTTCTTGGAATTCAGAAAATACAGGCTACCATTGCTCCTACATTCACAGACAGCGCCTTTTCCAACCTGCACTCTTCCAACTCCGCACAAGTAAGCATCAAAATCACTCTTAAATTCATAAATATGATTACATTCCATACAACCAGAATTACCAAATAAACTCATTCAACGTCACCTTCCTTCTCTCTTTCCGATGTATTTACTTGCTCCTGTATTGATTTAATATGCCGAAATTTTTTAAGTGCAAATATTTTTTGCCGTTTTTTGGCCCATAAAAGTTCGACAAGAAGATTTGTTTTGGTTTTTACATATTTTTTCCCTGCCTTTCTGATTGTTTTGTTATATGATTAATATGCAGAAGAACAGAAAAACAGAAAAAAATCACAAAAAAAACAAGTTCCAAAACTATATTTTTTCAGCATTTTATATGTATAATGTAATTAATAAACATTACAAAAACGAAAGGAGATGCTCTTATGGGAAAACTTGTTGAAGGACTTTGGGACTGCCCATTCTGCGACAACAAACGAATCAGGGCAGGGCAAAAAACATGCCCGAATTGTGGACATCCACAGGATGAAAACACAAAATTCTACATGCCAGATGCGATTGAATACGTATCTGAAGAAAAGGCAGCAAAAATCAGCCGCAACCCGGATTGGCAATGCTCTTTCTGCGGCAGCCTTAACAGTGATAACCTAGACACATGCAAAAACTGCGGCGCTACAAAAGAAGATTCGGAACGAAATTATTTCGAGATGCGGCAGCAGGAAGAAGAAAAGAAACGCAAAAAAGAAGAACAAAAAGCAGCTTCTCAGGGAAATACCAAAAAGGAAGAAGTAAAGAAGAAAGAAAAAGCAAAAAAATCTCTGGCAAAAAGAATACTGTTATTTCTTTGTATCTTTGCAGCAATCATTTTTGGAATGATATCCTGCTTTTCGCCGACCGTTAAAAAAGTTACTATTGATGATTTCGATTGGGAAAGAACAATAGATGTTGAAGAAATCGTCACGCATAACGAAAGCGACTGGTCACTGCCAAGCGATGCTCGGTTGCAATACACAAAAAGAGAAATCAGGTCATACGAAGATATTCTTGACCACTACGAAACAGTAACAGAGACTAGGACCAGAAGCGTAATAGACCATTACGAAGAACGGAGTTCTTACACAGACCTCGGTAACGGATATTTTGAAGAAAATACCGAAAGCGTGCCTGTATATACAACGGAGACGTACACGGAGGATGTACAAAAGCCCGTCTACCGGCAGGAACCAGTATATGCTACGAAGTATTATTATGAAATAGACCGGTGGACTGTTGTAGACACCGCAAAAAGTTCCGGACATGGCCAGAATCCTGCATGGCCTGAACCAAAACTTAAAGACGGTCAGCGGACCGGAGATAAAAGCGAACATTACTTTGTAACAGCCACATATAAGAAAAAGAAAGACAAAACGGAAACTGAAAAATACGAAATGGCTTTTTCTGAATGGAAGGGACTGAAAAAAGGCGAAGAAGTAGAGCTTAAGATTGATATGAACGGATTTGCTGAGATAAACAAGGAATAAAAAATATGATACATAAGTACACCCGGGAGATTAATTCTTCCGGGTGGTTTTTTATGTTTTTTTGCGTATGTTAATTGTCTGTTTTTAAAATTTTTCCAAAACCTGCATATTATAGCCGACAAAACAAAAAGGACGGTGATAATATGATTAAAGAAAAATTCTTAAATCTCGTCAATGCATGCAAAAATGACATGGATATGTTAGATATCATAGAAAGCGACATGAAGGCTCTTGGCGAATATGTGTATGCTGTACACATGATGGAAACCTCGCTTCCGATTCTTCGCGTCAACTACGAAGGTCAGGAACTGAGAGACCTGGCTGAAAAGCTTGACTACAACCGCAGAGAACACCACGAACGCGCAATAATGGGTGTTAAACGTCTGAACCGTTTTGCAGAAATGGAAGGTGTTGAGAAAATCTTTACCGGAGACGTTAACGACCGATATGCGGTTGCTGACTTTTGTAGGGATACTACAGTTGAAATGTTTGACGACCGGACAGGCCGCAGTCTCTCGATGGTACATTCCGAGCAAATCGTTGACGACGAACCGGAAAGAGATTAAAATGCAGACAGAAAGAGAGAACAAAAATATGTCAAACAACATCAAATTTCTTGCAGAAAATAAAAGTAAATTTCTGACAACAAAAGAATATTACGGATACGGACAAATCCTTAAAATTTCAGACGATGGGATTGAAAAACACATCGTGGTGAAACCAAAAGACCCGGTCTTTGGAATCACCATTAAATTTTTGGAAACCGGCCATCCGCAGTTTTTAATTCCTGCCGTTTCTATTGAGGATATAGCAATCATGCTGAAGAATCTTGAAAAAGCAAGAACATTTTGTAAGGAATTTTACGAAAGACGAGATGAATTTATTTGAAGAGCAAGAAAGAACATGCCTAATTGGCATGTTCTTTCTTTTTGCCATCAAAACCACTCATCGTTCCAATATCCATACCTTCCACGATTTCTCATAGAATAGCAGCTTTCACAAATCCCATACTGATAGTTATACGGCAACGCCCTTCCACAGTCAGGGCACTGTCTTCTCTTCAGCTGCTTTGTTTTCAGCACCTCTGTCAGCGTATCTGAAACTTCTTTTTTCTTTTTTCTTATCAATTCTTTTTGCTCTTCTCTTGTATCAGGCATGCCAAAAAGTCTTACAAAGTTGTGGATAAGGTCATATTTCTGATACAATCCTTCCAGCTCCTGGATTCTTTTGTTGACATCTGAAATACTTACAGCTCGCCGTTTTTCTATGTCAAGAGTCTCAATTTCACGTGTCAGGTCAACCGTATGCTCTTCTGCCACCTGTTCGGCAAGAGTCTGCCATAAGAACACCATATCATCGTTCTTTTCGTTGAATGGTATATTGATGAGGCGATAAATCAGGTCTTTATCATCTGTGTAGTTTTCAATCCATTCACACAGTTTAAGCTGCTGTTCAATGTCTGCCTTCAAGAACAGGCTTTCTGTCTCCACATCATCCCATTTATTCATAACGTCAGACAACTTTCCTTCAACTGCTGTCAGAAATCTTGGAAATCGAATGCGGGCAAAGTTAATGTCTGCAGGTTTCATGCTCATTGACTTACGGATAAATTTTCTTCCTTTCCCGGCTGTAAATTTTCCTTCATCATAGATACCTTTTCGTCCTGCTCTTCCGGCAATCTGCTGCACCTCTTCCGGCTTCAAAAGTCTAACTTCATATCCATCAAACTTTTCCGTTTCCAGAAATACAACTCTTTTTACTGGCAGGTTCAATCCCATTCCAATTGCGTCTGTCGCAACAACAACCTGCGTCTCACCGCTCAAGAACCTCTCCGTTTCTGCTTTTCTGGTTTCATACGGCAAAGCACCGTAAATCATGCTGCACGCAATTTTTCTTGCCTGCAGCTCTGCGGCAACGTTGATAACGCTTCGTTTTGAAAACACAATCAGGGCATCGCCAGGCTTCACACCATCCGGAAACCGGAACCCATCTTCGTCCATCGTTAAAGGTGTCATACGTTCTTTTCGGTCAATTTCTACTATTTCATCACCACAATACTCAATCAGGCGCCTTACAATGTCTTCAGCATTTGGCGCCATGCAGATATGTATTTCTTCGGCACAAAGTCCAAGAATTGCAGCAGTCCAGGCGCCTCCTCTGCTTTCATCTGCAATCATCTGACATTCATCAATTACCGCAACGTCATAATGTTTACCCAAATCAGCCATCTCAATCGTTTCAGAAACGTGAGAAGCGCCGTTTACAATGGCTTCCTCTTCCCCAGTCAGCAGAGAACATTCAACACCCTCTGCATTCGTATTTTCGTATACCTCAAGAGCCAGAAGTCTTAACGGAGCCAGATATGCCGCTTCATGTGCCTCCCTGAATTTTTGTAATGCAGTAAATGTTTTTCCTGAATTAGTCGGCCCAACATGAAGTATAAACTTTCTTTTCATCATTCGGGCTTTCGGATACGCATCTTTAATATGTTCCGGAATCGCAGTCACAACCGCCTCGCTCATTCTCTCGTATTCATTAAGAGCCTCAACATTTTCGTAATACTGATTGTAATGCACCATCATCTTATTTTTAATCTTTTCAACCGGCAATTTTTCCACCAGCTTTTCAAAATCCGGCGATTTCTTAAACGATTCAACCGCGCTTGCCGTCATCTTGCCAAGCTGGTTCTTTTTTAAATCCGGGTTTTTCTTTTTTGCTTCTTCCCTGTATTTTCTTCTATATTCACCCTCAACATACTGTCTTGCATATGTTTTTGCTGTTTTTTCATTTTCTTTTAAAAATTCATCAAAACTCATCAATTCAGTCATTCAATATCCTCTCCTGTGCAAATTATTTTAGATTTCTTTTTGTTTTTCTGTACTTAATATGTTGAAATTTCTATATAAGAGAGAATTTTTGCGGATGTTTTTTAAGTATTTTTGCAAGAAAAAGCAGCCAGCAAAAGCCGGCTGCTAATAATGTCCATAGAGAGATTTGAACTCTCACGCCTTTCAACACGTGAGCCTAAATCACGCGCGTCTGCAAAATTCCGCCATATGGACAAATATATAAAATCGCAGTGACAAGATTTGAACTTGCACGCTTTTCAGCAATTGATTTTGAGTCAACCTCGTCTTCCGAATTCCGACACACTGCGAAAATGCACCAGAAGAGACTTGAACTCTCACGAAGATAATTAAACTTCTTTGGATTTTAAGTCCAATGCGTCTGCCTGTTCCGCCACTGGTGCAAACTTAACTTTTTCCCATATCCCCTGCTCCTCGCAGGCTATTTAATCGCTTCATTATTTTTACCTCCTTTTTTTCTTATACTTTTAACAGCCAATACAGGAATCGGACCTATATCTCCAGAGTCAGAATCTGGCGTGCTACCACTACACCAATCGGCTGAAATTCGGACGGAGCGACTCGAACGCTCGACAATGTGCATATCAGGCACATACTCTACCATCTGAGATACATCCGAGAGCCGACAGCTGGACTTGAACCTGCGACCTACTGATTACGAATCAGTTGCGCTACCAACTGCGCCATGCCGGCAATTTGACGCGAAAAACATGTTTTAAGATGACGGTAAGATTCGGACTTACGATAGCAGAGTTGCAGTCTGCGGCCTTAAACCACTTGGCGACGTCATCAAAAATACGGAGTGTAAAGGATTTGAACCTTTGTGCCGCGTAGCGCGACGCTGGATTAGCAATCCAGTGCAATTAACCTGCTCTGCCAACACTCCAAAGAGTAGATATAAATATTTTCGCAGTAGCTACCTGTTTTTATATCTGCAGTACCGCATCCAGGACTTGAACCCGGGACCTAAAGATTAGAAATCTCTTGTTCTATCCAACTGAACTAATGCGGTAAAACATTCGCAGAGAGATTCGAACTCCCATAAACCACGGTTCGTAGCCGTGTGCTCTATCCCTTAAGCTATGCGAATTTAAGCGCCGTCTGAGGGATTCGAACCCCCATGCCCTTGCGGACGCCAGTTTTCAAGACTGGGGCAATACCATTTCTGCTACAAGACGGCAAATATAAATTTATTTAAGAAACGGCCGATGAGGGACTCGGACCCTCTCCGCTGGAGTCAAATTCCAGTGTGCAACCCTTACACCTATCAGCAATATTTGTGTTAAAATTCAATACATCTTATACTAAACCCCAATCCTCATCGGACATAGATTTAATCTCATTTGATTTATATGGTAAATTAAATGATTTACACCATTTTCTTACTGTGTTATCTGTTACATCATACATTCTTGCAATTTCACAAAAACTTTTTGTCCTTATGAGATTTTTTAAAGTTTCTCTATCTGGCATATTTAAGCTTAACCTTTTTTGCTTTTCTTTTTGAGCACAGCTATTACATCTTTTTGCTGTTGCCGAAATTCTCTTTCCGCAGTCTATGCAATAATTTTCTTTTGTTTTTGCCGATTTTTTCTTACTGTTAATTTCATGCTTTTTATGCATAATTACTTCATCAATTTTTTCAACCTCTGCATCTAATGGGGTTTTTACATTTTGATACATCCATTTGTACCCATAAGCAGATGGTCTTTCTTTATTCAAAGCTCGACATATACTACTAATGGCACCATTAAAATTTTTGCTTTTTGTTATATGATTGTCAAAAATATATCTCGCGGCATTTGAAATTGATGCAAATTCTAATTGCGTATTATCTTCAATATTTATTGCAACTACAGCTTTTGAAAACGATATTATGGAATTTGATTTTGTATCAATATCATAGAATTCGTTTAATTTTCTTGCTACAATTTTCGGGTTGGCGTTAAACGCTTCTGCAATATCTTGAAGTGTCCATCCACTGTCGTACAGGAACTTGCAGGCAACTATCTTCTTGCTATTCCATAGTGGTTTGCCAGCACCACCATAAGCACTGTTGTATCCATTTCTGACCGAATCATACTGTTGAATATACACTCTTTCTTTTTCTTCTAGTTCATTATCTGGGCATTCTTCTATTTTTTCAAATTTAAATTTATCAACACCAATTTTACGCATAGCTTGATAAAGTTTATAATTATAGCTTCGGCAATTTATGTTAGCGCAATCTTTTAAATGTCTCGCCTTTCTTTCACCTAATGTTTTTCTTGTCATTCCAATATAGACTTTATCATTTGCCGTATTTGTTATTTTATATATAATCCCCATGTATTTCACCTTCTATTTTTTTATTGTGAAATCAATATGCTGGATTTTTATATAAGAAATAACAAATATGAAAATATTTCCCGGCAATGCCCTTTTTCGCCCTGTGAATTCACAGATTTGCAGGTTTAAACGCTATCCCATGCTCTCGCGTACATTGCCAAACAGACACGGAGTGAGTCGAACACCCATCTTCGGTTTTGGAGACCGACATGCTACCATTAACACCACGCGCCTATATTTTTTACAAACATTTTTTCAAAGTTTCAATTAATTCTTTCACTTGTTTTTGTGTATATACAACAGCACTACCTTCCTCTGAAGACAGGATACCAATCTTTCCTGATTTTTTATCATTTTCAACCATAATCCAGGCTTCTCTGCCATACTCATCGCAGCCGCAAACTTTTGCATATTTTTTGTTAGATTTTTTTATCATTATTTTTCTTCTTTCTTTCAACATTCAAGAATGGTGAACTTACCCACCACTTGCTTGCGCTGAAGTGGGAGGCTTCCTGCCTAACCGGGTGACATATTATACCACGTCCGTAAGCGTGGTCCCGTAGCTCGGCAGGCTACTCCGGTGTTCCACCGGTAAGGTTATCGGGTTACCGAAAGATTGCATTTTATGCAATCGTAGTAATCATTAAAATAATTGCCCACCCCTATACCCATAATTTTCCAATTTTTAAGCATCCTGCCGGAGTTGAACCGGCGCTACCGGTTTGGAAGACCGGGGTCATATCCGTTAGACCAAGGATGCATATATATCAGCACCGCCATACCGGCAGCCGCCACACAGACGGCTTATGCTTAAAAATTCGCATACCGATATAGTCTTACATGCTGCCGCTTTCCGCTCCCGCATCAGACAACACCTGATGCGTCACGTACTCACATTTTTGCAGGTGACCTTCGCAGAAACCTGCTGCCTCACCGGTAACTGCACAAGTCTCGCATACCCTTTGCGCTGAACTTGTCTCTCCCAGTTTGGACTGCCGTAAGCCTTCGCAGTGGATTAGCGTTGGCCTGTAGGATATTTTTAACGAAGGTTTTGTTTTTGCTTTTCAGCAAAGAGCTGACAATCGGACTTGAACCGATAACCTCATCATTACAAGTGATGCGCACTGCCAATTGTGCTATGCCAGCAAAAGTGACGGCTGCGGGACTTGAACCCGACATTATATCCGTGAAAGGGATATGTCATAAGCCATTTAGACCAAGCCGCCAAAATGTCAGATGCAGGGCTTGAACCTGCGACTTCCGATTTGTAAGAACGGCACTCTCCCAGCTGAGTTAATCTGACAAAGAATTGCGGGAGACGGACTTGAACCGACGACACCAGGGGTATGAACCCTGTGAGCTATCCAACTGCTCTATCCCGCAGTACCGGATGCGAGAATCGAACTCACGGCCTCCTGGTCCCAAACCAGGCGCTCTACCAAACTGAGCCAATCCGGTATATGCAGCAGACACGCTGCCGCAATATTGCAGGTGACGAACCTGCAAGAAAAGCGAATGTTGTCATCATACGCTGCGACCTTATCGGTCAAGCGACCCCACCGGGGCTTGAACCCGGAATCTCAGCCGTGACAGGGCTGCGGAATAACCAGTTATCCTATGAGGCCATTATATATACTGGCTTGCGCTTCAAGTATATATCCGCAAATATATACCCGCATTCTTCTTGCAATAAAGCGTAAGCCGAATGGGCAGGGTGAGATTCGAACTCACAATGTTTCTAGTGTGACGGTTTTACAGACCGCTTGCTTCAGCCATTTTGCATACCTACCCTAGATATGTATCAACTTTGTATTGCAATAATGATAATCAACTTCCATTATTACTTCATCTCCTTTTTTCTTTCACATATTTAATATGCTAGATTTTTTCTCAATCGGACGAAAAATCCAAAATATTTTTTAAAATATTTTTCCAATCCCTTTTCAGCTAATCGTCTCCCAGACCAGTCTCATCAAATTTTTGTTGTACCCTCTCGAACAAGAATCTTCGGTTACTTTTGCATGTCTGACTTTTCTGTTGTATTCCTTCCGTCTTGACCGCATATTCACTTTGCATTCTCTTCTATACCAAGACCGGTTATACACTTTTTCTCTGTTTTTTGTCATCATATGCTTCACCTCACTTTTGTCCTCATGTTCACTGCCTGCACAGAGATTTGAACTCTGGACCTTGAAATTAAGAGTTTCCTGCTCTACCAAACTAAGCTATACAGGCGATTTTCAGGATTTATCCTGCAATGCGCCTGACGTGATTCGAACACGCGATATACGGGTTAAAAGCCCGCTGCCATACCGCTTGGCTACAGACGCAAATTGATATTCTGTTTTCGGCATTTCGCTTTCTGTTTTCGTTTTGTTTTTCTCATTATTTTTTCTCCTTTCTGTCTAATTCTTCGTTGATTGTTTCAATCAATTCTCTCTTTGTGTGTTCATGAAAGTCTGCACAACCAGTTTTCAGGTCAACTGCTTCCCACCATATGCAATGGTCAGGCTCATAATATCCATAATTCGTCAAGCGATAACCACGATATTCATAAACACCTCTGGATATTCTTTTGGCCTTGTTGTTTTTTATCATTCTGAAAACGCTCCTTTCATGTCAGCCTAAAATAACTGTAAATAACTATTGTTTAAAAATCCTTGTTTTTTGTATGTTCCCGACATTTATGTCGGAAACATCAGCTGATGCGGCGGGACTTGAACCCGCAAACCCTTCGGTTAACGGCCGAACGCGCTACCTATTGCGCCACACATCAATATTTCTTTACGGGCAAAACCTTCACCCGCCAACCACATACAGCCAAAGCCATATGCCAAATGGAGCATACGGGAATCGAACCCGCCGCCTCCTGCTTGCAAAACAGGCGTCGCCCCATTGCGACTAATACCCCATATTCGCCGGCAGCCTTCCTGCCGGCATATTTAACTTACCTGCTATACACCTTTTCAACCCCGTCTTCAAACTTAACGGTAATCTTATCCGGATATCCGGATTGGTCAGATGTATACGGAAGATGTCTCATCTTAACAATCTTTCCTTTTTTCTTGTGCCCAGCCTCACACTGCTCGCATTTCTTTTTATCTCTATATTCTGTTCCGCAAATATCGCATTTCCAAAGTGTAGTTTCTTTCATTTTTTTTCTCCTTTTCTTTTTTTTGTTTTATGAAAAATATTCCAAAATATCTTCACACCGAATGACCTTTTCTTTTCTGCCAAACGCCTCATTCCAAGGTGCCTGATTCTGAGTCAGAATCGTCAAATCGGCTGCAGAAAAATCAGCAAATCTGTCAACTACTTCTTCAATTCTTTTTCTGTCTTCTCTTTCAAATCCTTTTTGTATCTCTTCCAGGCTCCGGAATCTGATTTGGATATCAGTACTGCCGAACTGTTTATATCTTCTGTACACTTCCGGAATCACCGGCCCAAAATCCCATGCCTCAATATCTTCTGAAAAGCATGGCTTTTTGGTATGTATCAGGGAATATGCCTGAATCAGATAAAGGATTTTCTGAAGTTTCAGATTAGAAATGCCGTGATACCGCGAGCTATGCTCGCGTGTACCAGACGTGGACGTGGTTTCTGACTTCCAGTACGCTTTTACAACTATCATATCCGACGGACAACTTGGAGATTGACCGTGGTTTTTACGTCCATCGATAATCTTTGACTTCGCTGTATGTAATTACATATTCTGCCACATCCTGCACGTCGTACATTTTTTCTGCTCCTTTTTCGTGTGTTTTTCTTTACACTTACAGTATGTCAGAATTTTCAAAAATGCGAAATTTTTTGCGGATTATTTTTTGGTCTCTGCGTTCAGCCAAGAACCAGACAAAACCAAGTGGACGGCAGAGGAATCGAACCTCCGACGCGCAGGGCTTCAACCTGCCGCTCTTCCGTCTGAGCTAACCGTCCTTATTAGACGGTATAAAATCGTGTTTCCATCTTTTTCTCCTTTTTTTTCAGCATCCGGGTGCCTGTTCCGTCAGCATCAGTAAGAAAAATTCTTACCAGGCTGCGGCATAAACTCACCTCGGGTGCCTGTTCCGAGACAAAGAAAAAACCGCCTGCCTGGATTTCTCTTCGCAAACGGTTCAAAGTGTTCTTAATCATAATATGTAACGCAATCCCTGCGCATATTCCTGACATTAACGCTTCAACCGTCGCTTATTCCACGCATATTCTTGTTCTGTACAATCGTTAAAACTATAGACTGAGCCTGTAAAACTGCATGATAACCCAAGCATATCCGCTGTGGGGATATACTGTTTAAGATTATTATTCTGTTTTACAATTTCAAATCTCTGTCTTAACATAACGGTTTTCTCCTTATTTTTTATTCTATATACAATATGCTAAATTTTTTAAAAAGCGAACGTTTTTTTAACAAAAGAAATGCCCATCTTTTATTTGACGAATACGAACAAGACAAGGTGGATTTTGGGGGCGGAAACCTATATCTTGCTCACTCACCGTTTTTCAACGTGTTCTTCTGAGTTCATTCATCAAATAAGAGACAGGCACTTCTCTTATCTATTTTATGTATTATAGCACATCTATAACATATTGTCAACACCTATTTGGGATTTTCTACAAACTATTTGGGATTAATGTTTTGCCCGGTAATATATGATACATCCTGGGATAACAAATATAATCATAGCAACAAGAAGCTGCATTAAAAGTTTTTTGAGTGAGAAAGCATACCATGGAGCAACATCCTCTGCATTTTCTTCTGGGGTTACTGTAACTTCTTGAATTTCTGGCTTTGATGATTCTGGTTCAGTAACCGGTTCTGATGTTACAGTAACATTAGTTTCTTCATTTTTTGTATCTGATGCAGTATCGATAGGTACTGAAGTATTTACAATTTCACCATCTGGTTCATTTTCATCAGTTGATGATGTCTGTATATTTTCTGCTTCTTGTCCTTCTACTTCACTGCTATTATCAATAGCTGAATCTAATGTTTCAGTCTGCATTGTTGTAGCATCTTCTGCCATAACATTTATGGCAGGAGATACACAAAAAGCAGCAGTTAATAGTAATGTTGAAACAAACTTCTTTTTTATATTCACTATTTTACTCCTCCTCGTTTCCGTGTGTATTTGTAATTCTTACATTGTCACTTCCATCAGCATTATCTACAGATGAAGAATGAATCTTAACGGCTTTTTCCCCAGAAACTCTTACATCTTTTGTCCTCTCCTTCATTTTAGATTCAGGCGTTCTGAGTCCAAATTCAGGGGTAAACATCTCTTTCATTGTTTCATTATTATTATCATAAATTTCTTGAGCTGCTGCCACTTCTTCTTCTGTGACTTCCATTGCTTCCAACTCTGCAATTTCGCGGTCAACATCTGCATCAATCTTACTGTAATCAATATCATGCGTGCTGAATCCAACATTGTCTACAGAATATATCATCTGTAAAAGCGTTGTTCCTTCGCCTTTATCTGAATATCCACGAATACATGTTAACGGGTTCGCTAATGACATAATATGTGTAGCTTCTTCATCAAGCGACGTAATTGTTGAGAGTAATAATAAATTATCTGAATTTATGTCTGTATGAAATTCATGGACAACCTTCATAACCTGTTGTAATATTTGTATACCAACATTTCTAAAGTCGAGTTCCATCATTACAAATGGTCCCATAAATGAAATCTGAGTCACTATTGTTTCTGAAGCAACAAGGTAAAACGTTGGGTCATCCAGTGTTTTATCTTCTTTGATTTTATACAGCGAAAAGTCAATGACGGATTTTGCCTCGTCAAATTCATCGGTTCCTACAAGATATTTTAAAATATCTTTTAGTTCTATTTTTTTTCCATTTTTATCTGTAATCATTTTTTCCTCCTGTTTTGTTTTTTATATTGGTAACTGCTCGTTACCAGCACGAAGTGCGGCAAGCGAGGCCTGATGGCTGAGCGAAGCGCGTTTCGAACGGGGATTCAGACCCGCCCGCGTGCGAAGTTAAAACCGGAACATCTGACCCACGGACAACTTTTTGTCGGCCGGGGATTTTCCGTTCTCTGTTAATATGCAGAAAAAATAAAAATCCGGAACACTTTTTGTGCCCCAGATTTTTATTTTTTTACTCGAATAATTGTGAACTTATTTGCCTGCTCTTAAATAACAGCATAAGTGCAGCAAGCATAAGGCCTGTTGTTAATGCATATGACTTTGGGTCAACCAAACTATTTATGAATGTATTGACATTTTGTAAATCATATCGTTTTACAATTTCTGCTATTTCTTCCGCAAGCTTTTCTGAATCTCCATTTTCAAGGTATTTATCTATTACACTTTTGGGTATAAGCTTTACTGTGTCTTCGCTTACAACTTCATATAATGCCTTTTCGTTTGCATTTCCAGATAAATTGCTATTATTATAATCGTTAGCTGTTTTTTGCTGAGATATTGTATCAACAATTGTCTCTGGTGATTCCGCAATCGTTTTTGAAATAAGATTATTAGCCGGATTGATTATCTCAGATGTGCTTTCTCCTTCATTAACATCTTGTGCTACCAGCGAATTATGAGTAAGTGTCATTGCTGCTGAAATCACAAGTATTACTACAATTTGAAAGATGATTCCCATTGTTCTTTTTACATATCTTATAAAATCAGAATTTGCACCAGTCCCAAAAAAGGAAACTCCAGCTGCAATCGGAGCAAATAATGCCCTTATTGTTACTTCGATTAACCTTGATATGGAAAAGAAATATAATATAATATAAAATATTATAGAGACAATGTATGCCGGACCAATCATAATAAACAAGCCAAATTTTTCACCGGTTCCTACATCCTGTTCTATCGTATTTGCCAAATAAGACTGTTTTATTTCAGCACCCTGCTCACCGACAATTGCTGCGGTTATGTCATTGTTCATCGTATCAAACACCGCAGTTGTCATATCTATTAAATATGTAAAAATTGTTATACTGTTTATAAGCACAATATACCATATAATATATTTTAACATGCCCCTGAATAACATATTGATTGAAAAATCGCCAGATGATGCTTTATCCACAAGCTCAACTATACATGCCGCTGTTAATAATCCTATTCCTACTATCTGCACACTAGCAAATATCGTTTTAAACCAATTTTTATTAAACAGTTCCTGTAAATAATAATTAAATTCCATTAAAACATCCGCAATATTGTCTGGGCGGTATATAAAGTTATATACGGAGATAATCATTGTTGACAGTATATTACTTATTGCTGAATATGTTCCATAAATCACATTTATCCACCTCCTCTATTAAAGACCAACGATTGTGTTGCATAATGAATTTGATTTTTTTATAAGCCCAATCTTAATGGTAAGCAAGCCAAAAAGAATAAAATAGTTGTTTCCGCCAAGAAGAGCATTCATGAAATTTTTAACATCTTTATTTCTAAACAGATAAAATCCTTTATCGAATTTTGCATACCCGTCTTCATCATATACATAATTTCCATTATTATCCCTTTCATATACTCGTATTCCTAATTTTTCTTCATATCCTTTATACTCTTCTTCCATTTGGTCATCTACACTTGTATAATGAATTTTAAAATTTGTAAACGTTGTATCAAGATTACTAATCTCGTCCGCATCTGTAGTTACTGCAGTAAGTCTATTCTTGGCATCTTCTGCTTCCCAGTATGCTGCATCACTATTAACACTCATATTATCAATCATGTCATTTTTTAATGTATTGATAACATCCCCCTGATTCATAGCTTCGCTGTATGACGCATCTGAAGACATTGCAAATGACAGGCTAGATGTAGCCGCTACGATAACCATAATTGCAGAACACTGTAGTGCCATTGACATTGTTTTCTTTATAAACCTAACACCATCAGAATGCCTTGTTCCGTCGAAAAAATTACTTGCAGCAATTGGAGATAATGTAGCATTTACACATATTCTGATTACACGAGTGACAACCGCATATAAAATTACCATATTTGTTATTATGCAGAAAATATATGGTATAAGCCCCTTGAATAGATATGACATCTTATCTAACAGATTTAAGTCGTATATAGACTCTCTCAGCGTAATTAAAAACTCACTGAATGCAGCATCGTCTGTGCCGTTATCTATCAAGCTTGACGCTAACCAGTCTCCGGCCAAAAACATATATCGTACTATACTAAATGCATTAAGTATTACTATATATGCTACTATAAATTCAAGCAAAGTCTTAAAAAAAATCGCCATTGTTATCTCTCGGCCTTCTAGTCTCGTTCCAAGCGTTATAATGAAATATACAACAAGCATGCCAATTCCAATCACCTGTATTAAGAGGTATATATCATGCAAAGGGCCGCTTTCATCCAATGCTCCCATTATCGCATCGCTATACATCGTTAATTTTTCATATACTCCGCTTAATGAATATAAGTTTTCATATATGTATATGTACATATTCGCTAATATTAATTCCATACAGCACCTCCTTATATTGATACGCCAATGATATAGTTGCAGAACTTTGATGATGAATGTATTAATAGTACTTTTGTAACCATCAACAAAATAAACAACATTATCTTTGAACCGTCAGAACCAATACACCAATCAAAAAACTGTTCAGTTGTCTCAATCGTCATTCTTCCCTGAACAAATTGCCATTGTACAACCTGCTTTCCTTGTTCAGACATTATTAATTCTGCTTCTTCCTTATCTTTTATTTTACAGTTTAATGCAATAACATCTGACAAATCCTTTTTTTCTATATTCGGTTTATCTTTATTATTGCTCGTATCTTCGTTTTCTTCACCGTCTTCACCAATAAGCGTTTTGTGCAGCCAGTCTGCAATAAGGTTTATTCCGTCTTCTGCAACTGTGGATTTTTTTTGATATGAAAATGTGTACTGAAAAGCACTTAATGGAAAATATGCTGCCTGGTTTTTCTTGCTCAGGAATGCAAACTCACTGTCATGTATATCGGTATCTTCATCGCCAGTTCCAGAGATAGTTGTGTCTCCCTGATTCTCAAAATACCACATATTCACTGCATTTGTTACAGTTGGGTACACCTGACATATCACAGTTACAACAACAAGCTGCATCATTATTGCAAGCATGGTCTTTAAATATTTAAAGCCACTGCTCTGCATATTAATAAAACCGCCTGGTCCATTTTCAAATATATCTGATACTCCGATTGGCATAAAAACATAATATACAAACAGCTCAATAATTCTCGTACCGGCATAATACATCGTATATATTCTGACTGCGAGACTGGCTAACATTAATAAAAATGCGGTTAGTGTATATCCAAGTACTGCCCATACAGAAAAGTAATCAGAAACGGTTCTGTTTAATAGTGTCCTTACAATGTCATTGTTCAAAAATTTTGTAACAATAATGTTTCCCATGTTAGACATATTTAAATAATCATTTAGTTTTTCTACCCATGTCAGCATAAAAATAAATATCTGCTTTGCATGGAATAGGACAAACGCCCCAATTAGCAATAGACAAAAAGATTTCCCCATCTGCAAAGTTGATAGTTGTTTCATTGTTGCCTTTTCAGTTAAATCAGTAAAAAAATGAAAAACCAAAAGACATAATCCAATAGACAAAATGATGTTTGTGAATGTGTTAAATGTTGTCCCGTTAACCATTTGTTTTAAATATGTATTAAACTGTATAATAACGTTCTGATAAACAGTATCAGACCCGTATGAATTTGTATAAATATCAACATACCAGTCAACCAAATGCGGAGCCATTACTGTTGATGCTAAACTCATATTTCATCACCTCCAAAAAAGGACATGCCAAAGCATGTCCTTTCGCACTTAATTACTGCCGTACTTCACCTTCACCAACTTTTGTGGTCATTGCTTTGTACAACTTGGTGTCTCTTGGGAACTCATCAATAAAAGGAATAATATCCTTTCCATTGTATATTAATCCATGACCTGAGCCTGAACTTGTAATATATTCCATTTCAGCATCGGTCAGGTTATACATCTGCTGCATCTGTGCACGTCCATATGGGTTCATCTGAAGCATCATAACGAATTCACTGTTTCCGATGATTGCCCTGCCTTCTTCTGTTTTCATCATATCTTCTACCTGCTGGGTAATACCAGTCGGGATTCCATTCCATTTACGAGCACGTCTCCAAATCTGCTGAGTATATTTTGCAGAAATTTCTGTCTGCGTTAAAAGGTGGAACTCATCGCAATACAGCCATGTTCTTTTTCCTTTTTTATAGTTTTCAATCATCTTATTCCAAATATTATCAAGGCAAACCTGCAATCCGATAGCTTTCATGCCTGTTCCGATATCCTTGATGTTGTAAATCGTGAAACGGTTATTAATGTTTACATTTGTTCTAAATGCAAATGTATTCTGTGTTCCTTTTACGAATTTTTCAAGTGTTAATGCCAGATTATGCGCTTCCGGTTCTGGCTGCAGCTGAATTTCTTTATAGAGGTCCATAAGTGTAGGTACAATTGTAGGGTCTTCTGTCTTTCCGGTCGCCCTAAGTTCATCTACATATCCTTTGTAAACATTCTTAACACATCTATCAATTACAGACTTCTGAATTGGAGTAAGCGGATATCTTGAACCTGTTGCTGCTTCACAGATTGATGCAATAAAGTCTGCTTTCATTGTAATTGGGTCATCACCTTCTGCTGAGTAATCAAGTCCCATATCCATTGGATTAATATGAACTCCTGAACCAGGAGCAATCCTGATTGAGCTTCCATGGAATAATTTTGCAAGTGGGCCATACTCGTTTTCAGGGTCAATAACAAATACTTCATCGTCAGTATGAAGAAGTACATTTACGATTTCACGTTTAGCAGAGAATGACTTTCCGGAACCAGGAACACCAAAGATACATCCATTTCCATTAACTGCACTACTGCGGTTATACAGAATCATCTGTTTTGATACTCCGTTTAGTCCGTAATACATTCCATCGTCCTGCCATAATTCTTTTACTGCAAATGGTAAAAAGATTGCTGCAGCTCTTGTATTTAAAAGTCTTTCTACTTTTAATTTATTCACTCCAAGCGGCATACACGTTGATAATCCTGCTTCCTGCTGTGTCGTCAGGCATTTTGCCTGGCATACAAAACGCTCTGCTGCTGCCTGAAACAGTCTTGTATTTTCATCAAGCTCTTCCTTTGATTTTGCAAATATAACTGCAGTAATTGTTGTATAAAACAACTTCTGGTTATCCTGTGTTAAATCATTCATAAGACTTTCAACTTCCTGTGATGCCTGCTTAATCTCAGGAGAGATAACATCTACCGAATATCCATTTCTTGATGCCTTCTTCTGAAGTGTTACAACGTTTGCGTTGACGTCAATCAGTTTATTCTTAAGAAGCGTAATTGCTTTATTCTGCGGAAGTGGCCTGTAATGAACACTTGTAAGCATGTTAAACGGCATATTTGAAATTTCAGTGAGCACATCTCCTCTTAAGAAAGATGGAAGGTCTGTTACCATCATTGCTCTTGCATATGTATTTCCAATTATCATATGGTCTCTTTCGAATGTAAAAGATGTTGGTCCAATAACATCTTTTGATGTAATGCCAAGCTTTTGGATGTGTCTCATATTAAATGATTCCATCACACTGTCTTTTTTCATTCTTGTCCTTCTGTAAAACGGAACATTTGAATCCATATTATAAATATCGTAAAGAACGGAAAGCCATTCAACCAGTGATAATGGGCTTGATTTTATTCCTGTTACTCGTTCAAAGCTGTCTGCAATTTCTCCGTCAAGACGTGAAAAATTTGATTTTGCAGCGACAATATCGTCTGCTTCAATTGATACCACGAAATATTTTTCATGAATAATATTATTCTTGGCTTTTGCCATTTTATCAATCAGCATATCATTCATTTCCTCACGGTATTCATTTAACTTATCATTCTGTGTTTTCATCAGAACTTTTTGTTCAAGTTCAGCCGGCTTAATTGTCTTATTGTAAATCACCTGCTGGATATGCACATCAGGGCCAAATGAACCGAGAAGTTCCATGAAATTTCCAAATATTTCTTTTTGTTTTTCCGTATCCTCAATAAGAAAATTCATATCAGGTATCTTATAAACCTTAGAGAAGTTACCTTCTGATACCTGAATAATTCCATTTTCATATACTCCAAGATACGGTATTGTATCCTGTACTGTTTTTGGTACATTCAACGGATTGTCTTTTTTATTTTTTCCTTTAGTGTTAGTATCACTTTTTTTATTAGAACTAAATAATCCCATTTTTTCCTCCATTATTTAAGCATACATAATATCCTGTTTGCCTCTTGCTCTTTTATGTTTCTGTATCTGTTTTTGTTTTTGCTTTTCTTTAGCCTTAGCTTCTGCTGCTTTTTTCTCTTTTGTCTTTTTATCTTCACTTTCGGATTCAATTTTTTCTATTGTCTCCAATAGTGTATCGTAAACGATTTTTGTTTCATATGGCCTTGTTTTATTTGCGATAACCGATGGCACGAAATAGTTATATATATACACTTCTGCTCTCATACCATAAGGTTTTCCGATTGCCAGATATAAAATCGGTGCTGCAAGTAATACTCCAATGCAGATAACCGAATTCATGTCAAGACCAAGATTCAATGCATTCATAATATTATAGTATATGTACTCAACAGCAGCAGCTGCTGCCACACATATTGCCTGTCTGGACGTTAGCGGACCAATTAATGGAGCTTCATATCCAGAAACATCTTTTGGTATTTGTACTTCAATCATTTATTTATATCCTCCTATTTATTTTGCTCCTGTAATCTCTTCACACAGTGGTAATGAATTCCAGATTAACCCAAGTCTTGCAAGCTGGATGCCAAGAACCTTGACTAAGTCATTCTGATTGCAGATGGCGCTCATAAAATCTTCAACACTCTCTTTTGTATATATCAGTGTTCCGTTTTTGATTGCCTCATGTCGTGACCCTGTAAACTCTGTTACTTCTTTAAGCAATTTAGACATTGTAAGTCCACTGTTTCCACCTATTACCTCTAATATGATTGCCTGTGTTGCTGCATTTATTACAAGAATGACAGCTACCTGGAGCCCAAGGGCAAGCATTCTTTTCATGTATTGCACTCCTGAGCTTGATGTCCCTTCTCTGTAAATGTCTGCTATTGCAAGCGGTGCAAATACTGTTAATACAACGATTTCAAGAACCCTGCTTATCAATACAATCTGTATAACAACACTGCCAATCATAGAAAGAAGCCATGGAATCAGACAGTTCATGATATAAGATAATATTTCAGCTATTGAAAATGAATTAAAACTGTTGATAAACATTACTTTGTGATTTGTTGTAAAAAAATTATATCCACCATAAGAAGCAATACTGCTGGATAATGAAGAGCCTGCATCCATAAGGTATCCGACAATTTCTATGGAATTTGAAATAAAAATATATGTTGTAACACATCTTAATGTTGCTTTAAAAAACTGTTCTATACTAAAGTTTTTTTCTGTCACTTTTCCGAACAGGTCCATAAAGTACAATAGCATTGTTATACATATCGCCAGCGTTTTTATGGTTGTGACAAGTGATGAAAATACACTAAGTCCCATTGCATCTGCTGTAATTGCTTCGTATTTCGATATCAGGCTGGTAATGTAACTAGACCCATATGTTTGGTTATATATATAAATAACCATTACTCCTAATAGATTATTAAACATTAACCATTAAATCCTCCCTTCCCGGCTGGCAAATCAGACCAGCTACCATATTCAACTTTTTATTTTTCTGCATTTTTTTGCTGACTTTCGATAACTCGCCGGCTTTGCCGTATTCGTTACAAGATTTAAATATTCTCTTTTTTTTATCAGCCAAATCCATGCTTATATTTAATATGACAAATCCACAAAATTTTTTAACACTTTTGTGCACATTTTTAATTTTTCTTTCAGCCTTGTTCACCAATCTTTTTAAGGTAATAGTCAACAGCCATTTTTGAAATTGTTTCATCGTTAATATAAGCGTCTGTAGTCTTAACAAAGGCCTTATATATGTTTTCCGGTGTTGGCGGGAAGATTTTTAAAAGTTTCAGTTCATCTGCAGCCATCAGTACAGCGGCAATATCTCCATCATCAATATCTGGATTATCATCTCCTTTTAACTCCTGCACTGCCTCCATTATTTTTGATGTCTTTTTTTTAATTGTTTTTACGCCTTCTGTGACGGCAGCAGGAAACGAGACGCCCTCTTCCTTCATTACTTCATCTTCATTTTTGAATTTTGTGATAATCTGCCACTGCAGTTTCCTGTCTGCGATTGTCTTTTTGATTCCATTGCAGAACATGTCATCACCAATGATGTAACACCTGAATGGCCCTGAAACACCTTCGGACACCTCTTTTATTTTTTCACATTCGATGCGACGTTCCAGAATGTACATTTTTATGCCTGCGCCCTGCATTTTTTCATGCGCATATTTGTTCTTTCCTTTTTGAATCACAATGATTCGTTTTTTATTCTTTTTTGCCATATGCAGTTACCAATCAATCATCTTCGTAATCGTCATATCCGTCATAACTATCATAACCATCATTCAGGTCACTCATATACTCATCAGAATCAGTATCATCTCCAGGCGGTACTGTCTGGAATCCGTTCGCCACATTAACATGCCCGCGAATCTGGTCATCTGCCAGTGTAATCCTGTTTGAAGCACTTCCATATATGTAATTTTTATAATCTGTTGTTTTGCCGTCATCCTTAACGGCAAAACTCATAAAAGAAACAATACCGAGTGATTTACAAAGGTCATTTAATTCGTCAGCCTTTTTCTGGACATGTTTTTTAAATACTTCCTGTTTATCGTACATTTTTTACTCTCCTTTTCTTCGGTTTTCCACCGAAATCAAAATTGTTCTGTTGTTCCGCCTAGAAAATCATCGAAATCATCATCAAAGTCATCATCTATATTATCTTCGTTCTGAGAAATCGGAGCTGTATTGGTTTCAATATTGTAAGCCGGCTCTTCTGTATTCAGCATTTTTGCAGGCTCTTCCTTTTTCAGTACATCTTTTTCTGCCGCTTTTACAACCTCTTCTATTTCTTCTTGAACTACAACAGGTTCCTGCTCTGTTTTCTCAATTATCTTTTCTTTTAATTTTTGATTTTTATTTTGAGCCTCGTTGTTTTTAATATACTTTGGTTTTACCTTTTTGCTGGCTGCCTGGTTTTGTTTTTTTCTTTTCTTCTTTCTTTCTAACTTAATGTCCCGTTCTTCACGGTCTCCTTGAAATCTTCGAGACATCTCATCAAAAAATTTTGAATCACCATTAATGCTGTAATCTGAGATAAAAACTCCGCATAAATACTGCCTTAAAATGGCTTTGATAAAATTATTCCTATAACCAGGTGTAATACGTTTCAGAAGCCCTACTGCATCCGCGTCATCTTTTTCATCTAAAACTACATGGTAATGATAATATTTTCTATAGCTATCACTTGGATATCTGGTTAAACGTTTCTCATCCACCTCAAGGAGCCTAACCTTATATGCCTCCTTATTTGCGTATGAATTCAGAATCTGGCGGGTGGTCTCTGGAAAAGAGACCCTTCCCGTTTTGTATAAACTGACCAAATCCATATCGTGATATGAATACAGTTTTACTTCAACTTTCATTTTTAATTACCTGCTTTTCTTAATCTTCTGTATGCAGACATATAGTATCCGCGCGCATTCGCGTAATAGACTGGGAGTTCATTTCCATCATTGCCAGGAATAATTTCCAGGTCTTCCATTCCTGCAAGTGCTTCCTTGAAATAGTCAAACCATGCTGCACCGGTTCCACCTGTTACAACCAGGATATCATAATCCTGAAAGTATCCTGCCATTTCATACAGTTTTGTTGCAGCCTGTGTAGCGACCTCTTTACAAGCACGCTCAATATAGTTGTCAAGCGGAATTTTTTTGCTTGTCATCTGCTGGATATCGACAATCTTGAAATACCCGTCTTTCATGCATTTTCTCATCTGCGGGATTTTGATATCCATATTAAATTCCTTGTAAATGTATTCTGACGCAACTTCCAGCACCCTTTTCATTCCAAGGTTATTAATAGACTCTTCCAGTACTTTCTCTCTGTTTACAACCCCATATGGGTCGAAAGTACCAAAGCCAATATCTGCAATGATGATGTTCTTTTCCATAATCTGGCGTGCCTGTTTCCTCGGTTCTCCGTTGTCATCAAAAAGGATGGAATTTAATGTTCCTGCCGGCTGTGAAGTAACATTGATGTCACTGCTTTTTAATGTATTCTCAAACTGCAGCCATTTGCCGCTTCCAATCTTGATTTCGTATGTACCAGGCTGGCTGAATGCCGCTTTGATTTTAGGGGCATCTGCTTTCAAGTAAGCGGCCGGAAGTCCTGTTTGTACAAAAGGACGGAGCTGGCCCTGATTTCCTCTCTCTTCATTATTCATAAGACCAATCGCTACTGCTGTTCTTGCAAGAATGACAAATTCTTTTGTAAAGTATCTGTTCCTGTCAAATGAGGAATCCGTATCATTAGTATCATCTGCCCTTACCAAGTCCTGTGCTTTTGTTCCAATCAGGTATGTTCCGTCTTTATCACGATAATAAATATCTTCCTCATCGATTGACATTAAACTACTGTTCATCTTTTTAACGTAAGACGGGAAACAGAACCTTTTATTTGGAGCAAGCCCCTTAACACTTGAAAATCCAATATCAACAGCAATAATCCAAAAGTTTTTTACTGGGTATTTCCCTTCAATAATTTCCTGTGGTGTATTAAATGCTTTTAAATCCATAATATCCTCCTGTTTTTATACATTTTATTCAAGATACACAACATATGCTGTGCATCCTTTGCTCTTTTTCAATATGCCGAAAAATTAAAAAAAGTAACAAAAAAAATAATAAAAAATGAGACCGAAAATTTTCGGTCTCAAATTCTTTAGAATTGTCGTCTGTAAATAGAGTATGCAATAGCTGCAATAATGGCAATTGCCAATACAATAATTGTATAACTGATTGTCTTTCCAAGTTTATTTGTTTCTGACATAGGCTCCTGTTTTTCCTCATCTGGAGCTTTTGTAACTTCCTGTTCAGGCTGTTCTGTATGTTCTGTAATTTCAGGAGTTACAGATACTTCTTGTTCGACAATGCTTCCGTCATCATTAGTTCCATCTCCGTCACTCTGTTGATTTTCTTCCTGTTCTTTTTGTTTAATGATTGCCTGTTTTTCTTCATAAGTCAGGTATGGATTATCCTCAGCATTCATAATACCTCTATCTATTCTATCCTGAATAGTCTGCTTTGCATTTTTATCAAGTATTTCATAATTTTTTTCGTTTGGGTTGTTGATATATGTTTCCGCATCATCTGTCCAATTATAATTCGAATCCATGTATCCATGTTCATACATTCGCTTACAATATTCCTCATAATCATATTTTGTATGAAACACAGACTCTGGCATATAAAATGTATCTCCACCCATTGATTCGTCATTAATTGATTCACTTTCTTGATTATCTATTTCTTCAGTTTGTGTATTTGTTAAATCATTTTCATTCACATCGGCAGCATTTACATGAAATGCTGCAAATAAATTTGAAAAAACAAATATAACAACCAGCAATATTAATATTTTATTTTTTTTATGATAATTTTTCATAGCGCTTTCTCCTCATAAATTATAAACTAGGACAGCGTCCGTAATAATGGAAGCTTCCATTTCCGCCATTTACTACTATTCCCTTTCCTGCAGGATGTTTTACTCCAGGCGCTTCTGGAGAATGACCGGTGCAATGTATCCAGTATTTCGTACCATTTACTGTTCCAATATAAATTCCAATATGCTCAGTTGGTCCAGAACCACCTGGATTCCAGCTTAGCTGCCCAATATCTCCCGGAATTAATTCTGACTCCTGTATTTGATGAAAATTTGAAGAAAAGCTTCCAGTTGTCCAATCGACTGCTTCTTTTCCCAGCACTCCAGCTCTCCAATAACATTGACCAGTAAAAGAAGAGCAATCAAGATATTTAGGGTTTTCTATTGATGGAGAATTCCTCGGCGGTTCACCATTGTCCCCCATAGAATACGTAACGCCATACAATAATACGCCTTGCTGTATGATTTCCCGCCTTTCTTTTGTTACTTTACTGCCCCATGTTTTCATACAATCTCGTAAGATTTTTTTCATATCTTCTGGTAATTCGCCATATTTTATTGACCCGCCGCCAGAACATTGATAATTTTCAAATACTTTCTGATAAAATTTCTGGTCAGAATATTTATACTCACCATATGTTTCAGCATCTGAGCGCTTTTTTCCATATGCAATCACTTTCGCATACTCTTTTATAACAGAATCGTAATCTGTATCAGAATCTGAGCTGTCATCACTATCACTGTTTGATTCAGCCTTATTTTTTGCGTTTTCAAAATATTGTACAAAAGTTGTAAATTTATCTGTCTTTTTCCCATCAAGTGTTTCGCTTGAAGAAACAAATCTTTCTTTTATGTCATCTGAATTTCCACCATACTCAAATCCTTCTACAACAGAAATTAACTGATTTGTGTCATATGGCACAGGGAAAAGTGCATCAGAGATAATCTCCCCAAATGCCTGCGCTGCCTTATCAATAGACTGTGCAACAGTATATTTCGTTTTCTTCTTTTCGTATTTTTCTTCATTTTTTGAAAGACCGCCGTCCGGCATTGGTGTTGCAGTTGGTGTTGCAGTCGCAATAAGTGGTGCCGGTGTTGGCGTTACTGTAACTCCGGATGGTAAAGGAGTCGGGATTGGGGTTGGCGACGGCGACGGTGTCGGCGTCGGGCCTTTAGCCTCCCCAACTGGGGTATCACCGCCATCAATCCATGACCCGTCAATATGGAATAAATCAAATTCATCATTTTCCGGATGGTCTTTGTCCTTTCCTATCTTTCCTTTTCTTTTTGCATTTTCGTATGCTTTTTTATGCTCGTTAAATCTCGTCTGTGCCATGGCTTTAAATATTTCTTTATACATAGTAAAGCCATATTCATCAGCCTTTTTATCCATATAATCAGCATACACTTCAACTTCTTCAGACAGGATTGCTTTGCAGTAATTACTTATCTCTATAGTCTCATACATTCCTGAAAAATTATTCCAATTTGTTTCACTCATAAAATCAGTTGTTTCTTTTTTTAATGAATCATCACTCCAATATTTTTGTCTGGTACTGTCATCGCTTTCATCCCTCAGAGTTATCGTATATAAGCTTTCTGCAATACTAAATGCCATAACTTCAACATTTGTGTTTCCTGTCCATTCAAAAGGTTTAAATTTAAATTTTGAAAGTCCAGGCATTACATCCTCCAGTGCTTCCGCTTCTTCAGGCGTTAAAGTTGGTGTTGGAGATGGTGTTGGTGAACTTTTTCCAGCTGAGGATTCCTTCGCGGAACCCTTAGCTGCGTACACGTCACAAATATCATAAGAGGGAGATGATATACAAATTATCAACACCAATAATAATGTTAATAATCTGCTTATTTTTTTGTTTATGAACTTCATTTTTCTCCTCCTTAACTCAATAAGTTCTTTACATATGTAATATCAGTAGATATAGATGCTATTCTGCCAGCCATATCATCTTCGCCTGGCCGTTCATAGTATCGTAAGAAATATTCAACAGCTTCAGCCTCGTTTGTGCATCTATAGAATCCAGCTACTCCGTCGCCAGTCCAGTCGTTTCTATAAGAACCAAATGTGGCCTTTAAGTAGTCGAGCTGTCCATCGAGCGTTGCGTAATCATAATGTGGGTTGCTTGATGACTCGCACCACTCCTGAAGCGCATCCCGCCTTCCGTCTAACCATTGACAAATACCGTATGCTCCTGAACTGTTAAGGGCTGTGCAGTCAAAATGACTTTCTCTCATAATATTGACCATTACTCCAATTGCCTGTACCTCATCGAGGTCCATCGTATTGATTAAATAGTCGTATACCTTTTTTGCATTTTCTTTTTCAGTTCCTGATGGTGTACCAGGGCTTAAAGATGATGGCGAACTTTCTGCAGCTGAGCACGTGCCAGAAATTGACTTGTAAAAATCAGGTTTTTTGATGTACTGGTATGTCTGTTTTAATACAGTGTCCTTCATATGATAGTTATTGTCTTTTCCATCATCACTTGAATAATTTGGATTCTCTTTGTCAAAATCATCAACATCATATATATTTTCTTTCCACCATGTCTTTATATCAAACAGGCTGTCATAATGCAGTGTGATTACTGCTGCACTATATTTAGTATGTCCAGGACATGGAGAGTATCTTTCGTCATATACCGGGTTTCCATCTGCGTCGTATACATCATATGGTTCCTTTCTCACTTGGGGATTTCCATCTTTGTCTATATAACCGACATATCTTATAGCGGTTCTCTGCACTAATGTAACCTTTCCGTCAGTATTATTCTGCCCGATAATGCGTCCATCATCGTTGTACTCAGGATTGATTGTTCCGTCAGGACCCTCATGATACTCGAGCACTTTTGTTCCTGTTACAATGTGTGTTGCATTAAACAGCCCGACAAGGATTGAATACCGCAGGTCATCATATCCACCTTCTGTATAATTATTTAAGTCAAGACCAAGACTATCAAAGTAGTCTACAAGACGCCAGGTGTCATCATTGATTTTACTTGTTACGCCTTTTGCAAAAGCTTCGTTTATTCTATCCTTATGATTATCTTTATCTGATGCTGTCGTATCATTTTTCGCTATAACCGTATCTTTTAATGAGGTTGACGGGTTGATTTCAAAGTCAAACATTGCAAGGACCATTGAAATAAGCTCCTGGTTATTGTTATAGAATGAATATACCGTCTTACTCTCTTTTGCAGGTTTTGGCGTCGGCGTTATTCCGTCCGGAACTTCCTGCTCTTCTGGATATGTACTGTAAATATTATTTTCCTTATTAAGGATATCCGCATATGTACTTTGCGTAACTTCCTGCCTGTATAAAATAGATGCGTTTGTGCTTACTGACGATGATGAACCGGAAGAAGTTCCAATAGTCGCCATGTCACAAGTCCCATCTAATATATTTCCGAGATTAGTTGCTTCTACAGGGATGTAACCCTTACTGTTCATATTTGACGGGGTTCCATCTTTTCCAAGAAATTCAAGCATATCCCATACTGTATAGCCTTCATTCATTGGGTGTCCATAAATACCATCTGCATATTCTGGGTAATGTGTATCCCCCCAATATTTTGTGTCGAATTTTAATACATAAATTTCATCTGTTGCCGGTTCATTTCCTAATGCGATTGGCTGGTTAAATTTTACCTTTAAAATATCACCGTCGTTTCCCCAGAACGTACCCATTGCAGCAATGAATACTGTTTTATCGCCATACTTTGCAACGGCATACCCTCCGCTGCTTGAAAGTATATTTTCGGAATTTAATTTGTTGTATATACGTGCACAATCATCTGTCCATGAAAAGCTGTCAATACTTCCTTCATAATTCCACCATGAACCTTGTGTAACACGGTATGCGCCCTGCACTTTTGAACAATCTCCCTTTTTCATCTGTGGAGCATTCATTTCATCTGTTCCTGATGCACTTCCTCCACCACTTCCGCCTCCAAACTGGTTATTTAGTGCATCCCTGAATGATGCATGGCATAACGTCAGAACATCTACCATTTCCTGCATTACCCTGTCACTGTCAATATCTCCTGACTCATAATAGATAGTGTCTCCTGAGTTTTTGATAAATGATAAAATTGTAAAGATAACAAGCATAGCAAGCAATATTGCGAATATAATCGGTCCGAGAATTGCAATAATAGTAGAGGCCAGCAGCTGGAGTATCCTGATAATTAACTTAATTAATACCTTTACTGCTTTTACCGCTGTTTTTCTTATGGTCTTCAGGACACCTCGCCTTACCGGCTTTACACCTTTCAGCTTTGTTCTCCTTAACCAGACTTTAGAAAGCATCCCGCTTGCAGCGCCTTTAAGTCCATGCTTTGCTATTGCCCTTCCCATATGTGCAGTTGCTTTTACGGCAGCCTTTCCGGCACGTGCTATTGATGTTGCGAGTTTTATGGTGTTCTTGGCAAGTCTTCTTGATTTCTTAACAATATGTATTGCTTTTTTTGCTGCCAGGACAGGTGCTGTAACAACACCTGCAACCATTAATAAGCCACGCATTGTGTAATCATTTCCCATATGCTTGTTTGCAAATGATTTCACCTTTCTTGCTGCACCGACTGTTGCGTTTTTAACCCTGCCAGCCGTTTTTAAAAGTTTATCCGCTGACTTTATTTTTAAATAATTTGATATCAGTTTCCGCTGTTTTTCGGTAAGCCTGTTACTTTCTATGAGCTTTGCTATGGCCACTTTGCTTGACGGAAGTCCATTTGATTCCATTAATACAGGCATGGAAGCAGCAAAAAAACCGTCTTCAATTCTTCTGTTACCTTGCATTGTATCGGTATTTTTTACAAGGATTCCATTTTTAACGATATCTTCCCTTGTTTTTGTATACAGCTTTGTATACTCATCTGCTGTTTTTGCCTGGTCTACGCTTAACGAGCCATTTGCAAGCTTGTCTTTTAAGATATCGCTATCTGTGCTTAACCCATCTTTTGATAACGTTTCTCTTAATTCTTTTAATCTATTTCTGTCTTCTTTTGAAACATATTTCTTTTCAAGTGCTTTATTCATCTTGGCAATATAACCAGCATCCCTGCAGTTTAGCGCAAGAATCTTATTATAATTACTGGCAAGGCATGTTATATCTTCACCTGAAAATTTAACATCCTTCATCTTATTCATTGCTTTCTTATGTAAAACAAGATGAAGCATAAAGCCCTGTTTTTTTATATTTTTTTCAAATTCAGTTTTTCTTAAAAGCTGGTCTACACTTTTTCCCTTTCGTTTTTCAGCATAAGAATCAGTAGTAAACACGCCATCAATCTCAGAAAAATCTTCACCTGATGCTCCAGTTCCTGGCATTAACCCTTTTGAAAAAGAAGAGCTAATATCCTCGTTTTCAGGCATATCCCCATTAGACAGTCTGTCAAAATCAGTTGCAGAAGAACCTGTCGTTTTTACATCCTTTTGTTCCTGAACACTTCTTTTGCTATGCACTTTAATATCCAGGCCGCCAAACCCGTCTATATGTTTACCATCAGCAGAAACATTCAATTCTTTGCCGTCAGATGTAATGATTTTATCTTTATTCTGGATTGCATCTTTCCATCCGGCAAACACCCTGTCGTCATCAATCCTGTATATGTTTAATTCGGAACCGTCCACATTTATAGTTCCATTTGAGCGAATAGTGTATTTTTTAGGATTATTATTTATAAGAAGCGTTACCTGGTTTCCACTCCGCTTTGCCATTATTCCGACATTAACGGTGTTATCATTATTTTTACCAGTTATGATGCTGCTATTTTCCCGTCCACTAATGACATCTTCAAAATTCTTATGTCCGGTTATTACTTTTTCTGTATTTTTACTCTCTTTTTTTTCAGAGCTCCATGCGTTTTTTTCAAAATCATCAGCTTCTTTTGAGAAGAAATTTAACTCCTGACCAGCATTAGCTCCTGCTGCGCTGCTTCTTTCAGATATGATTCTTGTTGTTTCAGCATCAACTTGTCCTGCATTTACATAAGAATCAGCAATTTCTCTGTTTGTTATAAAATCCGGTCCGTGCCCATTGCCAATTGCGTTAGAAACAGACTGCAATTCTTTCAGTGTTATCCCGCCGGCATATATCCCGGTATCAATATTTCCGACAGCTGCATTCGCAATAGCCTCAGAGCGCTTTTTTATCTGTGACGTTTGTATTTTTCCATCTGCAGAAATTTCAAAATCACCACGTGTTAAAGTATGTTCGGCAATAATATTATTATTCCGTTTTGCTTCCTCTATATTTTTTTCTGCTGTCTTTTTTTCAATTTTTCTTTTTTCTGCAATTTTTTTTGCAGCTTCGGATTTTGCCGCATTTTCCTGAGCAAGATTTCTTGGCGTTATTTTACTTTTATTTTGTGTTCTTTCGTCTTTTTGGGGTCCAACACTTCCTATTACGGATTGACTCTTTCCAGATTTTACTGTATTACCTGTTCCATCAGTACCATTTCTGATAATATTTCCTCTTTTTGCGTCATTAACCTTGTTACCGTCTCCGGATACAATGTTGTCATGACTAGAAGTTATTTTTTCAACTTTTTTAGAATCACCTTTTTTTATTTTATCGTTCTGTCTGTTGCTAAAAATTTCAGGTGTCCCATCATTTCTGTTATTTTGTATAACTTCATTTTGTCCAGCTGTTTCATAAGAAGTTCTTACTTCTTTCCCATCAATCGTATTAGCAGTCCCTGCAAATGTTGGCGAATCCGTTATGTCGTGATTATGCGGACTACCTACTGTACCAGCTTTGTTTGGTTCTGCGACAGATTCAGTGATTGTTTTTTTAGCATCACCACGACTAGAACCAGGAGCTATAACAGGTTGAGACTCTCCGTCATGCGTTTTATGCTCTATATATCCAGAGCCCGACTCATTGACGACATTGCCTGATACTGACTTACCATCCTGTGTTGATATATTTTTTGAATTTGGTTTCTTTTTATTTTCCTTATTTATTTTGCGAACTTCAACAGCAGAATGTTTTTTCTCACTACCTTCTGTCTGTGTTCCTTTTATTACATTTGTTACATCATTGGCATTCTTCTCTCCCGTATGAAGGCTATGTGTTACATCTTCTGATGAATTTTTACCAATTGTCTTATTTTGTTCTTTTGAATCTTTTAAAACCTGATTTGGGTCATATCCACCGTTTTTTTGTCTTTGCTCCTCGTTGAGCATCTCTCTGTATTCATCGCTTTTTTTATATTTGTTATTGAAGCTTTCCTGTCCGGTATGCTCTCCGCCAAACAGCCCTTTTGCAACAGAATCGCCTAATGAGAGCTCTTTTTCATCACCGTCTTCATCATGTTCTATGCCATCATTGTCTTCATCATCAGAATCAGACAATAATCCACCGTTTCCATCAGACAGCTCATGTTCATCCAGACCCATAACTTTCTCATTAAGGAATGAATAAAACTCAGGATACGCAATATCTATATTAAGGTCTTCTGCCTTGTCGTATAAATCATCCAAATCAATTAAGTCTAATGCTTTATCAGCACAGTCATATATATACCTTTCCGTTTTGTCTAGGTCAGGGTCTTTACGCCTATCATGTACATCAACGCAGTCAAGGGCAAGGCCTTTCGAAAATGCCTGCTGAAAAAACTGCACCAATTCCGGTTCTTTGTATATTTTTGCAAGAGCTCTCTCATCATTGCTTAAAGTGTAATTACTCTCCAACTATCTCACCTCCTTTTCTCATTTGTCACTGCCGCAGCAATTGCGATATCGCCAGGTCTTACGATATGGATTCTCTTGTAAGAAAAAATCTTAGCCTTTCTCGGGTCATCAATCAGCGCATCCATCCGTTTTGACATACAGCTTAAAAGGGCAAATGCCTCATCTTTTGTAAGGATTTTTTCTGAGTCCATCAGGCTGTTTACAGCAATATTGCTTGCTGTAAAATCAAGTTTTTCAAACGACTTCTTAAAGGCCTTGATTCCTTCCACATCAAGGCTTTTGACAATACTGTTATAGATTTCAGGCGTTACATACACTTTTTTATAAATATTTGTGATTAAGCGTTCATGTCCCAGATTAAAAATAACGCGCAGGCTTCTTTCATCTGCAATTAATAACGTATCGTTTTTTGCAAGTTCATAATAATTTTTTATTTCCATAAATACCTCCTCGCTGGGCAGCTTTTGCCGCCCGGCAATCTGTATACATTCAATATGCTGAAAAAATCCAGAAATCATCTTCCCTTCACGCATATTTCATATTTTTTGCAGTTGTATCGCTGCAAAAATACTTCAATATCCAATATGCAAAATAATCTCCAAAATGTAACAATTTCTACAAAAACAAGCCTGCGGATATCTACTCCGCAGGCTTTGCAGTCATTTTTTCTTTTTGCTTTTTCAACTTCTTTTCCATATTTTTCAAAGACACATCCAGCCATTTATCTACAACCAGGCCAAGTAACAACGCTGTCAGTACATAAATGCCAGCGCCAAGATTACCCAAAATACACATCAGGCTTAAAGCCAAAATCAAAACACCAGGCAGTACTTTTTTCTTTATCATAAATGTTAACCCTATGGCTGCAATCAGTATAATCGGTACAAATGCCGCTGTTCCCTGATATATCACACCAAGAGACATATGGCAGTCCCCAATTCGTAAGATTTCAGTGATTGCCTTTTGTACTTTTGCAAAATACCACCCGCCATCGCCAACTGCATTTTTTATTACATCCCAGTGTTTATCATTAAAGTACATTGCCATACTGAATACACTATTTCTGTTTACGACATTATCCGGAAGTGACAATGCTTTAAAAACTGCCCTCCTATTTGAATCAAAAGCCATAATATACTGATAATTCTGCATAACCCTCTGCAGTTTACTATCCCATGTATACGCCTGCGACACCAGCACATTCATAACAAATCCGGTGATTCCTGTAAGTAGTAGATATAATGAAAGAAAACTGCAATCTTTGTGTTTCTTTTTTTTATATATGATTTCCACAGTTTTTGATATTGCAATACCAATCAAAGCACATGCACCTGCGATAAATAAAATGGACCACACGATTGATGTGATACCGAAATATTTTTCAAGGAAATATGAGAACTCAGCAAGCTGTGATTTCATTATACGGAACATATTTTCGCCTCCTGTATATCTCTGCCAATCTTCCTGATAGCCTCAAGGCATTTTCCGGACGGTTTGATTTTATCCAGCCTGTCAAAATAGAACTGTGTCATTTCAATCAGCATTAATTCAATATACCTTGTCTCCTCTTTTGTCATTTCCCCTCTTTCGCTGATTTCATTAAACCACACAGCAGCAGTCATATATTTATCAATGTCTGAACCTGCACGCACAACAGGATTTGACGGCTCCTCTGTTACTTTTACTTTTTGGACTTCTTTTTCTTTTTTATCAATATCATTTTTATCAATATCATTCCACAGGTCTTCATCTGTCACTTCTTCACTATAAAAGCCTTCGTCTTTTTCACTGTCTGGAGTTTTATACATCCACATTCGGTCTGTTTCATCTTCTTCTTCGCTGTCCCTTTTATCGCTTTCATGTTTTGCGATTAACTCAGCGCCATCATCATCGTCATATTCGATGTCTGAAAAGTCAGCGATATTTTCAACTAATGGATTTATATTTTTTTTAATTCTTTTTCTTCCTCTTGACATTTTTCTTCTCCCATGTTTATGATTTTTTCTTTTAACCTCGTTATCCTGTATCTTTTAAAACGGTTGCTTGCAGCAAGTTTCAGGGCATCCCCAATCACTATCAGTGTAACGTCCTGCCTTGCCCGTGAAATAGCTGTGTTTACCATATTACACGTGAGCAGCGATTGCGGTTTATCAGGCAGGATAATGTAAACTTTATTGTATTCGCTGCCCTGGCTTTTATGGATTGTGATTGCATCAGCATGTTCCATGTCCATAGCGTCATCTTTATTGATTTCAATAATCTTATCTTCGCCCTGTTTTTTTACACGGATTGGTTGTGTGATTGTCTCGATAAATCCGATATCGCCATTGCAGTATCCCGTATCATAATTATTCTTTGTAAATACAACCTTATCCCCTTCTTTAAAATGGTCTCCATGCAGCCATACACCCGGTTTATCAGTTTCTTCGAATTCACGGTTCAGGGCCATTGTTCCGACAATTCCTTTTTTAGTAGTAGAAAGAATCTGTGTATGATGAGGGTCGCCTTTATAGCATGATTTAAGATATAATCTTGCTTCTTCTTCGCTTGTGCAGTTTCTTATCCTGAACGATTCATTTTCAATAAAATCACATCTGCCGGCAAGAATCTTTCCGCAGTTATCGATTACGGCTGAACCCTCACTCTGCCGCATGATTTTTTTCAGTTTTACTTTCGGTATCATGTCAGAATCAATAAGGTCCCGCAGAACAGCGCCGCATCCAACACTTTCCAGCTGGTCCGGGTCACCGCTTAAGATAAGCTTTGACCCTGATTTAACAGCTTTCACAAGATGATACATAAGCTCAGTGTCCACCATTGACATCTCATCAACAACTATCAGTTTTTCATCAAGCGGGTTATCTTCATTTCTGCCGGCGTCATCAAGGTTATATGGATTAAGTTCCAGCATGATATGTATTGTTGATGACTCATGACCGGAATGCTCTTTCAAAACACCGGCAGCCCTTGCTGTCGGTGCACATAGCCTTACACCTTCATCAGGATGACTTCTTGTGAACAAATCAATTGCCCCGCATATAGTATGCGTCTTTCCCGTCCCGCCGCGGCCAAGGAGTATCATTACGCTGTTCTGGTCAAAAGCCTTTAAGAAGTCAAGCTGTTCTTTGTTGTATTTACTTTCTATCTCTTCAAATACAGATGCCGGTGTACCAAGTTTGGTATCGGCTTTCATCAGGCGTCCGAGTTGGAATGCGATGTCTGCTTCTTTATTTAATGTGCTGATATACCCAACCAAATCGTTTTCACAATATACGGCATTCATTCCAGACATCACAACAAGAATGTAATATGGCGATACTACATAATCCTTCCATGCTGACACACGGTGGAGCCTTGCACATGCCATGTAAAAATCACGCTTTTTCATGGCTGTATTACCATGTGACTCATTGTCATTCAGCACCTGATAAATCATCGCCCTGACACGCTCATTGCTTAAATAGCTGAATCCAAGGTCTTTTGCAAGGAAATCTGCCACCTGGAAATCAAGGTCAAGTTTATACAATACTACATATGGATTTTTGCATAACCGCTCTTCTGCTTCCAGGTCATACATCGCAACCAGCATATCTATCTGCGGATACCCGATTCCATATTTGCCATACTGTTTCACAAGTTTATCTTTTGACATCATAGAACCCACTGTATTTTTTAACTCTGTCAGCCATCTTTTAGACCCTTTTAGCTCCTTCCAGAAGGCAGTGTCATTCCATAAGTCTGACAACTGGCTGATATCACCATCAACAGCCTCCAATATGCGGTTTGCCGTTTTATTTGAGATTCCTTTCACCTTCACAAGCAATGTTTTTGCATATTCCTCATCGTTGTAGTTGATACAGGAATAAAGAAGCCTGTTCATGTACTTTTGTTTTATGTCACGCGTGATTCGTTCTATGCCCTGTTCACGGAAGTTTACTTTTTTGATTTCACTAACATCATTTACAGGAAACTCTACTTTCATTGGTACACCTGGCACCACATCGGGGATTTTACCGCTGCATATTGCTTCAAATCTGGGGCAGTCTTTGTCATAATCACTTTTGAATATGAATTCAGCATAACCATTTTTGCATCTGTCAATCAAAAAATCTACAATGCGGCCCTTTACAACAAGTGCACCAGCGACCGCATTTTCTTTTGTTTCCAGTCCTTTTTCAAATTCAAGCATACATAGCATCTCCTTTCCGGCTGCATATGCAGCCGTGATTTCCTGCTCCTATATGTCAGTATGCCGAAATTTTTCTTTTTGGATTATTTTTTCGGATTTTTTTTACTGTTGTCAAATTCATATCCGGTTGTGAAATCAGGCTTTAAAATAATATATGCGTCAAACGTCTTTCCGCTTTTTCCTTTAAGCCCTTTTTTAAGTGTTGTTTTTTTCTTTTCAAGAAGGTCTTTTAAATCCTTCATGGAAAATGGCTTTCCTCCTGGTTCCTTCCATACTGAGAAAGTACAGGTATTATCTTTTTTGCCCTGGCATTCAAATGCCTTTCCATTATCCATGATTGACTTTCCACACTTTGGACATTTCAATCCAGTATCCTTTGCCTCCGGTCTGTACCATACCAGCTTTCCATCCTTGATAATCAATGCAGCATCAAACTTTGAGCCGTCTTTTCGTTTGAATCCTTTTATAACACCTGTCGGCTCACCCTCAATTAGTTTTGCGACCTGTGCTTCTGTAAGTGTTTTTTCGCAGATTTTACTCCACAGGATAAAATCACATTCAGAACATTTGTATGTAGCAGGGGTTTTGATAATCGGCTTTCCGCATTTCGGGCAGACTAAATCTGTTTTATTTTCAAACGGTGCCCATGAAACTTTATGCTCTTCATTTAAGACCAAAGCGGCAGAAAAGGTTCCGCCGTCTTTCTTTTTAAACCCGGATATCACATCCGTTGTTCTGCCTGCCAGCAGGTCTGCAACGTTTTTGTCTGTCAGCGAAACGCCAGCAATGGTTTTAAAGATTGAGAAGTCACAGTCAGGATAACCACTGCAGCCATACCCTTTTGACAGTGCAACAACCGGTTTTCCGCATTTTGGACATTTGCCAACTTCTTTTCTGTTTCCGGATGCCACCTTCTGGATATGCATACCTTCAAGTTCTTTCAGGGACTGATATACATATTCAATGACTTTTTCATATACTTCGTCATACGTCATATTGCCCTCTCGTATATCATTCATATAAACTTCCCACTGTGCGGATAATTCAGGGCTTACGATTGAACTGGTTCCGAGATTTTCAATATAACGTTTACCGGATTCCGTAATGTGAAGGCCTTTTCCACGCCCTGATTTAACATCTTCCATGTAACCGGTTGAGACAAGCTCTGCTATGATTGCAGCCCTTGAAGAAGGCTGTCCGATGCCTCCGGCTTTTTTCATGGCATTTTTAAGCTCAGTCTCGTCTGCAGCCATATACTTCTGCACGTTCTCCATTGCTTCAAGCAGTGTTGCCTGCGTAAATCTTGCAGGCGGTTTGCTTACTATTTCATGTAATGATTTTTCTTTCTCTTTCAACTTCTGTCCTGCTGCCATATTTGGCAAAGGTGCTTCTTTTGGGTTTGAGAATAATACAGTAAAACCAGGCTTTAACACTTTTGAACCTGTACATGAGAATTTGATACCATTATCAGACAATACGGCTTTTGTTTTTTCCTCTTCCAGTGGAGGCATAAAAATCGCAAGAAATCTCTTAAATATCATTTCACAGATATTCATCTCATCACCTGTCAGGTTATTGATTGCAGAGGTTTCGCCAGTTGGAATCAGTGCATCATGTGAAGATTTCTGTACTTCAGCATCATTAACGAATCTCTTATTGGCCTGTGCTGATTTAATGGCGTCCGGGGTAATGGCTTTTGCTATATCCGTAAGGCCAGGCATTGCTTCCACTGCCTTCAGCAGCCGTGCAAAGTCTTTTGATTTTTCTGTTGATACATACCGTCCATCTGTTCTTGGGTAAGAAATAAGTTTATGTTTTTCATATAATGACTGAATCAGTTCCAACGTCTTTTCCGGTGTATAGCCATATTTAGAGCCGGCCTCAACCTGAATATCAGTCAATTTGTACAGCTGGTCAGGCTGTGTTTTTTTAGTCGTTTTATCAAAACTCAACACCTCTGCTTCACCGGTAAGTGAATCAATAATCTTTTGTGCATCATTTTTGTCCGGATAAGATGCAGCCTTGCCCTCATCATCAATCATGTATGCTGTGACCTCAGGATTGTCCGTTGTGATTGCCGGTTGATAAGCAGTCTTGGAACTGAAGCCGTCAATCGCCTTGCAGTTATCGTACACAAGCTTTAACGTTGGTGCTTTTATACGTCCTACTTTCATTAAGAATCCGGATTTAACGGTGTATGCCACAGTCATATTAAACCCGATAAGCCAATCAAACCGACTTCGGATTCTGAACGACTGTGTCATGCCTACGTCACGCGGGTTTGAGTGATAGTCAGTCAGGTTATTCATTGATTTCATAATACCTGCTGGTGTGAGGTCAGACTCAAAGAAACGGTAAGTCTTATAATTCTGCAGACCAAGATAAGTTTCAATTAAATCGTAAATACCATTTCCCTCAACATCACTGTCAGTGCCTACAATAATCGCATCATACTTTTCTTTTTTTAACTGTTCTTTTAATTCCTTTACTTTATTATCTGTAAGCACTCCAACTTTAAATGGTTCTGGAATCATTGGCAGTTTCCGGTCCGCCCATCTTACATCCCAGTCTTCATATTCTTTTGGTTCGCACAAGCGGCAGATATGCCCGGCCAGGGCAAAAAAATCAATATCTCCAAGCGGTTTACTGCTCGCATTATATGCTGCCTTTACAGCCTTCATTGCAGACGGTTTCTCTGCTAAATATAAATATTTCATTTTTCACTCCCCCTTTCAGACAATTTTTACCGTTTGGTTTGTTATTTTTGTCACCCGTTTTAAAATCTTTTTTTCTTCTTCTGTCTGCGGCTTCGGCTTATGCTCGCTGTACCACAGCAGATACAGATAATATCGTTCCGGGTGTCTTTCTATGTAATCAAATGTGTCCTCTTCTGATGGTATATAATTATCTTTTTCCATCTCAACATTATTAAGCTTGTCCATCAGCTCATCAAATTCATCTTCTTTTATCTCTACACATTGCATATATTTTTTCGTCTCCTTTTTTAGACATTTTTTCTATATATGCATTCAATATGCCGGATTTTTTATTTTTGGAACGGATTTCAACACAAAAAAAGTGTTTTTTATTTTTTATTTTTTTCTGCATATTATAAATGTATGAAAATACGAATGGTTCAGTGCGGCTTAAAAGCCAGTTGAATGGTAAATATAGACCATATCCTAACGGCCACAGATTTGGTTACTTCAAATACATATATGGATGAAAAAGATACCGAGTCAATCACTCGCACGCACGGTTTCGGCCTTTTGTAATGGTTACTTCTTATTTTATTTTAATTCAAATAATTCCAAGCATACCGTTACCCTTACTCGAAACCTCTTAGAGGCTGCTTTTTGCGGCCTCTTTTTTTTTGTAAAAAAAGCATACCGCAAAAATGCGGTATGCTTAATAAAATTTGTCAGCCGGGGGTTTCCCGTTCTCCGTTAATCTTCATCGTCATAATCATTAAACTCGTCATAATCAAATGATGTTTTATTATCGTTTTTAGATACAATAGTTTTATATCCGTTTTTGCATCCACTGGTAAATTCTCCATACTTTTCCGGTGACAACGATTCTTTTATTTTGTATACAGTATAGTCAGTATTGCTTCTTGATTTTGCCTCGTTCAGCTCGAGATTTAATTTTTCCGATACTTTAATGACATTGCACTCTTCATCTTTTGCTGCAGCGGCACACATCTTGTACACTCCAATCAGGCCATCGCAAGAGACTACGATATCGTCAACCTGTTCCGCGTATTCGTACATGGCTCTAGCAGCCATATTCCTTATGATTGTCGGCTCCATTTGCTTTCCGTCATAAAACGGTGTTTTGTATCCATCGTTTATACATTTTTCAATCTCATTAAACATTTCATCGCGTTCCGCTCTGCACAATGCCCTTCTATTATCCTTTTCAGCTTCTGCATCAGCATCTTTAATCAGGAAATATCCGTCATCATCAGGTACATTTACAAGCAAATTACCAAGCACTTCTTCAAGTGTTTTTGGCATATACTTTTCACTTTCTTCGCATGCGCAGTTTTCTTTTATAACTTCTTCCTGATATTCATCAGTCTTATCAACGCATAAAAATTCCGGGTCTTTTTCCAGGTCATAAAAGTTATTTTTATTCCCGTCACCGGTGTTCATAAACTGTGGATGTTTTTCAAGCGGGTATTTGTTATCATAAAATGGGTCAATGCCTCGCATCATAATAATGCATTTATTGAAAGGCATTGTCATAATTTCATCAGGAAGCATAAGCTCTCGCTTAGTCTGCTGTCTGCTGGTTGTTCCACCCTGTTTTCCAATCTGAAAGCTTGAGCTCTTTGTCGTAATAGTACCAACACCAAGTTTTTTGCTAAAATATTCTGCTGTCGTCTGCTCATTAGTACCAAGGCAGATTGACGTATCGCAGTTACCGATAATAGTTTCGTAATCGTCTTTATACAACATTTTTATCTGGGCGATAGACTGCAGAACGATTGTAGTCGATATATTATATTTACGACATGTAGAAATCTTCTGCGGGAATTCCGGGATTTTTCCGATGTTAGCAAACTCATCGAGCAGGAATCTTACATGATAATTCAAACGGCTGTTCTTGATTGTTGCGCCTTTGTAATACAAAGACTCAAACATCTGGGAGAACAGCATGGATATCAGGAAGTTGAATGTGCTGTTAGTCTGCGGGATAATTGCAAAGAAACATGTTAATCTGTCGCCTACACTTTCAAGCTCTACATTGTCATCATCCGTCAGGTTTTTGATTGCCGGGATACTGAATGGATTCAATCTAACGGCTGCGGAAATAAGGATTGACTTTAGTGTCTTTGTACCGCCAAGTTTGAATGTCTTATAGTTGGTAAGGCAAAGGGAGGTCTCTATCTTGTCCTGCAGTTTTTTAACCTCTTTCTGGTCAGAGACGTCAGTTGCTTCCAGCACCAGCTGATTCTTTCCATATTTATCTTTAATATGTTTACTTGTTATTTTCTTTGTTCCATTAAATAATTCATCCAGTGGCATATCGAGTGAAAATCCAAATTTGGAAGAAGGTTTTTGACCAGGCCTTCCGTTTTCATCCATCTGTGCCAGCTGAACCATCCATAAAATGGTAGAAAACTTTCTGAACTCTTCATCTGCAATATCCACCAGATAAAAAATCAGGGATGAAAGCAGCGCCTTCTCTGATTTATCCCAGAATGGGTCAGCGCTCTTCTGGTCAGGTGCTGTCGTATTGGAAATAAAACAGTCAACCAGAATACTAACATCGGTTTCACTTCTTACATATTTAAATGGGTTATACTTACATGAATGGCTCATATCTACAAGATTAAATACCTTGATAGTATACCCGTTATTAGCAAGGACGTTATGCATTGATTTTAGCAGCTCACCTGATGGGTCAGTTACAACATAAGAACAGTTCATCTGAAGCACGTTTGGCTTTATGAAGAAACGTGATTTACCGGTACCGGCACCACCGACTATAAACACGTTATTATTCAGGTGAGTCTTCATATCTGCCGTTGAAAGCCTTACTATTTCTGACTCAATCATATTCGGGTCTCCGGGTACCGGTTTTGCCTCAGGACGTCCGGGATTATTTAAGTTTTCTTTGGCCTCACCGCTTTTGGTGTAAAACATTTTATCACCGAAAGGCTCGTTATGTTCTTCGTTAAATTCCTCAACCGTATCATTCCATTTTGCAGAACCACTTTCCTTTCCGGCCATATCGTGTTTAAATTTCTGTTCATATATCAAAAACATTGCAATTCCAATCCAATATACAAAAGACCATTTGATGCACGCCCCCCATGTTACAGGGTTTAGCCAGTAAAAGATACCAAACCTTCCAACTGCATCAGCTGCAGTAAAAAAAGATGCGTCACCAAATTTATGTTCCTGGTATGCATATGCACTGACGAAAATCATCAGAAGGAACCATAGCATTCCGTATAACAGATACTGCAATTTTTTTCTCTCCTGTTCATTTTTATCCTCTCTCATGCTCTGCCTCCTTATCTTTCGTAAACTCATCTAAATATCTCTGATGCATTTCATCAAACTTCTTTCTTTCGCTTTTTGATAATTTATACTCATCAAAGCCTTCAAGTTTTTGTTCTCTACACATAACCATTCTTGCAACTGTAAAAAATGCATCAGATTCTTTTTCATTATAAGATTCAACATTATTGAACATATCGTCCAGGTCATTTATTGTCGGAAGTTCTTCAAGACCCAGTATATCTAACGCCTGATTCATTGTTAGTCCAGTTTTATATACATCTTGTTTTTTCATTCCACCTGAAAGAATCTCTGCGAAATCTCCAAAATATGACTTTACTGGCGTATTCACCCCATTTAAATCATGTAAAATCGCATTAATTACCTTCATTTCAAATTTAGGGTCATCACGGGAAATAAATCTTCCGTGTTGTTTTGCCGGCATTATCACAGCACCTTCTTCATCGATTATAATTCCGCCAGTTCCGCCTTCCCTTCCGATAAAAGCTACAGCGGTCCCATTGATTGCCTTTGACGCCTGATTTAAAGCATGCACTAAACATATATTTTTAGCAGTCAGATATTTTCTCCCTTCTTCTGTTTCCATTTCATTGTTTACTGCCTCTGCTATTTTTTGCATGATTTCTTTACTATTTTGAGGAACCATGAATTTTACCTTATTGTCGTTATCTGTCATTGATTTATATACAACACCTGCTGCATCCATAAATGATTTCATTTCAGAGGCCTGGCTGTATGTAACGCCGGCGTATTCAATCATTTCTTCTCCATATGCTAAAAAAGGCTGTAATTCCATGTATTTCTCACGTTCAATTTGTGGATACAATAATATATACTTGTCTTTGACATTCAGAAAACAGGAACTTAGGTCAGAGTAACTTAAAAGTTTTTTCGCAAGGTCTACATCATCTTTTTCAATCTCAACCGCCTCAATTCCACTTATCCCGTTTTCGTCTTTATTTACCTCAATTATCGCTGCCAATGCCCCATAAGTATCATTTATTTTTTCTCTTGCCTTTAAATATCTGTAAATTAAATCTATTGAAGACATTATTTCTTCCTCCTTTATTTCTTTATTTCTAATATGCAAAATCTAAAAAATTTCTAACATTTTCCGGACCAAATGGACTTTATTTTGCATATTGAAAAATGAAGAAGAAAAATATTTTCAAAAAAATCAAAAAGGAGATAATAAAATTGGGTATTTTAAATGAGTATGAAGAAGTTCTGATTGGAAACAAGAAAAAGATTTCTACAGGGTATTTTGTATTTGATAAAAAGGGTAACGAAAGGGTCGCCATCTCTGTAATCAGATATGCGATTGAAAACCTGCTTGGCTGGGATATACAGACTGCACTTCGGTTATTCAATAAAAACTACATTTCATTCATGAAACTGGACCAGATGATTAAATATATCGCATTTCCAAGCGATGTAACGCCTGACGATACGGAATACATATTGTACCTCTTGTATCCAAAGCATGTAGATTATGATGTGAAACGGTATACATTAAGAATCTATAAGAAAGTAATGAATGATGAAGGCCGGTATCCAAAAGACTACATGTATGGATATCTCGGTATGTTACGGGCAAAGATATGCCTGCAATATTCGATTAACCAAAACTGTGTGTTTAAATCTACAGATGACCTGTATGCTTTTTTCGCGTCAAAAGAATGCATAAAATATTTAAAAGCAAATAAGTTATATCAATTATATGTAAGTTTCTATACATCGCCGCTTGAATACATGCACGACAGCATGCCGTCAAATATAAAAAATGATTTTTTATACCATAACTACATGTTTTTATTAAAATTACGACAGCTTGAAGAGTCTAAAAAACAAGGGGCCTGACATTATCAGGTCCCTTGTTTTATTATTATTTTGATGGGTTAATAGGCAGCACACAGAAGACATATTCTTCGTGGTCTCCTGCACACATCCATAACGGGCAGCTTGCCTCGCTTGTACTCGCAATCATGACAGTATGCCCTGGATAGCATGAAGCCAGTTCTTTTAAAAATACAGAATCGACTTTCTTTTTGCCGAGCTCCTCGCCGTTTGTCTTTGCACTCATTACCTCGGCATAATCTGTTAGTCCAGGGCAGCCAATTGAGACACTGTCTGTTTTAAAATCCAAAGTCGCGACAGTCTGCGTCTTTTCTTTCTGCAAATAGATAGTACAGTTTAATGCTTCAAGCAGCTCTGATTTATCTACTTCAGCAGAATAAGTCGCTGTTCTTCCGGCAATAATCTTTTCAAGATTTGGCATGTCCTTGTCAAGGGTTGCAAATACACATCTTACAACTCCTGATTTAATGTATGCCTTGCCTCCATCCACTGAAATCTCTACATCCTCGCCATCAAGGATTTCCGAAACAGTTTTCAGGTTTTCCGGAGCAAGAACGACGCTTCCTGTATATTCACCGTTCTTTACAGCAAACACTGTTCTTTTGGCAATTCGGTAACAATCCGAAGCCGTTAAAGAGAACTTCAGCAATCCGTCTTCGTCCTCTTCAATCTTCAATATCATGCCATAAGCATTCTGTGCTGCAGACTGATTCATCCCAACGAAAAGCGTGTCTTTTAACATACCGCTAAAAACATCAAGCGGAATGCTTGCGCTTGCAGCATCAGCCGGCTTTGATGCAACATCGGTGAACGGTGTTTCATTTTTTGTAAGAACTGTCTTTGCAAGTCCGTTCTTATATTTAAGGACAAGCATATTGCCAACCAGTTCCCCTTCCAGCTTACCGGTGCAGTTTCTGATGCTCAGAACATTGGCGCTGTAAAAGCTGGTTACAAAAGAACCAGTCTTTTCTACTGTCGCAGGAATCGTTACTTCAATTCCAATACCATTTCCTGAAATATTATTTTCAGAAACAATTAAACTGTGTTCCTTCGCCTCAATCTTAATAAGCGGGGTGAGAAGTGCTCCTTTTTTAAGGCCCTTCCCACAGGTGGTAATTGCCTTTTTAAACTCTTCAAAATTGGTCTCAAATTTCATAATATATTCTCCCTTCTTTGTTTGGCGGTTCTGCCGCATTATTTTTTCAAATTTAATATGCCAAACTATAAAATCAATAAAAACAGGGATATATATTCAGGCCAGCGCGCGAAGTTTAACAAGCAGGCGCCTTTCTGTCTGTTTGGTTTTTCCAGTTCTGCGCCAGTTTTTTCTGCAGTTCTTCCAAATTATTCACATGATACCTTCTGAACAGCTGTGATTCTACATCGTCTGTATCTATGGCTTCAATTCTCATATTGTTTGCCTTTTTTTGTTCTTTTTTTGTAATGCCCCATTTTTTTCTAAGCGTATCATAATAGATGTTTGCAAGTGACGTATTACAGATAATCCACTTTACAGCCCTGTTATGTTCGTTCTCCCAGTAATATGCATAGTTGAGCGAGCATCCACGTTTATTCAACTCTAACTGTTCCATTTTTTCATATGCGTGAACACATACCTTAAAGGCCTCTTTTGTATTTTTTGTGTCGCCAGTGTCAGGATAATCTGCTTCCTGGCATACTTTCAACATATACACCAAGTCATAATACTGGTTTTCTATACATTTCATTTGACTGGACTGAATAAGCTTATTCAATTGAGTTATTGATGTTTTTGCTCCATATCCAACGATAAGGCCATCATGTTCAATAAAATAATCAGACACTTTTCGACAAAATTCCTCATCATCTATGCCGTTTTTCATAATTTCTTTTGTCAATCCGATTTTTTCATATGTTTTTTTCTGCCTCTTTTTTGTATCTTTCAAAACCATCTCAAGACTGTCTATTGGCAATATGCGAAATTTATTTTGTAATGCCGTATCATCATAAGTTTCTATATGCACTGCAGCAATACGTCCATCACTAAACGCAGAAACACATAGAAAAGTAATATTTTTCACTGTTTTTACTGTATGCATCACATTTTTCTTATCATATTTTTCCGTTTTTTTTTCTAAAAACTCTTTATATCTTTCATCCATGCCCTGGTTCCTCCTGAATCCTTTTGTATATCCAATATGCCAAAAAAACAGCCAGGGAAAACTTCCCTGGCCATAATTTTTCAGAAAAAATCAGTAAGCTTTTGTTAGCACGGAACCAATCGCTGTGTAATATTTCCGCTTTCCCCTGTCGTAGTCCTGCGTCTTGAAGTCTTTTTCAGATGCAAATAATTCATCTGCCGCATCATACGCAGTCTCAATCATTTCCATATCCTGATGGCTCTTGATGATTTCCAGGAATCGTTTCTGTGCTTTTTTCGGAAGGGTTGGTTTACATACTTTTTCAATCATATCTGCCGAGACAGTCTCGCCCAAACAGACATTTTCGTATTTTGTAAGCATTTCATCCACCTCATCAACAATATTTTTTGCGATTTCCTTTTCATTATCTTTAACGTCAGGTATACGGTGCACGATATCGATATTATCAATAACATACATCCGGTCGTTAATGCAAGCACAGATATCAATCTGAATACACTTGCGCCCAATTGACGTATCTGTAATTGATACATATAACGGTACACCGTTTTTACTCAGCTTCTTAACATTACAGTAAACAGTCATTGTAACATCATTCTGGCTTAGCATACGGTAATCGGAGAAATATTGTAAATCTCCATCTCTATATTTTTCATCCAGTTTATCTGTGATAGTGTCTGCATTAAGGATTTTTCCATCCTTCGACCTGATTCCGAGCAGGTCAATACATGCCGTTCCTGGAATACATTTCCCAATAAACGTCGCTGAACTGACATTCCGGAATCTTTGTGCAAAATTTTTCAAAGCCGTATTATCGGCAAACGGTTTAAGGTTCAAGTCCTCATATTCATAACCACACCGTTTTCTTTCTTTTTCTTTTGCGGTCCTGAAATAATCATAAATACCGCGTCGCTTTACGTCTCCTGATGGAATGTAATATTTTCCATCAATCTTATAAAAACATCCGGCATGAATGATTTTTTTTGCAAGTTCCTTATTAGCAACCGGCATATCCTTTTCAGTAATACGCATTGTCCCTACATTGATTCTGTTAAACGGGATTATCGTAACATCTTCGCGTTCAATTTCTCTGTTTGACATAAGGCCAATAGTAGCGGTCATAAGGTCCACTTTTTTATTATGTACTACATGCTGAAAGTCTTCCCAGAGGTTACGGATTCCATTTATCTCATACTCCTGCATTTCACTTACTTTTTTCAATTTATATTTCCCCTTTCTTTGTTTTTATTTCCTTTTTAATATGCATTTTACCAAATCTTGTAAAATTCCGCACCCGTTTTCGTTTATTTTGTTTTGTATCTGCTTTTATTTTATTTTTTTATTGTGCATTATACACAATAAAAAAGTCCTGCGACAGAATATCGCAGGACTTCAGCAGAATGCTATTCTTCAGAATCATTATCTTCTTCATCTTCACCTTTATTAATTGGATTCGGCAGCCTTAAATATTCCGTATCATATGATAAGACTTCCAGTGTCCGTCCTCTCACATCATACTCCTGACCGCATGTTCCACAAACATATTGTTCTTTAAATTTTCTGGCCTGAAGCGCACCATCAATAAAAACAAGTGCCCCCTTTTCCAGATTTTGAAAATCTTCGATTGATTTATCTCCGTAAGAATACACCCACGGATAGTCTGTTCTTTCGTAAACCTCATTTCCGCCTTTTGGACAGTACTTCCTGTTGATTGCCAGCTGAAATCTGGTATACGGTTTTCTTCCATTCTGAAGTACACCACTGATTGGCGGTCCAGTCAGGTTTCCAAGAAGAAATACCCTGTTTGCATCTTCTTTATTTGCATGAAGGTATTCAAATGCTTCCTGCTCGGTTTCGCATTTCTTTTTTACTCTGAGTGTAATAGGGTAAATGAAAATTTCGTTACCACCAGATTTTACTTTTCCATGAGCAACGCATGCTTCAACTCTTCTGTTGATAACACCGCAATTCGGGCATTCTGCCTTTTTATCTTTTTCTCTTGTTGCCAGGAATCCGGTAATTTCTACAATGTCAAGAAGCTCAAGATTTTCCATGACATCAAGAATTGCATCTTCCTGTGACCTTGCACAGAAAGAAACGCTGTTTAACTGATAACCGGTTGTTGCCTTATTATAGTCTCGTCCGCTCATTATTGTCGTAAGGCCAACAATTCCTGAGCGTCCGTCAACCGTTTCTTTTACTTTCGGTTCTTTCCTGACAAAAGCAATCACACTTACATAATTATGCCTTGCCATATTCTTTCCTCCTGTCTTGATATGTCATTCATACCGCAGCAGCCAAACCCGGTAAAACGACTTTTAGAAGTTTATCTTCTAAGTTTAATATGCAAAATAAAAATAAAAAGTTATCATTTTCTAAAACATTTCTTTACGAAAAAAAAAGACGCCGTTAATTATTACGGCGTCTTGTATCTTACTCGACATGGCTGTGCAAATCGTGCTCAATAGCTGCATTTTTAGATGCGGCTTTATATTTTGCGGTATATGGTTTTCCTTTTAGGCAGGCATCGTTTTCAATCTGTCTGGAAATGCAATCTTTTTTAACATCTGCCTCTACCTCTTCTCTTGACTGAAGATTGTTGTCTGTATAGTTCCGAAATGCCTCACCGAGTACGCCTGCAGGGCCAATGCCATCTGCAATCGTATTTGGGATAAAAATCTTTGTTGCACGACCATCTGCAACATCTTTCATTGCCTCAATAGATTTAAGCCGAAGTACATTATCGTCAATACCTGCCTCTGACAGTTTTCTAAGGCCATCCGCCTCAGCCTCATATACTAGCTGTATCGCTTTTGCCTGACCTTCTGCAAGTGCAATCTGTGCATCCCTTTCAGCCTGTGCAGCAAGCAGCTTTGCCTGTTTGTCGCCTTCTGCCCTTGATACTACGGATTCTTTATGAGCCTGCGCTTCCAGTACCGTCTGGCGTCTTTCACGCTCTGCACGCATCTGTTTTGTCATTACCTCTTCAATTTCTGCAGGCGGCTTGATATTCTTAACTTCAACTCGTGTTACTTTGATACCCCATTCATCTGTGGCTTCATCAAGAACAGCCTGCATTCTTCCATTGATTTCAGACCTTGAAGACAGCGTTGCATCCAATTCCATTTCTCCGATAATGCTTCTGAGAGTTGTTGCAGTAAGATTCTGGAGACCAACAATTGGATTTTCAATCCCGTAAGTGTATTTATATGGGTCAAAAATGCTTGCATAAACAACAGAATCAATCTTGATTGATACATTATCTTTTGTAATGACATCCTGAGGAGGGAAGTCGTACACCTTTTCTTTTAATGAAATCTTCTTTACCATTTTATCGATAACAGGCGTTTTAATATGCAGCCCAGCTTCCCATTCGGTGTAATATTTTCCTAGACGTTCAATCACAAAACATGTCTGTTGTGGAACAATGCGAATCTGATTAGCAAGGAATGCAACAATGAGGATTAAAATAATAATAAAAAACATATATTACCCTCCTGTTTATTTCAGAACAGTCACTTTGCATTTGTAAACCTGTCCTGTTCCTTTATCTTTAATCTTGATGGTAGTCTTTCCTGCTTTTTTAGCGGTTACTCTTACGAATTTAGAACCATTTGCATATCCACAGGATTTTATACCAACAATGCCCTTCTTTGATACAGCTGCGGTTGTAGATGGATTTACAGGGTTGTACAGCTGCAGAAAGAAGCTTTCACCTTTTCTTACTGTCTTGCTTGAGTAATTGATTCTTGTTTTAAGAGTGTCAATTACGGTCAGGCGGCAGCTATACTTCTTCTTTCCACATTTTGCCTTAATATCAATGATACCAGCTTTCTTTGCTGTCACTTTCACCTTTGCCACATATGTTCTCGTGTACTTATCATATGTAGTTCTGAGACATTTGATTGATGCGACGCTATCATCAGATGCTGTCCATTTCACATTCTTTTTCGGATTGTGAAGACCGATTATGATACTGTGTCCCGGAGCAACAGCTGCTGCAGGAGTATCAATATACATTTTTCCAGCTGCAAAGACCTGCACCGGAAGCATTGTAAGCACCATACATAACACTGCAAACAATGCAAAAAACTTTTTGGAAATATTCTTCATACCTCATATAACAGGATATAATAAAATAAAATATCCTATATGGCTTAAATATCCTGTTTCCTCCTTTTTATTTTATTTATTTTAATGCATGCCATATAGTACGACAGGGCTCCTCATCACCTGTGATATATTTAATATGCCAAATAATAAGAAAAACGTATCATATTTTGCACATGTTTCGCCACACAAAAAAGACATTCTAATCATACCGGTCACCGTCACACTCCCTCCGCTCCCATACCACACATCAGTAATAAGTATCGGCTTAGCAAATGCAAATGCACCCACAGCATCAGATGGTTTTTGTACCAGGACCACAACCATACCGGATATCAACAATATCGCCTGAAATCAAAAGAACCGCCTGAATTAACCATATATTTTAATTAGAAAAAAAACAAGCAGCCTTAAAATGCGAATCTTGCGCGGCCTGCAAAAGTTCGATTCGCATTATAAGGCTGAAAAAATTCTGCGCGAGAACTGCAGAAGTGGTATCCTGTAACGCAAAAACCGTGAATGCGTGTCTTGTTATCGCATCCATATGTATGATAAAAGCTGTAAAAGCATATATTAACCATACGTTATGCAGCATTCGCAATTTTTTATTAACCATACGTTATGCAGCATTCGCAATTTTTGCTGTCTCTCGTGTTCTCGCTTCCTCAGAATTTTTTAATTTTGAGTACTGAAGCGGGGAACCAGTAACCTTGAACATGCGCGGTGTAGACCCCAGAGGTCTGAGGGAGCGGAGCCGGCAGTTTGTATAGTTCATACCTAAGGAAATGCTCTTAAAAAAAGGCATAGTACGGCTCCAGGCTCGTTAAGGTATGTCCTATACGATTCGTAATACGATAAAAATTTTTTCAAATTTTTGTTGACACCCGTCGGACATCAGTCGCATCGCGTCATCGTGGTTTTGATAGTCTGGCTGCACATTTTAGTAACAGCCCTGGAATTACAACATTGAAGACCTTTTTTCAGCTTATTTTTTTAGTTTTTCGTTAAATTCTTTATTAATTTTTTCAACTTGGCACACAGATAAATCTTCAGGGCACTCGCGCGCCCATCCAAACGGTTTTCTTTCTTTCAGTTTATTTTTTCGCTTTTTTCAATCAAACCTTCTGCGTCCGTATTGCATCTTCAATATCTTTTCTTTGACAGTTCCAGGATTCTCATCCTTTCCCAGCGTACGTCTAAGCATATCCGGCCCCTTACGTTCCCGAGCTTTAGCTCGTGCCACCCAGCATGACGCACGGCATTAACATCGCACCTGATAGTACCTGCAGAGCATTGTTTCCAATGCTTTGCTGATAGCAGCCGCTCTTGGCCCGGAATCAGCACTCTTTAACGGTGTAACGGACCCCGTTTCCAGGGATTTGCCGTCGTCTCGGGCATATGACCCCCGCGCTCTACTTTTAACCAGGTGTAATATACACCCGAGCAATTCATAACTTCTTCCGCAGGCAGGAAACCTGCCTCGGCATATCTGTCATATGCAGAATAATGATACCGCGAGCTATGCTCGCGTGTGCCGCCAGACGATGGCGAGTGTTTCCCGCCCGTCGACAACTGCAGGCATATCTGTAGTCATTACTGTTATATTAATCTTGCTTCTATGCCGTTACAACCCGACACTTAGGCATGGGCCTTGCAGCGCTCTCAGCCCCTTTGGAAATAGCGGACGCAAAACCAACATCCGGAATCCCCCACCGTTATTTTACAAGCACGGCCGAACACTTGAGGATGAAGCATGTCTCCAGCACAAGATTCAGCGCATCGGCAGATGCATCTGCCTTTTCGATGCCTTACAAGATGTGTAAGATATTGCTTCCGATATTTAGTTGTGCAGCATAACATTTCCTGTAAAATACCTGTAATCCTCCTTTATTTTGTATTTTACGTTGTAAAAGATTTGCAATGCTCTTCGGAGCCCTGTCGTAGTGCTTCCGGCTGCCTATAGTTTCCAGATAAGACAATTTTTGTTCTGCACGCTTCTGCTCTCGCAGTGTCCTGCATACTGAAAATTGCTGTGTTCTTGTAAACCTGATTGTTAACATGGTCTCAAGACCCGTTAACTTAACCAGGTATTTACAATATGCAGAAAAAAAATAAAATGGTACGCTTTTTTAGTGAACTACCCACCACTTGCTCGCGCTGAAGTGGGGGCTTTTGGTCTAAGACCATCTTTTTTCCTGCCGATATTGCACAGGCAAGCCCCGGTGTTCCACCGGTTATTTTTAATATGCCGAATTTTTTCGTAAAAGAGCAGTTTTATGCGGATTTTTTTATAAAAAAATGGAATTCATCTCGCTTCCTATAGAGGAAGGAGTATTCTTCCTTTATGTTTGATAAATTTCTTTCAAGAATTTGGGACCGGCCAGAAACGTCATATATGTCAGCAATTTGGCAAATCCGCATCATTTTTTGTTCTTTTTCCAACATATTTGATTGTATTACCATTTTCACTGTCAAATTCGGAGTACTCTTCATCTATATTTTCATATCCGTCATCATCAAGCACCGGTATGTAATTGTTTTCAAGCGCTTTTTCCTGAGCGATAATATATGGATATAGCTCGGCGAAGCGTTTATTATTTTTCAATTTTGTTGTTATTCTTGATATTTTTCTTTTTATTTTTGGGATGTTGCTTCCCGGAATCTGCTCTGCAATTTCGCGGTAACTGGAATGCTTTTTATTTACATTCTCAGGGTTTAAGAGAAGCTGCAGTAATTCCAGCTCTTCATCTGTCAAAACGTCATCAAGAACTTCTTTTAAGTTCCGTTCTGATTCAGATTCAATAACAGACTCTTCCGGTCCCTTAATTGTTGTCACATAATCCGCTCCAGCATCAATAAGCGCTTCATAAGAAACGCTGTCTTTTTTGGACATGATATCCAGAGTGTTTTTGATTGTTGCTTCCGATAATCCGGTTAATGTAATAAGAGTCTCAATATCGTCAGGGTTAAGACCATATTGCTTACAATAATTTTGTGCCCCGTTAATCTGCTTCATGGCATTTGCGTAATAAACAGATGTTTTCCTGAAGTTTTTACTGGCATAATCTGACACAACATGTCTAATCCATGGCGCGATAAACGTTGTAATAGCACCCTTGTCCGGGTCGTAATTTTTCAGCTCTGTCAGGATTTTTACCCACACATCCTGGATGATATCGTCACGATGGTGGTTGTTTCTCATTAATGTTCCATAGTTATCCCACAAAGTTTTATATACATATTTTTCAATATGATAATAAAGTTTTGTATATGCATCCTGGACAGTTACTTCATCTCCAGCCTTTTGCGCCATATGGTATATTTTTACCAGTTTATTGATTTCATCTTGTCCATACTTTTCATTTTTTGTATATACAACTTCTTTCTTTTCTGACTTATTTTCAGTTACTGTTTCATTCTTCTCTTCCATCGCGCAACTCCTCCTTATTAATTTCCGGTTGAAGCATCTTTTTAACGGTTTCTCTATATCCTCTTTCCGGCACATTTTTGATTTCTTCTTTATCTATTTTGCACAGTTGGGTACACATTTCTTTTAACGTGTTTACTGTGTCTGGCAGAGGCTTATATTTTTCTTTCCAATCTTTCCATATTTCTTTGGGGTCATCCCGTTCATCTGATGCAATATATTCCGCAAGATTTTTCATTGCCAGATACATTGTTTTTCTCATTTTTAAGCCTCCATTCTTTTTTTGCATTCAAAATCAATATGCCGGAATTAATATGCAAAATAAAATTTTTTTTGTAATATTTTTTTTGCAATTTTTCGCAAAAAAAAATGACGGGAAATTTCCCGTCATTTCAGTTTTTTCATTCTGCAGCAGTCTGTGTATTTATCTGAATTTTCTTATAAATACATGTTACTACGTCATCCTCAAAGAGAAGATATTTCATTCTTTCTTTTTCATAATCAGATAATCCTGCCGTATCTTTTTCGTCCTGTTTTGCAAATCTTTTTTCCATATCTGTTTTTGTCGCTACATCGTAATTTTTGATTACGGATGCAATAAAGAAAATTTTATACAGGCTATGCTTTGCTTCATCGTATGTTGTATCTGGATTTTCTTTCTGCAACACTTCCAGCTCTTTCATAATCAGGCTTTCTGGAAGCTTGATAAAGGTGGTCTGACTCATCATTGTGTCAATCAGGCTGCTGATTGTATGAGCTCTTGCCAGCTCTTTTGCCTCTCCGCTGGAATCATTTATAAGTGACAGTCTCATGTTGTATACGCTGTCGTATTCAGTATTACCGGCGATGTAATCATCTGTTACAGGATATGGCATGTCATAAATATTAGTGATTGTCATGTCAACGATTGCATTCTCATATCCGTCAAACGTTACATTTTCCATATGTACAGCCTGTCCAACTGCAGCATTTGCGAGTGCCTGGAATACGTCTTCTCCATATAACTTTGAACTACTGCTGTATCCAATCATCTGATTGGTTTTTACTTCTTTTACTTCATTGTTTTGTGTGATAGTATAGTCTGCGATTAACGTTTCCCCGTCATTCATGACAGCGCCAAGGTGTGTTGCTGTCTTTAGTAACTGGTCATACATAACATTATCTACGTTGTCTTCCGTTACAGTGATATTATCAAGGTCTTCTGTGATATCAATGTCTGAAAATGACGCTGGCAGTGAAACATACTGAGTCATATTAATCTGTGAAAGAAGCTCTGGGCTTTTTACTTTCGTTACAGCTTCTTCGGTGTACGTTCCAAGGCCTGCATCCTGTTTGTTGATATAGAGACCTGCAGAGATAAAACACGCCGCTCCGGCGAAGAAACATACAAAAACGATTGCTTTTTTCATTATTATCCCTCCATTTCCCTTAACATTCTTTCATTTTGCTGTGATGCAGCCTCAGGGTCTGCCAGCATGATGTTTCTGTTACCTGCGTCCTTTTGGATTGCCAGCAGGTTTCCACTGTTTCCAGATATTGTCAATGTGTCTCCATTGGTTGTTGCCCCTACAAGTAAACCGGAATAATTGTTTGTATCAGTATTGATTTCAAGGGAGCCTGCGAGGTAAGAGCATCCATTATAGCAGTTTCCACAATCTGTGACATCTTCTGGAATGGATGCTGCCGTAATAAGGGCTGAATCTCCGGCATATGCAGAATTGATATTTAATACTTTATCAGGGAACTTTGTTGCTTCCTTAATATTAAGGCATCCCTGGAACGCCGCTGCCATATATCTTACTCCTTCAGGGATACTCATAACGTTAATTAAACCGGAACATCCGTTGTGGATTCCTGTGATATCCTGCAGATTACTTGTTTTTGATAAATCGGCAGGTTCTTTTAGTGATGTACAGTATTCAAAAGCGTATTTTGCTGATGTAACATTAACCGGTATAATATCAAGTTCTGACAGTGAAGAGCATCCAGAAAATGCATAGTCCATAATCTTGAGATTAGAACACTGAAAATAATCTGGTGTCTTTTGTAAAGAAGAGCATCCACTAAATGTGTTTTTTAATGTCTTTAATGTTTTTGGAAGGTTTGAACAATAAACCAGGTTCGTGTTCCCAGAAAACCAGTTGTCCATAGTTTCAATGTTTAACGCTTCATCTATATACACATGAGAGCACTCATATTGCTGCCATGGATAATTATTTCCAAAATTTGTAATATTACCAGTTCCAATAAACTCCAAGTCTCCATTTGCATAACATGTAACTGTGGCATCCTCTTCATTTGGATATCCTATATTCTGCTGAAATACAGGTTCTCTCGTAATATTTACGATTGCTGTTGCTGACTTGTCCTGTGCTTTAATTTCAACTTCACAGGTGTCACCGTTTTCAGCTGCTGCTTCCGTTTCTGAATAAAAGTCATTTATTTGGACTACTTTTCCTGATTCTGTTACACCTTTTACATCAAACATTCTTTTTGTAAATGTCTGCCCCGGTTTAACTTCTCCCACAAACTCTGCCTGCAGGCTTGTGATTGGCGGGTCCTGGTTTAAATCTCCGGCCAGCTTGTTATATCCGGCCATGCCGATGGCCGCAACAGCGGCCACTGCGATAATAATTTTAATTTTTCCATCCATCTTTAACTCCTCAACCTATCTTAAATCCGTCAAGGTCATCGTCATCATCCTCTTCCTCTTCTACCTTGACTGGTGCAGGTTTTTTCTTTATTTTTTTTGTTTCTTTTTTTACAACAGGTTTTGGTGGTTCATCCATATAATCATCGAAATCGTCATCCTCACTGACTTCCGGCTTCTTTTTTGGAGCCTCTTTTTTCTGTTCTTTTTTTTCTTCAGGTCTTACAGCTTTTTCCTGCCTCTTTTTTACAACCGGTTCTTCGTCTTCCTCGAATTCATCAAACTCATCATCTTCTATAACTGGCTTTTGGGGCTCCTGCACTTCCTTTTTTACAACAGATTTGCTAACGGTTTTTTCCTGAGTCTGCTCTTTCTTTTTCTCAGGCTTTACTGGTGCCGGTTCATCTTCATCCTCTTCAAATTCGTCTTCAACCTTAGCTTGTTTCTGCAGTTTTTTCTTAACAGGATTTGCAACCTTGTCTTTTGCAGCATCTTTATTAAAACTGTCGTTTGCTTTTGTGTCTGCAGCTTTTTCTGTACTGGCTTCGTTTTCTAAATCCTCTTTAGAATCCGGCTCTGTTTTTACATTTTTTGCAGAGCGTTTTACAATCGCAGGCTTTGTGTCAAGATTTAAGGCTTTTTTAATTGCTGTACTATGCATCTTTGCAATAACCGGGTCACTGTCAACATTGATTCCTTCAAGCGCTGTTTCATAATCGCCCTGTTCATCACGGATAAAGTCAAGTGCATTTATAAGAAGATTGTACATATACTGGTTTCCTGTATAGATTGTTGCCAGCTGGTCAAGAGTATCTTCGATATTTTCCGTATCATCAAAATTTTCTGCATATTCTTTATCAAGAAGTTTTTTGTTTCCAGATGCTTCATCTGAATCATCATTTTTTGTTGTAAGCAGTTTTACAAACAGTGCAAGGCCGATTACCACACAGCAAACGCCTGCACCAATAAGAACAACTACTGTTTTATCCATTTCTTTACCTCCTTATTTTGTAAAATGTGCTGACAGTGAAGCGATTAAATCGTCAACCTCTTCTACGGTAGCATTTTTCTTAAAGTATGAACGCGCTGTGATTTTGTTTTCTTTGCTGAAAAACTTAATATCACCATGTTTTGTATTTAATTTTCTTAAGATTGTATCTTTTAATGCAGCTTCTCTTGTTACATCTACATAATTGGTTTCCCCAAAACGGATTCTGATTTCAAGCGCCTCGTCATTGTATACTACAAATTCTGCATTTGATGCATGGCGCTTTGCGATTTTCGCATCAATATACTGCTCAAGGTAGTCAATCATTTCTTCCGGTGTCAGTATATGTCCGATTTTTGATAATTCAGCTTCCAGCTGCTTTATCTTTACGTCAGTTTTTTTGACTTCATCTGATACCCTGCTGTTGACCCTATCGTCAATATTGCTTTCCAGCTTCTTATATTCAGAGTCTTTTTGAGTGATAACGTCAGACAATTCTCTGATTTTTGCATCCTTACCAGTGATTTTTTCTGTCAGTTTCTTTTCAAGTGCAATCTTTTGTGATGTAAGCTGCTGGACTTTATTTTTCATTCTGAAAATCTCTTCTTCGGCTTTATCATCTACCTTTCCAAGTGCATTCTGTCTGTTTTGGAGTGCCGCCACTTGATTTGCCAATTGCTGAATGTTTAAGATATCTTTTGTATTTCTGTCTTCATATGCTTTAATTTTCTCTTCCATTTCAGCTTCATGGTCTTTCATTTTCTGGCGTTCCTCTTCGGCTTCATTCTGGATTCTTTTCTTTTCTTCTTCCAGTTCTTTTAATTTTTGATTCAACTCTTCTTCACGCTGCATCATTTCAGCTTCTTTATTCGCCATTTCCTCTTCACGTGCAGCAACTGCCTTTTCTCTTTCCCACACTGTTTCTGTCTGCTCGGCAAGAATCTGTTGTACATCTGACGCAAAATCTGCAGAATCTTTCTTTTCAAGAGTCTGCTTATATTCGTTTACGCACGCTTTTGAAGCTGTAATACATAATTCCAGCAAATCCTGAGTACCTTCTGGCTCATATTCATCAGGTGATGAATATGTTCTTACTGAAAAGAGTCCACTTTCTTCATCAAAAGAGCTCATAAGCTCCGGATAGTTTGATGTAATGTATGAAGCATACATTGCACCGATATCTCTTGTCGCGTGAACTGACACAGACACAAGGATTTCTGCGTCAAGTGGAAACAATACGCATCTGATTGTTGTATCATCAGCATAAACAGCTGACATTTCGTTCCCATTAACGTCAGCATCAAGACGCTTAGCTAAGTCATAAAATACTTTTTTTGCATAATTATTATGCTGCTCTTCATAATTGCTGTTATCCTGTTCTGTCGTACTTACCGCGTGGAAGCTGTTGTCAACATTTACAATATTGATGTTGTCTTCAGGATTGTACTCTTCACTACTGTTTTTGTTGTCTACTTCTTTTTCCATGAAGTTAACACAGTCATTCTCAAATGTCAGAACAGCATCCTCAATGATATCAATGTTATTTTTGATTTCATTGATAGCATATAATTCATCCTGATATGTAAATACTTTTGAATAAGATAATATCTGTCCAGATACATAAATACTATATCCCGGATATTTGCTAAGCATTTCTTCCTGGAATTCCTCTACAGCTTTATCAGTAATCGGATACTTATACTCGCGTGAACCCTTCACTTTAATGCTTCTTGTGCTGCATTCAATTGTGATGCTGATGCCCTTGATTCCGATTTCATGTTCTGCTGTAATTAAAACCTTCTCTCCTGCTTCTGTAATTTCTGCTTCGGGAATAATTTCTTTTATTTTATTGGCAATTCCCATTAAAATTTCTTCTGCCATTTTATTTCTCCTTTCAAATTATGGGTTATTTCGTTTTTTAACTTCAAAAAAATAAAGTTCTTTCTCTTTTGATAACTCGCCAGCAAAGCTGGACCCGTTACCATCATAAATTGATAACTCGCCAGCAGAGCTGGACTCGTTACCGGACTTCGGGCGAGGATTCAGACCTGCGCATGAAGTTTCAATGCAAAGCATTTTACCAACTGACAAGTTTTGGCCTGGAATTTCTCTCCCTATGTTAATATGCAGAAAAAAAATAAAACCTGTGCACTTTTTGGAAATAAAATTATATATTTTTTTTCAAAAATAAAGGCAGCACTTTTATGTGCTGCCTAAACACTGTTATTTACTTGCTTTTTGTATCTTTTTTCTTCTTATATACAAGAACTCCGCCGGCAGCGCCAAGACAGATAACGATAACTGCCACGATTGCGGCAATATTATTTTCATCACCAGTTTCAACTACATTGTTCTGTACTTCAACATTTCCTACTGCATCACCAGCCGGAGCAGGTGTTTCTTCTGCGTCTTGCTGTTCAGCATCTGTGTCTTCATTTGTTGTTGTCTCATCATCCGCATTTTCTTCATCTGCCGGCTTCTCTTCTTCCGGTTCAGGTGTTGGCGTTGGAGTTGGTGACGGAGTTGGAGTTGGTGTTGGAGGCGCCACCTCATTTACTGTACAGGTGTATCCATCAACAGTTTTCATTTCACCGTTTGCACCAAGGATTGTATAAGAAATATCATATGTGCCGGCTTCTTCATTATCTACATCTTCCGTGTTAAGTGTTACAGAATCAACATACTCATCAAAAGAGCATCCTGCGTCTGTCGGAACAGGGTCCCCTTTATCGATTGTAATATTCTGCATGCCAGTCACATGGGAAGCAAGTTCAGGTTTTACTTCGCATTTTACAGTTGCCGTACGCTGTTCACCTTTTGAGTCATTGAAAGTATAGTTTACTTCATACGTACCAGGTTCTGTTGCATACACATTGCTGATATTAGGCTGGATTGAATCAATATCAATCACATTTTCTGTTCCTGCAAATTCCTCTTCTACAGTCGGAAGGTCCTGTTTTTCATACATTGTGATTGTTGGAAGGCTGGAAATAGTGGCAGTCATCTGTGCTTCATATGCTTTCTGCTCTGCCTGTTTCTGGTATGTCAGATATCCGCCAGCTCCAATCCCAACGACTGCAACTGCCGCAACTGCAACGATTAATCCTTTTTTCATCTTTTTTATATCCTCTTTTCTTTATTTTTTTTGAAATTACGGCGGCAGGCATGTTACCTACCGCCGCTAACGGTTACTGGATTTTCACCGGATTATTTTTTAATTAATTTGCGAAGGGAGATAAATGCTGCTGCAAGTGCACCCATGATTGCGGTTCCTGCAATTGCAATGATTCCCATATTATCGTCACCTGTCTTAACGCTAGTTGTTGCTGTAGCGTCACCCTTCTGGGATGCATCACCGCTTCCAGAACCAGAGCCAAGTGTTGTCTGTGTCTTACTGTTTGGAACAGCTGCATTTGCATCTGCACCATACTTACTTAATGCATTCTTTCCGTCTTCCAGAAGCTGTTTAACCTCATCGGTTGTTGTCGCGGCATTAATCTTATCTGTATAAGTCTTTAATACCTCCTGTGCAGCCTCTTTATTTGCTTCCGGAGCAGTTGCTGCCATATTTGTAAGCGCAGAGATTGCGTCTGCTTTTGCCTGAGCCAGGGCAGCATTTGTATCTGCATTTGCGCCAGCTTCTTTCATGGCTGCATCGCATTTTGTTACGAGGTCGTTGATTTCATCTGTCGTTGTTGCGTTATTGATTGCATCAATGTACTTGTTCAGAATTTTACTCTGCTGGTCTGACAGATTTGTATAAGAAGCATTTAACTGGTTAATGGCTGTTACTTTTGCAGAAGCAAGAGTTGTTGCCGTTGACTGTGCTGTAAACAGTTTGTCAATATTCTCTTTTGCAAGGTCATAGCATTTCTGCATGGTGTCTTCGTTTGTAGCCTGGTCAAGATTAGACTTCTGTGTAGCAATTACTTCCTGTGCTTTTGTAAGATATGTACTGTCTGTGAACTTATCAGCAGATACCAGTTCATCAAGTTTTGCAGAGAAGACTGCTCTCATTGATTTCAGATATGCAGCCTTGTAATCCTGCTTAGCCTGTGCATAGATTGTAGAACATTCATCTGCTGTCTGTGCATTTGCAATGCTTTCTCTTGTTTTTGCTTCAATCTCATCCATCTCAGAACTCTTGTACTCAGTTTTTGCACTGCTTGCAAGTTCTGTCAGCTTTCTTAATGCGTCAGCCTTTGCAGTTGCCAGTGCTGCATCCTGCTTAAACGCTTCTGTTGTTGTCTTAACATCTGTATTGAATGCTTCCTGGATTGCAGAAATTTCATCTGCTGTTCCTGCTGCATCGATATTAACCATTGCTGCTTCTGCAAGTTTTGCGATAGCTGCTTTCAGATTTTCATCTGCCTGCTCATCAACTGTAGCCTGGATATTTTCTTTTGCTTTTGCTCTTGCTGCGCTTAACTCAGCTGCTTTTGAAACATCATTTGCAAGGTCACTTACCATTCCTCTTGCATTTTCAAGAGCTGCAGATACTTCCGCTTCTGATGTGGAACCATCAATAAATGCATACGCACTTTCTTTGATTTCACCCTTTCTTGCTGTCACATCAGCATCGTTAGATTTAATCTCATCAAGCAGTTTGTCTACCTCTCTCTTTGCTGCATCTTTTGCTTTCTGGAGTCCTTCATCTGGTTTTGCAGTTCCATCTGTAACCTTTATGTAATTAGCATATGCACTTGCTTTTGTATCACCGGTAACAGTTTTTCCTGCACGTCCGCTTAAGTAAGCTGCATAATCTTCAACGTTACATGTGATTGCCTTCCATGCATCAGATACCCTGCTTTCAGCGTCATCCATTGTTGCAGGTGTTCCAAGTGCTGCAATAGCGTCAATTGTTGCGGTTGTATCTCCATCACCGGAAATTCCCTTCAATGCCTTCAGAAGCCTTGCTACTGATGACATGTCTCCGTTAACCAGGGACTCTGCCTCGTTAAATGCAATGTCTGCGGAATTTGTAAGAGACTCAATATCTTTTGCTGTCTTACAGTCATCAAGTCTTGCGGAAAATGCATTATATACATTGCATACGATTGTTGTCGCATCCTGGATTGATTCTTTCTGCGCATTTAATTTCTTTTTTGCTGATTCTTTTAATTCGTCAACGAAGTCTGCATCCTGTTCTCCAATACGTCTGATGCTTTCTTTTCCTGCGTCAAGAGCACTTGCCGCTTCATCAACTGTATTTGCCGCGTTGATTTTGTCAATGGCTGCTGCCATAGCGTCATCCGCAAACTGTTTCTGTGCATTTGTCTCATAAGAAAAACCTGCATGATATTTTTTAAGGATGTTTACATATCCTGCTTTTGCCACGAAAAGCTGCTGTTCTCCGATAATTGAGTTAGTGATATCGGTAAAGGCATCAACTTCAGCCTGCATATCCTCTTCCTCTGTCATGGTTCTGATTTTTGCTTTTGCAGCTTCTGCTTCGCGTTCCCATTTAGACTGGAATTCAGATTCTGTAAACTTATCTTCGCCAAGTGCGTCAATCTTTGCACACATTTCATCTCTTAAATCTTCGAGAGCTGCGTCTTCAACAACGCGGCATTCCTTCTCAACATTTTCTACGCTTCCATCAAGGCCGGTGATAACATATGTGATTGGATATGCTCCAACTGTATCTTTATCAACAGCAGATGTATCAATTGTTACAGACTCAATAACGCTTCCGTCAAATGAAACTGTTGGCACCGGAATGTCTGAACCAACCTGCATCTCAATGTCATCAAGGTTTTTAACATAATCATGGAGTTCTTTTTTATCCGGGTCTTCCGGTTCCGGAGCCGGCTCTTCATTGTCGAGTACGGTACATGTTTTTTCTACATTTACGGTTTCTCCATCCATGCCGACAATAACAAAGATAATCTTGTATGTTCCTGGCTCAGATGTGTCAACTTCAGATGTATCAACTGTCACGGATGCGACATGGTCTGCATCGTAAGAAAGGTTCGGATTTGGAACTGCATCTCCGAGTTTCACTTCAAAATCCTGCATTCCATAAACGTATTCATAAAGTTCTTTTACCTCAGGCTCTGCTGGTGTCTCAACAGCCTTAACTGTACACTGCTTTTCAACATTTACTGTACTTCCGTCTACACCCTTAATTACGTATGTAAATTTGTATACTCCGGCAGTATCCTTATCAATTGTAGATGTGTCAATGTCTACTGAATCTACGTATGTTTCATCAAATGAGATTTCAGGAACACTGATTTCTTCTCCCTGGTTCATTTCAAAGTCCTGCATACCCATTACATATTCATAAAGCTCTTTTTCCGGTTCTGGAGTAAGAAGGTCCTTTGGATTTGTTGTAATGCCGCCGTTGTCTTTATAGATTGCGTCTGCTTCTGCGATTGTCTCACTAACTGCAAACTCATAATCTTTATCTGTGCCGGAATCAGAAAGGATTGCCCGTCTGATATCACGGCCTGGCTGGAATGCATCTTCACCGTATTCACTTTCAAACTTAAGGGCGATAGCGTACTTCAAAGCCCTGCGCGCATCTGTGCTTTCCTCGACTGCAAGCTTCTGGATTTTTTCAATTACTGACATTTCACAGTTATATAAAGAACTCTTGTCAATTTCGTCTCCATTGATAAACTCTGTTAACTGAGCACCGTATTTTCCGAATGTGCCAGCTTCAAATTCAAAATCAGAAAGTTTGTCTTTGAAATCAGAAGGAGTGTCAGCTTCTTTCTGTTCCTCATCGGTAGCATATGCAGCCATTTCTGCAATCTGCACCTCTGCTGTCTCTCCCTCTTCAACGACATCTTCTTCAATCACCGGAGCTTCTGCCTGAGCTTCGTTAGCGTCGTTATCGTAAGAAACTTCTGCCTCTGTTTCTGCAACCGGAGTTTCAACCGGCTCTGCTGGGGTCTCAGCTGCGACCTCTTCTAATGCGGACGGTTCTGCTAAATCTTCCGCAAATACGGCTGTGGCTGGCACGGCCATTGTAGCTGACATGCCTAAAAGCATGGCTGAAATCATTTTATTTTTCATTTCTTTTTCTCTCCTATTTTTTCGCTTTTGCGATATTTTTTTTGAGTGGTTAACACTCGTCTGCTGGTTCTGTATTTAATATGACAAATAAAAAAAATTTTGTAACACTTTTTGAAAAATCCATGAAATCTCTTTTTGCATTGTCATTCCGGGTCAACCCTGACTCCCTGTACAACAAACCGTGTAGCAGAATCTCCGGTGCATGTAGATAATGTCACCATCTTATCTGTCTGTTTGAATTCGTATTCTCCCATATCAATATCGGATTTTGATTTCATAGATTCTCCATATTCTACCGTTTCAGTTCCTGGCCCCTTAATCAATGTATAAGTATCACCGTCAACATTTGCTGTATAAACGGCAAAAATCTTATATTTATATGCTTCGTCCGGTGTGATAATCCAGAAATATGGGCTCTTGTCAATTGTTTCCTGGAGCTTATACTGTTTTAATGTTCCGAACATACTTCCATTTTTCATATTGTGACCATATACAATTGTATTCTGGTCTGAAAAATCTTTTGAGTTTTTGCAATCCACAAAAATGGACCCTGCAAATACTTCTTCTTTTTTATATGTGTGATGCAGATAATAGTCATTATCTGTACCCTGCACGATTGGATAGCTGATATCCGGTAATGCTTCCATATAAAGCCATCCGGCAACATCTTTATTGATTGATTCCAGTTCATCAAAATCAATTTCCAGTGGTGCTGTCCAATGTTTTACTATCTTTCCTTTTGCGTCTTTTAATTTTTGCACTTTTTCTGCATCGGCATCTCTTTCTTTTACTACTGTGTCTGCAATCTGAGAATACTCATCGACACCTGCTTTATATTCGGCGAATATGGAATACAGGCGATATCCGGCAAATATTGCAACTGATAGGGCTACAATAAATACAATCATTAATACGATATCGCTTCCGGATATTTTTTTCTTTCTTTTTTTCTTTTTCCGCTTGCTTTCTTTTTCTCCTATTTTTGTCATGTCATTTAAAATTTTTTATCCTCCTTTTAATTTGTAGTTTGCGGCAGCATATGCCATACAAATACAATATGCTATATTTTTTTTATTTTTTTCGTTTTCATGCAAAAAAAATTGGCTAAAGTTTTAACTTTAGCCAATATCTAATCTTTTATCGTCCGATTAATCCCATCAGATAGTCATATATTGCTTTACTAGTTGCATCTGTATATGTCTGTCCATCTGTAGTTTCAAATCCCTGTTCTACAAGATAATTATAAGCATCAATGAACGGAATGTTTAAGTTCTGGTACATATATGTATTAAATGTCATGATGTCAGCATTCGCTGTCTCACTAGTCTGTGAAACAGGTCCGACAGCTACAAAATAAACTTTTGCACCCTTCTCTTCCCATTCAGCAGCCTTTGCATTTATAGATGTCGTATATGACTGATACATTGTCAGGTCATTAATACCCATACTGATAAATACCTGTGTTCCTTCACCAACACGTGCGTCAACATCCGGGTATGCAGTATCTGCAAGCCATGAATATGTTGCAGATGAAGAACACTCCCAAAGTGCAGATTCTCCTGTCGCTACGTTTGCCATGCTTCTGAATCTTAAATCCCCAAGGAAGATTATATCTGCAGGTTCTGAATTCTCAGCAGCTTCGCCTGCAGAAATGGAATCATCACCATTGTTATTAATCTCGTCAACCTGACTGTCTGTGTATCCGTCGTTGTATTCATCGTTATAGTCGTCATCTGTCTCTTCTGGATATGGTGTTGCGGATGGAGTTGCTGTTGGCAGCGGCTTCGGAGTAGATGTCGGGGCAATAGTGTCTTCCGGCTCTTCTGCTTCTTCTGCAACTTCTGGAATTTCTGTAACTTCAGGGGTTTCCTCAGGTTCTTCTTCTTCTGATTCAGCAGCTTCTTTTGTTTCTGCCTGCTGCTGTTCCTCTACAGCCTGCTGTGCCTCCTGCGCCTCACGGTTTCCTTTAATTTTCTGATATGTAAAGATTCCAGCTGCTGCAATAATTACAGCTGCTGCGATTGAGATAATGATAATTTTCTTCTTTCCGCTTCCGCCGTCATCATCCTCTTCATATTCATAATCTTCGTCACCATCTTCATACTCGTCTTCATATTCTTCATCGTCTTCTTCGTATTCAGGTTCACGTGTTTTCTTTTGTTTCTTTTTTGGTTTTTCATATACCTGCTTTTGGTCGTCCTCGGGTTCCACTTCTTCCGCTTCGCCGTCAATCGTATCTTCTTTATCGCCGCCAATCAGCTGGTCATTTTCTTCTTCATCAAAGTCTTTGTCGTTGAACTCATCGTCGTTATATTTGTCTTTCATTTTTTCTCCTCCTGATTATTTTTTTAACACCGGAAGGATTCAGGCGAACATAACGACTTTTGATAACTCGCGCTTCGCGCTCGTAACCAAGCCTCGCAGAGGCTGACAAGCGAAGCCGCAAGGCTGAGTGCAGTGCACGAACGGGGATTCAGACCCGCGTGCGAAGCTAAAATCGGAACGTTTGACCCGCGGACGACTTTTTGTCGGCCGGGGATTTCCCGTTCTTCGTTAAAATCTTACTTTACCCACTTGAACCCTTTCCAATATCTAAAAGATGCCTTTGCCACAATATCGCTTCTTGGCACATATGAATAATCCCAGTATCTGGAATCCTCTGATTCATTACGGTTGTCTCCAAGCATAAAGTATGAATCCTCAGGTACGTTAAATACCATATCGTCTTCTTCATCCATATCTTCTTTGATAAATGAGTCGTCGAGTGGTTCGGAGTTGTCATTAATGTAAACCTTTCCGTCTTTGATGGTCACCTTTTCACCAGGCATTCCAATGATTCGTTTAATATAGAATCCAGGCTTGTTGTCTGGTGCGTTAAATATAATGACATCAAATCTTTCCGGGTCATTTCCAAATTTGTAGGCGAGACGGTTGCCGATTACCCTGTCGCCAGTCATCAATGTATTCTCCATTGACTCAGATGGAATATATGCGTTTATAAGTACAACCGTATATAAAAATACCATTGCGATTATTGCAACAACTGCAGTAGTTAAATATACAACAATAGTATGCCGAATATTTTTAATTTTGTTCATTTTTTCTTCATCTTTTTCTTCCATTATTTTTTCCTCTTTTCTTAACTGATATTATTCTTATTATACACTATCACTGGCCAGTCCTCCTGCATTGTAGTGAAGATTGTTTCCATGTCTGTTGTATTTATTGTAGCACATCCTTCATGGATAGTGCTTTCAGAAAATCCTGAAATATCATCGTCTCCTGTAAATCCTGATGTCCTGTCATCGTTGCTGTCATCCTGATATAATAATGCACTTCCGAATGATATTGCATTGACAAGTCCGTCATCTGTGATACCGTATTTATTTTTCATCTTATAAAACCCGGATTCAATGCCGCCATTTAACTTAATGTCAGTCTGCACAACCGGTGCTCCGTCAACATATAGTACTGCTTTCTTATTTGAAGTATCAATTTCAAGATATGAGTACCCGATATCATTTTTTGACCGGTTGACTGCTGTCTGCGTGTAAACCGGCTTTATTACATCAATTGTGTTTTCTTTTATATATTCAAGCAGTTCTGCTGCTGTTTTTTCTATATCTGTTTTCCAGCCATAATCGCCGCCTGAAATGATGGCAGGCCGGTCATCGAATGTCATAAAAGTTCTTTCAGCTCCAACTGTGTCATATTTTTTTGCGATTTTTTTTATATATTTCTTTACTTTTTCTGCACTGAACATATAATTTTCATCAAGAAATTTCTCCTGAACAGTTTTAAAATCAACTGTTTCTTTTCTGTCACCAAAATCATATGTAATAATGGTATCCTGTATAGAATTTAATAAATCGCATTCCTGCTGAAGTTCTTCTTCACTGATTTCATCTGCGTCAATATAACATCCGGAATCTTCCAGGTTAACTTCCGGTTTCCACTGCCTGATGGCTGTTTCAACCACCTGCCTTGCTTTTGTTTTGTCAAGGTCTGTGCCCCTTACAGCCGGGGATACCTGATAGAAATCATTTGTATCAACAATATGTGCGCTTTCGCCTTTCACCATATTATTCATACATTTTAGTTTTGCCATCTCTGCCGACATTTCTGTTTCATCAATATTATAACAGTCTGCTGACAAATGCTGCTCTTCCATTTCGGGGATAAACCATAATTTGTAATCCTGCTTATTAATGATATCGACCAATGCGGAGCGTCCGACAAATGTGAGGCCAACATCATTTGCTGCAATTTTTTCAACACCATTATTTCTTGTGTTGACAGCAATCGCATAACTTTCAACCTCACGCGAAAGCAGAGCTTCTGTTTCGTTTACGGATTGGAACGAGCAGTGAAAACCGTTGATTGTTGTCCCAATCTTAAAATGTGTTTGAAAGTACGCAAGGCCGAGAAAATATCCCGTCCCAAGCACTATACTTAATATACAAAGCAGCGTCAATACTATTTTTTTTGTTATACTCATTTTTGATATACTCCTTTTCTTTTTAACTCTAATATGCTTAATTTTTTTAAAATCAGTTCGCATATTTTTTAAGAATATCAAAATATCTGTTAATATCTGCTGCCGCTTCTGTATTTCCGCCTTCATCTGGGTGTGCCGTTTTCATAAGTTTTCTTCTTTTTTCCCTTAACTGGTCCTGTGTGAATGGTATTGACAATCCATAAAATGAAAGGGCATCATGAAGCTCATCTTTTTTAGGTCCGTAGGTATTATATTCATACTGGTCACCACTTTGACTGTATGTCTTTTGATAAGTTTCTTCCTGCTGGCTGCGATATCTCTCGTATGTTCTCTTCCATGACTCATAAGAGCTCTGCCAGGCCTGCTCGTTTTGCCTTTCTTTTTCCTCCCTTTCTTTCTGCTCGCGTTCAATATCATCATACGCTTGATTCTGTTCTTTCCAGAAATGTTCAAATTCATCATCTTTATTATTTTTATATCTGGTTTTCGCATATATTATCTGTAATATTATAAAACAAATAAATTTGGGGATAAGCATAAGAATATAAAATACTGCATAGAAGACAGGAAGATAGAGAATGACTGCGAAGAAAATGACCAAAACTGCAGGACTTCTGTCATTTGAAATCCAGTTTTTTGTATATAAAAGCCAGACAATGAGCGTAATAAGTGATACAACATCTTTTGTATTGTACGCTATTACTTCTGCTATTCTTAAAAAAATCTGTTTTAGCACATTTCATTCTCCTTTCCGTATTATTTTTCTTTCATTTTTATTATATCTAAAAATTTTTTTGAAATCAAATTTTTGCCGAATTTACCGGAAAATAAAAAAGCAGGTCTTATGACAAATGTCATTAAGACCTGCTTTCTAATTAGTTATCTCAGGTTGTGGTTTTGGTTGTGGTTGTGGTTAATGATTTATCATCTAAACCTTCACTGTTAGCTTTATCAATTGCGCTTCCAATTCCAAGCCCTTTAACAATAACTACAATGCCCATTAATGCTATTCCGCATACAGCAGTCTGGACTGCATCAGCTTTTGAATCAGCATCTGAACGTTTTGTTGCTAAAATGAACTGGATGATTGCCCATACAAATATTGCTGCTCCTACATACTTGAACATTGATAATATTAGGTTTATCACTTTTAACATTGTGTCACTTGCATTTGGTGCGTCTGCAAATGCCGGAATAACAAACATGACACTTCCAAGCATCATTGCTGCAAAGCATATTAATATTTTTTTGTAATCAATTTTTCTCTTCATAATATTTCTCCTTTTTTGTAATAATAATTTATGTTGTTCCACCTGTTGTTTTTGTTAGTGCGTCATCTCTGAACTGTTCGCCAGTTTTATCAATTGCCGCTCCAATTCCAAGACCTACAATAACTGTCCTGATTCCCATAAGTGCAATACCACATACAGCAGTCTGTACTGCGTCTGCTTTGGAATCAGCGTCTGAACGCTTTGTTGCTAAAATAAATTGAATGATTGCCCATACAAATATCGCTGCACCTACATATTTGAACATTGATAACATTAAGTTTATCAAATTTATCATTGTCTTGCTTGCATCTGGCGCCGTTGCGGTGTCTGCTGCGAATGCAGGTATTATGAACATGCCTGTACCAATAATCATTGACAGAAAACTTATGGTTATCTGTTTTGTTTTCAGTAATCCACCAGCAAATCTCGGCTGTTTTGGCTGGAAATCGGCCGTGAATTTTCTATTCTGTATTGACTTCTTTTTCATCGTTAATACCCTTTCTGTTTTTTGTAGCTATAGAACAATTTTTGTTTTGTAAAACCATCACTGTTTGTTAACACTAAGATATTGTTGACTCGAGTTTTGTTCCTGTACTGTAGTCATGCTTACACAGTACCAGCATTATCAGGATTACCAGTTCAGCTTCCATGTCCTGGTGTTGTCGTTGTTGTGGAAGTGGTAAGTGATTCGTCATTAAATGAATCTGCACCGTCAATTGCATCTGTTATACCAAGTCCAACAACTATTGTCTTGATACTCATCATGGCAATCCCGCAGACAGCTGTCTGTACTGCATCTGCCTTTGAATCTGCATCAGAACGCTTAGTTGCCAGAATAAACTGGATGATAGCCCATACAAATATTGCTGCGCCTACATATTTAAACATTGATAACATCAAGTTTATCAGTTTGACCATTGCTTCATTAGCATTTGGTGCGGCAGCAAATGCTGGAATGATAAACATTACACTTCCAAGCAGCATCATAACAAAGCATATGACAAGCTTCATGCAATTTATTTTTTTCTTTTTATGCATTTGCATTTTTCTCATCTCCTCTAATCTTTATCATGTTGGCTGGTCAGATTTAGCTTCACCGTGAGAAGAATCGGATAACATTTTGTCATCAAATTTAGTATCTGGTTTGCCTTGGTCAATAGCTTTTCCGATTCCAAGTCCCTGGACAACCAATGTGATACCCATTAACGCGATACCGCAGACAGCTGTCTGTACTGCATCTGCCTTTGAGTCTGCATCAGAACGCTTGGTTGCAAGAATAAACTGAATGATAGCCCACACAAATATTGCTGCACCTACATATTTAAACATTGACAGCATAAGGCTAATCAGGTTAAACATTGTAGTTGATGCATTTGGTGCAGCAGCTAATGCCGGAATGATAAACATCACACTTCCAAGCAGCATCATTGAAAGACAAACCAAAATCTTTTTGAATCCATATCTGCTTTCTTTCTTGTTCTGCATTCTCTCTCCCTCCTGTTAGATTTTTTTTGCACGTTTTTTTGTGCTTCTATTTATTATTTTGCAAAATCAAAAACTTCATAAAAATAATGCAGAGTCTTTCTGGTGCGCATTCAAGCAGCTGTGTAAAGTCTGTAATGGCTGACACAATCAACGGTACGCTACGTTCAACTATTAACTGGTAACAGCAGCTTAACTGTTATCCATATTATTTTTATAGATTTCTTTTTTTTTGCATCTGTTTTCAATATGACAAATAAAAAAAATTTTGTAACACTTTTCAGATAATTTCTATACACAGATTTTTGAAAAAACCTCCCCAATCGGTTCTCTTATTACCAAATCCGCATACAAATCCCTGCTTGTCGGTGCTTTGTTGATTACAACAAGATGGTTTCCGTAAAAATAATCAATCAGGCTTGCTGCCGGCCATACAGATAATGAAGTGCCTCCAATAATCAGCACCTGCGCATTTGAGATTGCATTTACTGCTTTTGTCATGACGTCGTCATTTAGATTTTCTCCATACAGTACAACATCAGGCTTGATAATGCCGCCACATTCACAGTGAGGAACTCCTTCTGAATTTTTGATGTAATCAAAATCATATGACTTCCCGCATTTTGTACAGTAATTGCGATATACACTTCCGTGCAGTTCAAGTACATTTTTGCTTCCGGCCATCTGATGCAGGTTATCAATATTCTGTGTAATAACTGCCTGCAGCTTTCCTTTTTTCTCCATCTCTGCCAGTTTCAAATGTGCCGCATTTGGCTTTGCCGTATCACATAACATCTTGTCGCGGTAGAATTTAAAAAACTCTTCCGGTTTTCTCGTAAAAAACGAATGGCTTAAAATAGTTTCTGGCGGGTAATCGTATTTCTGGTTATATAATCCGTCCTGGCTTCTGAAATCAGGGATTCCGCTTTCAGTTGATACTCCGGCCCCTCCGAAAAATACGATATTATCATGATTATTAATAAGCTCCTGCAGTTCTTTTACTTCTTTTGTGATTTCCTGTATCATTTTTACCTCTCCTTTTCTGTATTTTTTTCATATCCAATATGCCGAAAAAAAATAAAATGTATCATTTTTACCACAAAAAAAGCCGGCATTTTTTTTGCCGGCTTAATCATCGTATTTTTCAATTATTTTTCCATATCTCTTTAGACTTTTTTCGAATCTGTCATAGTTGTCTGACAATGCGTCTATTGTCGCAATTTTCCTGCCATTTTTGTATATGTATATATTTCCTTTGCTGTCTTTTGTGATTTTTTCAATATCTGTAAAGGATATTCTTATTGGCTTTTTGAAAAATGTATGTATCACGATTCGGCGGTTGTCAACCTCGATATGCCATCTGCTGGACCATAAATATACAAGAAACCCGATTGATGCAAAGGCAGTAGCAAACCATATATGGCCCATCGTTACAGTTTCATTTCCCGTTAACATGAAAAACAAAAAGACACAGAACAGGAATAATCCAAATACAAACATGGTTAAATATGTGTACTTTAGTACCGCAGGCATACTGACAATATATTTTGTACTGCTTTCGTTTTTATGTGTTTTTTTTGTTTCTCGATACGACATGATGTTTAAAAACAATATCAGCAGAACGGCAAAAATCATATATGCCACTGTTTTTGCTAAAACACTGCTCATTTTTCTTCCTCCTATTTTTGTCTATGCAAAAACAAAGGAGCTGGAAATTCAGCCCCTCCATCCCTTTTTTCAGTCATCGTCATGATACTGGTCGGACTGCTTGCAGCATTCATTCCCTGACGGCAAGCCTGGCCGCTCAGCATCGCAGACTTTCGTCTGCTTCGCACGCACGTCGTGCTCTACTCTCTGACTTCGTCATCGTTTGTCAGCGGTCACGACCGCTTGGTACACGCGAGCGTAGCTCGCGGTATCATGACCGTGCGAATCGTAATGATTAATGGTTCCAAACAATCCGCTTCTGCTGTATCCGGACTTACTCATCTTCTTTCATCTCCTCCTGGTTATCTTTTTTTGGCAATGTAATACTATACATTTCTTTTTTTTCATCTAATTTAATAAGCAAAAATTCTGTTTCCGGATTTTTTTTGTATTCTCTTTTTATCTTTCCGCTCAAGACGAAATCGTAACTGTAAACGGTTCCGTTTTCGTCTTGTACTTTTGCTTCTGCTTTTCCAAATGTTGTTCCGAATCCAGGCATTATGTGATGGATTTTTGCATTTCTTACCTGATATTTTTTTTCTTTTACGATATTTGAAATCTGTTTGTCTACAAAAAACAGGCGATATGCACATATCAGGGCCATTACCCCAAAAACCCCAGCAGCCATCAGTATATAACCTTTATCATCTGATGTTGATTTGAAATACATCCTGATATACATGATTACGATAATAATTCCAACAATCATCCAACTTCCGGAGCTAACCGTCTCTTTTTTTAGATTCTTTTGAATCTTTTTTAATATGTATTCATGTTCTTCATCATCCGGCGGATGAAAGCCAGGCATCTTACTGATTGGCTTTTCACCGCGTCCTGTAATCTTATTTACAAAGTTATTTTCCTGCAATTTTCCTTATCTCCTCTCCTGTCAGAGTTTCTTTTTCAATCAGTGCCTCTGCAATCTTTTTTAATGTGCCTGCATTATCCATCATAAGTTTATATGATTCACTGCTTAATTCTTTTGACAGGCTTACAGCCTCTCTTGCAATCACATCGGGCTTAATTTCGAGTTCTTCCAGGTTTAACAAGCCAAAATTCTCATTCATTCCATACTCAGTAATCATCTTTTTGATAATCCCTGTTGCTTTTTCAATATCATTTGAAGCTCCGGTTGTCACTCCCATGACCTCTCCATTTCTTTCCGCTAAAATCGCTTCTGCGTTTCTGCCGGAATACAGCATGACCACCTGCTCGCGTAGTTCTTTTACGGTAAACAGTCCAAGTTTTCTTGGTGTAATAAATGTTGCACCGCCGGCTCCTGATGTTGAAGGGATGATAGAAGCCTTTGTGAGGTCCTGCCCCATCAATAACCCTGCAAGCGCATGTCCTGCTTCATGCCATGCCACAAGCTCAACGTTATCCTTTTCACCATTCTTTTTCAAATGCCCTTCCATCAGCTGTTTCATCCATGCCTCATCAAGGATTTCGCGTGTGATGATTCCTTTGTTTTTTCTTGTGGCAATGATTGCAGCTTCATTTAATACGGTTTTAATCGTTGCGGGGCTGCTGCCCATAGTCTCTTTTGCAAAGCTTTCCATATCAACATCATCTGCAAATTTTTTATTACCTGCATATAAGTTGATGATGATTTTTCTTTCCTTTGCTGTTGCCGGCAGGCTTACTGCAAAATGGTTATCAAATCTTCCAGGTCTTGTCAGCGCCGGGTCAAGGTCCTCAATACGGTTCGTTGCTGCAATTACGACAACGCCGCCACTGCCGTCAAAACCATCCATTTCAGAAAGCAGCGTGTTTAAAGTCTGTCTGTCATAACTGTTCTGTTTGGAGTGCCTGCGTCCTCCCATGGAATCAATTTCATCAATAAAGATAATGCATGGTGCATTATTTTTTGCGTCATCAAAAAGTTTCCGCATTTTACTTGCACCGACTCCGACATACTTCTCGTCAAAATCAGAACCGGAAACTGCTTTAAATTTCACACCTGCTTCTCCGGCAACAGCTTTTGCAAGCAGTGTCTTTCCTGTTCCTGGAGGTCCGTAAAGGAGAACACCTTTCGGAATCTCAGCTCCAGCTTCTTTATATTCATCAGGGTTTTTCAGGAAATCTACGACTGTCATCAGGTCCTCTTTCACTTCTTCAAGGCCGGCAACATCGCTAAATTTTACATCACTTTTTGCATCTTTTTCTTTCCTATCAGAAAGCCCGGCTCCAATCCCGGATGTCTTAAACAGTAATCCAAAAAACACTCCATACATTGCCAGCTGTACGATTATCATAATCGGCGTTTCATAATTGCTAAGCCCGCCAATCTCTTTTACTTCAATACCCTTTTCAAGCATATCTTTTTTGAAGTCTTCATATTTCGGGTTCTCTGTTGAATATGGCTTTTCAGCCTTATCGTAAAATGTGAATGCATCTTTCTTCTCGGACCATACAATTTTTTTTACGTTTTTTTTGTTAGTCATTTTTAAGAATTCTTCATATTTTACTTCTTTAGGTGTGTTATTCTTAAATTTCTGAATGATGGCTTTTCCGTTAAAAATTCCAACGGCCATCAAAACCATCAACATAATTCCAAGTGTCCATCTGATAATTTTGATTGTCTTTGTGTTATTACCTTTATTTGCTGCGTTGTCTGCCATTTTATATAGTCCTTTCTATTTTTAGTATCCGAAATCCTCATCAGCAATATCCTGGCTGTAAGTGGTATCATCAGCCAAAGCGTCAGCACTTGCCGCATCTGTTGATGCAGCCGTTGTTGAGCCAATATCATTGTTAATTGTGGTTCCGCTTACCTGTGCTGTTGAATCAAGCTTATGCGACTGGCTAATATATAACTTAGATGCATAACCGTCAATGGTAGTGCCTTCTCTGTTGTAATTGACGTGATACCAGGCATTTCCATCGGTTCCTGTAACTTCTTCAAGGACTTTCGTCTTATCTCCAATCTCCAGGCTGTCAATAACGTCCGCATCTGTACCGGCTGACGCCCTTACATTTACGGCGTCTGTAGCAACAAATTCAAGAGTGCTTAATGCCGGGGTTGCTGTTGGTGCAGTTGTTGCTGTTACCTGTGGTGTTGTAGTTGCTGTAGTGATTGGCTGTTCAGCTTCGTTTTTCTCATCTTGTGTTGTTGAGCTTGTATTATCTACAATCTGCGCTACAGGTACACCTCCATCAGAATTTCCGGAATCCTTACCTGCCGCGCAGCCGGCAAGTACTGCAGTCCCTGCTGCTGCAATGATAATGCCTGCAATCTTAATTTTTCTTATATTCATTTTTTAAATTCTCCTTTTTAATTTGATTTATTTTTTTCTTTCATTTTTGATAACTCGCCGTATCGGCTCGGTACCAGATTAAAATTGATAACTCCCCGGCTTTGCCGGAGTCGTTACCAGAATAAATATAACCAGCACGAAGCGCGTTTCGAACGGGGATTCTGACTCGCGTGCAAAGTTAAAACCAGAACATTTTATCCGCGGACGACTTCTTGCCGGCCTGGAATTTCCCGTTCTCCGATAATTTTTTACATATCTAATATGCTGAATTTTTTAATTTTGTTTCATTTTTGCGAAAAGTTTTCGGTATTACTTTATTCTGTTTACGATTTTACGCTCTTCTTCAATAAAAGCGTTCATCTCTGCATGTAGCTCATCTCTTCTTCTATCAAATTCCTCGCATAGCTTTTCAGCATTTTTTATTGCCTGGATTACACGTTCCGGCTCTGTTGTCTTTTCTGGCAATATGATTTCCGGATTTCCTGATTCTGACCATTGAATACTTACCGTATTTTGGAAGTCTGAAATTGTTCGGGCCAATATCGTATATTTTTCGTGCCTATATGTTATTTGCATTTCGTATCCATAGCCCTCATATTTAAAACTTGCACGGTCACCGCTTTCGCAAAAAGCATCAAAATGTGATTCCGCCAATCTTATCTTATCATTCATAAACGATTCCATTGTTCTATTATTGACCTCATTACACAGCTCATTCCATCGGCATTCCAGTTCAAAACAAAATTTTCCTGCCATTTCTATGCTTTGTTGAATTTTTCCAATTTCATTAGCACAAAATTCAGTAGGCGGCACAATGCGTGTTTTTCCGTCATCTGTTACCGTAATTTTGCAGCCATACACCTGGTCTGCAGGTTCTATTTTTGGCACTATCTCATATCCATTTCCACTCGTTGTCATTTCTAAATTATATCCAAATCCAGAATACTTAATTGTCCTGCTATAATCATTAAATATGGCATCAACTAGCTTAATTAAATACTTACTCATAAAATATTTTCCTTTCTTTTTTTATATATTTACAAGCAATATGCTGAAATTTTTATTGCTTTGCTTATTTTTGCGTAAAAAAACCGCCACATTTGCGACGGCTAGAGTAAAATCAAATGTCAGATGCAAGTTTATCTATTAGAGCACATTCATCCCCACCCGACTACGTTACAAGGGATATTGTTACTTCGTCGGATGGAGTTTTCTGTTCTCTAATAGATTAATATGCCGAACCTCCATTTTTACAAAAAAAAATACAGCCAATTTCTGGCTGTATCGAAAAAGTTAAACCTGCTGGCAGATTTCTCCATATCCATAACATCCGCCCTCTTCCGCATCCACAGTCCAATGTGGCATATTGTTGTCATCTACCCAAAAATATGCATCATGTGCCGCAGTTATGACTCTGGCAGCATTCGGATTGAATTCGCCATTCACAAAAAATTTATCTCCTTTTCTTATTTTCTGAATAGTCTCTTCCGGCATTAGAATATATTTTACCATTTCTTTTTCTCCTTTCTTTTTTATCATTTTTTATCATATATCTATAATATGCAGACTTTCTATTTTTACCAAAAATGCCGCCGAAATGCGGCAGCATTCCATTAGACATTTCACCACGGTGGCATATAAATTATTCTTCTTTGATATAGTCCAGGAGTGCCATTTTTGTATCCTTGCAAGTATCTGTCCTGTGCTTCTTTTCTTCGTTTTCGCTCAAGCCTTCGCTCAAACTCACCTAATCTATCGGTTTTTGTTATTCTTTCATACTGTTCCAGAACCTTCGCGTTTTCTCCGCTCCTAATTTCGCATATTATATTTTCATCCAGATTGTTTAGAACCCGGTTAAATTCATCTGCTTTTTCAAGAAGTGGCGTTGTGATAAAAATTTCAACAGTTACATCTCCAAAACCAACACTTTTTAAACAAGGTTCAGCCAGCAGAAATAAACCATATTTCCCTTTACTATCCGGATTTTTTAAATAGTTTTTCTTATCAGTAAAAATAACACCATATTCTTTCCCGATACCGATAATTTTCCTAATTATTAAATCTGCGTATTCAAAAGACTCTGTTTTCATATATACATATGCTGTATTGTCTTTTATGTTTTCTACCCATTCTTTTTTCAGCAGATTCACATTTCCAAGTTCTTGAATGGCAACATCAAGCATATAATCCACATTCAGCATGGTCTTTTTAAGTACTTTTGTTAAATCGTTTTTTCTCATTTTTCCACCTCAATCCCACAACGAGAAGAAATACTTCTTCATTAAATCAAACACCTCATCCTTACACTTCTCTCTATATTCATCAATCCTCTTTTCCTCATCGTGATACAGCTTATCAATCGCCGCATACTCCGGAATCTCGCTCATGAAATGTACCAGGCGCCCGCCGGATTTTTTTCTTTTTTCTTTCTCCTCTTCTGTTTCCAGCTTCTCCCCGAAAAAGCCGTACTTTTCCGTAAACTCTTTCATCGCCTTTGTGTAAGCTTCGTCGTAAGGATTCTTTTTTGTACATTTTTCTTCATCCAATTCTCCCCAGAGAAAAATCATCCGGTCAAGGATTTTGTCCCATTCTTTGTGGCAGGTGTCGTTCTGCATGAATCCGTTTTTGTCAGTATAATTTTCACCGAGCATCGCCGGACTTCCCATCCGATTATCTTTCAGATACTGCAGCATCGCTGGCATCAGCTCTTCAAGATATCCGTACATATTCCAGACATCACAGTCTGCAAACCCTCTTGTTGCACGCTGTTTTGACCACTTCAGGCATCGCATCGCATGCTTTATTTTTGCAAGCGATTTTAATTTCTCACCAAGCCCACACATCGCAAAACCATTTCCCCTCCATACATTCAGCAGGCTGACATCTTCCAGCATCTTTTTGTTACGGCGCTGCTTTGCAGATGAGCGTGTTGCTTTATGCTTTGTCTTATATCTATTTTTCTGCATTATTTTTCACTCCTTTTTTTGTGTATACATCTTTCGCATTTCCGTATATATCGCATACATCCAGCCGGTCGAAGGAATTCCGGTTCAGCAGTGTTACCAGGTCGCCAGACAGGAAACACTGCATTTTTTCGTATTGAATTCCGTTCAGAATATACCGGCAGCCAAGCCATTTTCCTTCCGCCTGTTTTGCAATCCAGGTGGCATCCAGGATTATCAACGGGCGGGAAAACCACGGCCAGGCTTGCCGTCAGGGGAGGGGTGCTGTAAGCAGCCCGCCCCTGAACAATTAGTTGTCCGTCTGTCTTGAGGTAATTGGGTACGTATGTGCCCGCCCGCGTCTGGTACACGCGAGCACGGCTCGCGGTATCACAGACTGACAGGTTTGGTCTGCAAGAAGTTTCTGGCTATCTCCGACCAAAAACCACTGCATATCTTGCACATCTTGCGACTCTTCGCCGATGCGGCAGGTTACAAAAAAATGTTGAATTATCGATTGTTGATAACTCGCGCTTCGCGCTCGTAACCAGACTTCGAACGGGGATTCAGACCCACGTGCGAAGTTAAAATCAGAACACTTGACCCGCGGACGACTTTTTGTCGGCCGAGGATTTCCCGTTCTCCGTTAATATTTTTTCAGGCACTTTTTGCCTCCTGTTCTTTTCTGTATTTAATATGCCGGATTTTTTAGCTGGCAGATTATTTTTTTACAAAAAAATTGCCTGCAGAATTTCTGCAGGCGGTATTGTGTGGATTTTTGTTTGCATCTTAGATGTAATCATGTTATACTTTTTAATATGGGAAACTAAAGATAGAAAAGGCGGCCTACCTCCATTATTACATTACTTATTTTACTTTACGGGAGGAGGTTTCATAACCTTCTCCTAGTTTTTATAAAAAGGAGGAGGTTGATATGTATATTTCGTATTCTGACTTGGTTCAGACAGGTATATTTATCGTTGCTCTTATTGGATTGTGCTATACCATATTTAAGGGCAAAAAGAAATGAGCCGCCCACTACTGCAATAGTGAACGGCTCAGGCTTTAATACTTATTAGTCACTAATTGGGGTAGGCCAAATCTTCTTTGGTTTCCCTGTTTCTATATATATCTTACATCATTTCATTGTAAAAATCAAGTCAAACTTGAATTTTGCATGCAGAACATCTGCAGGCAAAAAATATTTCCCGGAGTTATCTTCCGTACTGATATTCTCCGTTTAAAAATCTCCGAAAAACATTTGCTTATACCGGAATTTCTTGCTATACTGTTATGCATAGGAAGCCGGAATTACGGCAGGCGGTTTATCTCCTCCAAAGCAGCAACATCGCTGAGGAGGTTCATCCTCCCAGCTTTATTTTACAAAAGGAGGGTGATGCGTATGTACGAAAAACTCGCTCTTGAGTTAACTGCGTTAGCTTTTTTGTTTCAGTGTATCCGTTTTATATGGAAAATTGAAATTGAGCGTTACAAGATGCGTAAGAAAAAACCGTCGACTACTGCCAATAGACGACGGAAGAAATAAAATTACATCATAGTAATATTGGAGATAAACCGTTTGCACGGCTTCCTATATTTATATATATTATACTCCCCCGCGCTATCAAAGTCAAGCGCTGGTTTTTGTCTTCCATATCTTTTTTCACTTTTCCTTCGCTCTTACCTCATTACTTCCCCACCTGATTCCCCGTCATTCTCACCAGCCCTTCCACATCCCGGTTTAGTCTGTCCAGCGACTTTTTGTTCGGTCTTCTCTCCGGCGGAACCTTTACCAGCTCCGCCCGGCCGCTACTTTTGCTCATTTCTTTTTCCAATATTTTTCTTATTCCCATTAAGATTCCTCACAAATTTTTCTCGAACCAGCACCCTCAACTTTAGAACAAATAATACTGGTTATTTTTACAGCGCGCTTCTTTCCTTTTTTATCGCGTTCTACTATTGCACATATCCTTACATTGCATTTGATTTGCAAAGTTCGCTCTTTTCCAGGCTTAAACAACCCTCTCATTTTTACCGACTTGTCAACTTTAATAAGAACATCTTTTTTGAAGTCGTAATGTTTATACGTGACCATATCACAATCACTGGAAACATATGCGGATTTAATTCTTACGACATCGTAATCGCTTCTGTTGCGATTAACATCCCACTTAGAAAACTGCATGTAAATTGTTTTATTATCAAAACATTCTAATTCTTTAATATAATCTTTTCCAGGTGGAAAATCTGATATATCGTTGTACTCATTTTTTCGTTGTCCTTTCTTCCACATTGAAAAGCAGCGAAAACCTAATCCCTTTTTGCCAGTATCTTCTGATTGTTTAGTTTCTGAAATCTGATATTCATAAAAGGCTCCATCCAACTGGAGTGGCAAAACGCCATTTATTTCCGTTAAATTAATACGTTTCTTTAAGTTTTTGTCGATTGCTGTCCAAAAACGTCCAAATATTTTTACCGGAATTTGTTTCTCGTCAATTGAATCACATTTAATAATTTTAATTGAATGAAACACTATGGTATCGCAGATTTTACTTCCAATTCTTCCAGGCATTAAAGCCCAATCATCAGATTCTATTAAGACATTTTGACCAATCCAGGGCTCTAGTTCATCAATATAACTGCTGCTTTTCTGCAAACTTGAAAAATCAGTATTTTGCTTATTCCTTATCGTTGATTTTGTTAGTTTGTTTCTGAATTTATCATCCATCTTTTGTTCCTCCCGCGAGCATCTTCGCCCGCTTTTCTCACGCTGCTCCCGCAATTTCCTTTGCCTTCGCAATGACCTCATCTTTGTACATGACAACTTCTTTGATGATTTCTTTTTCAGTTGCTTTTATGTATTTTTCCATATACTCCCAATCAGGAATATAACCATCTGGGTGATACGTTCTATCCGGGTCAATGATTGGCCTCCCGTCAGGGTTTGTTTGGATAGGGAGCAAAATATCACATTTTTTCACTTTATCCCATCCAGCCTTATTGCTGTAATTAAATTGAGGCTTAATTGACTTTTTTATTGCAGCGGCTAAATAACCATAAAGTTCTTTTCTTTTCATTCCATTTTTTAAATTTATAATATAAGCATTATATAAAACGCCAATTTTATGTGGCTGAGCGTATACATTACCAGTAGATACTACTCCATCGTTCACAATATCAATACCACTATCAACATATGAAAAATCAGTACTTCTTCCATAATACATAATACCGTTGTTTCCGTCTTTTGCATTTATAAGTGGTAAGTCAAATTCTTTTGTCTGTTCTTTTGAGACATCTTTTTCTTTATTAAATTTCCTGCTTGCAGTCCATCCAAGTTTTTCTTTTTTAAAAAGGTCGTCAATCTTAAACTTTCTGCCCTCTTTCAAGCAACCATCTGTAGATATCGAGTTTCGTGATAATACCCCCCCGTCTACTAATTTTGCGGCTAGAACTGATTTATCTTCTTCTGTCAATTTGTAATCATTTAAACCGGCTGCAATTAAATAATTCTCCAACTCCGTCGCGTTGTTTCTCTCTTGTTCTATTATACACTCTTGTTTCAGTTCCCTAATGTAATTTTTCATATACTCCCAGTCAGGGATATAACCATCTTTGTGATAAAAACATGTATTATCAATAATAGGGTTACCATCTGTATCAACCTTTACCGGGAGTGAAAAGCTATCATCTTTAATTCTGTTCCATCCTGCCTTATAGTTCCAATTGTGAGTAGACGCTATAGCCTTGTATAAAGCACTTGTTAAATATAAACCGACTTCTATATTTGGTATCTCATAATTTCGTACCTTAATTGCATATGCATCTTGTAACACAGCAAATTCTTCTGGATGATAAAACACAACACCAGAATTCGCTCCATTGGCAGAAACGCTAATAACATTTGATAAAATGGTAGAGCATTGACTCTTCATTGCATACCTTGCAAGTCCTTGATTTTCAACTCCAGCAGTTAACAAAGGTATATTATACTCACCATTTGGCGATGTAGGAAAATCGTTCGCTTTTCCCTTTATTTTTTTAGTTTCAATTTTTTCAAAAACCATGCCAATAACAAAATATTTATTCATAATTTATATCGTACCCTTCATAAGATTCGAGACTCTCCAGGATAAAAACTCAGCAATCGTGTGTTTAAAATCATCTTTTGTAGGTATAATGTCAATTTTTTGATGTTGCATAAATGTCCAGTCATCCCCATTCAACGAAATTACATCTTTAATTACTTTACCATTTTCTTCTGTGTAATAATGTGTCTTAGGCATCTTTCCGGTTGTCAATGCTAATACTTCTGCATATCGTTCTTCCGCGTGGTCTGTATTTTTCAGGTTTACTTCCTGCGTTGACTTTTTACGGTTCTGTCTTGAATACCCATCTTCTGAGAAGTCAATAAACGTTACAATATCATCTTCTTCATGTGGTCTGTTTACCTTAAATAAAAAGATATATACATTGACCGAAGCCTTATTTCCAAAAAGTCCAGATGGCATTTTAATACTTGCTTCCAGAGTACTATGTTCCAGAATCCTTTTCGTATAAGGAAGACCCTGCCCGTTTCCTGCCCTGTCCTGAATTAAAATTGCAGCATATCCTTTTGTCATCTGTTTTAACGCCTCTTCTACAAAGCAAAATCCTTTACCTGGTGCAGAATATGGAGGATTTAAAAGAAATACATTCGCCGGAAAATTATCTGGAAGTTTAAATCCGTGACTGTCACCATTAATCACATTTGCTCCAATTCCATCCATTAAAATCATATTTAACACCGCCAAAATATAAATATTTCCAAGAATCTCAATACCGAGAATCTGGCTTTCTTTAATATGTCGGATTTTTTCATTCAATGCATTTTTATCAATAATTTTTGCTCTTGCGTCTTTTATCATTTGGTCCATAGCACTTACAAGAAATCCAGCGCTTCCCATTGTAGCGTCCCATACAAAACTATTCATATCAGTTCTGCACATTTTAGTCATTAACTGTGTGATATATCGCGGTGTTAGAACGACATCATTTTCAGAATCATTTTCAATATTTACCCAGTCATTCAAAGAATTTAAGATTTTGCCAGTGAAATCAAGATGTAAATTACTTTCCAAGCAGGGGATAATATCTCTTTTTACCTGTTCAAACAGTGTCCTTAAAATGCTGATGCCGTTTTTCGGCTTCCAGAGCACTGATTTTTTAAACACACCTTCCAGAAGGCCAATCACCATATTGACTCTTTCCGCGTCGCAGTGTTTCGCATGCAGAAAAGCCTCAATATTGCTCAGTATATATGTACCATCATTATTTCTGTCGTTATCATTCCCGCATAAGTCTTTTGCTTCCAGAGTCTTCACTCCGTTTGTCCTCAATCCAGCCATAATCAGCCCGCAGAACAGATACAGTTTTTCATTCGTGGAAAGTGCCGTCTTCAGCTGCATATCATCGTAAATGCTCTGATGCATTGACTTGATTTTCTCTTCCAATGTTACCTCTGTTCTTCGTGTAAGTTCCTCAATCTCTGCATCGGTCAGATTCAGCTTGTCAAGAATCCTGAACAGCCCGTCCACATTTTCAGGGTTAAACAAAGACCAGTCATCGGCCGTAATTTTCTCAATCAACTTCGGAATCCGGTTGTTCTTTTCTGAAATGTAATAAGCCTTGCATTCTGCATCAGCCACGTTACCAGCATCATCCAATGCTGTCCCGTTAACCCCAACAACGATTGCTTCGTTATATGTCCCTTCATCAAGAACCGCATTGCCGTAATGCACCGCACCATTGACCGCATAGTCTTTTACAGCACTGTAATTTGGCTCGCCTTTCAGATGAACCGGCTTACCGTCTTTTCCGGGCCTTCCGTCTTTGTCATAATAAGTGACACCAACGATTGCCCCGGATTTATCCCTTTTTTCCAGCTTATTTTTGGTTCCTTTTGCTTCCACCATAACGGGAATTCTTCTTGCATTACTGTTTTCAAGCATCATTTGGATGTCAGGAAAATTACACCCGCTGCCGCCCGACTTGCTGTCAGCATTTTTAAGCGCCGCAGCAATTGCCGGGTTCATTTTTTCTGTTTTTCCGTAATGTCTTACTTTATTTGCATCAAGAATTTTCTTGAAATATTCTTCTACTTTCTCTTCTACGCTTGGCATATTTTTGCCTCCTTTTTTGTTTTTCTGCATGTAATATGCCGCGAATTTCAAAAACCCTTATTTTTTTTGCGGATTTTTTCGCTCAAGACTAATATGCAAAACGCGGAGGAAAGTGGTACACTAAATAGTTCTGACCTTCCCAAGTCATACTGCCAACACCAAAATCACATAATGTTTTCCGTAAGGCTCTAATACTTTATTCTTCTGCTTAATGATATTGAATCCGCCTTTGCCTCCGTGAAACTCAAAAGTACCGTCAGCCTGTTGTTCTGCTGTGATAGTGTACTTTATCGGTTTTTCTTCGGCAGGCTTTACCTTCTTAGCAGCCTTCTCTCTTTCGGCGGCGTTCGCTTTCTTGGCTGCCTGTAATTTACGGGCTTTCTTCCTGTTTGAGTTTGCCATATCGTACATCTCCTTTCTGTAAATTTCTTATACTTTTAATATGCCGAAAAAATTAGGAACGAGACGGTTTTTTTGCGAAAAAAAATAATATAAATAAAAAATTTCTCTACACCGAAATGTAGAGAAATAAAATGTCGTAAACGATATTTTTATGTAGTGAACCTCACATGACTTAAGTCACGTGCTTCAAGTAATGTGTCATGCCCCCTCTACCTTTTTAATCGGTAAAGCGCCCTGTCTCTGAATACGGTTTAAGCTTAGTTAGAGTATCCCGGAGGATACTGAATCTCTGAATCTGACGAAACAGAGACCCACACAAAAACTAGAACATAGATAGGTGGGCAAATACATCTCTAAGCTACGGAAATCTCTTTTACAAGCGTCCGCAGTGTTGATAATGTACAGGAGGTTCTACGCCCAACGTCAGGAACTTTTGCCTTTACGTGAGACTCTTCCGTCGCCGGAAGAGATTTAAGGAGTTCACGGATAAAATATCTGGCGCCGATATTGTAGCTGGCGCTCAGGTCACAGTTATACTGCTTGCCTGTCGTGAACGTTGCAAGTGCATGGTTGTTATCGTCTCTGGTAACGCTTCCACTTCCATCAAAAGCAAGAGCGCTTGTTTTCCATGCACAGATTGTCGCAATCCTTATACCGAGGAGGTGCGCTTTTTGCTCTACCTTCTCACGGATGATTCCGTGATTCCACATAGATAATCTCTGCGCCTTACTGCCCCGTTTCTTGCATCCCTTGAAATCCAGATGCTCCATTACGATAGCATCTACGGAATGCTGGGATGCAAATTCTACGATTGCCGCTGATATTTTCTTTGCACGGTCTTCATTTAAGCGTTTCACATAAGCCCAAAGGCCTCTTGCGCTCTTTGGGCCATACTTGGACTGCTTACGGCGTGTTCTGTTCATAGCATGAATCATCCGGTCTTTGTCACTTGTAAAATCGATAAACTTTCTTGCAAGGATAGTTCCATCAGCTTTCATTATGCTGCATACGGCATCCGTATTAATACCAAGGTCTACTGCGCAGATAATCTGCTCTGCAATAGGCGTATCGCTTAAAGTTACGGTTTCCGTAAAAGAAAATCTCAGATAATATTTGTTATGTATTTTTTCTAATGCGGGAGCGCTTTTATCTTTGCAGGCTCCCCAGTATTTATTTATGTAATCAATATCGGTTTTTCTTAGTCTGACAGGAACCCATACCCAGTCGTTATTCTGATATAACTTTAGCCATCTGATATTGTCGTCACCTGGATTCATGCATTTTGGATATTTGGCATTTTTAGGTGCGTCTTTCTTGTACATATTCTTATTGTAGAAGACCGGCATCGCATGTCTGTTCATCTGTAACACCGGGGCATTTCCTTTCTTTCCATTATCTTCCCAGTTCTTGTAATTGTTGCGATAGCTGCTTACAGCACCGATTGCTTCAGCAATGACTGCTCTTTTGAGATATGATGGAAATTTATAGAATTCAGACCCCTTGATATCAAATGGATATTTAGGGCTTGGATTATTTTTAGTTGGATGTATTAATTTTTCCACGTAATGGTCTTTTTCTTTTGTACCACCAAGAATCGAAATATTTCCCCATTCTCTATTACATACATCAATAACGAAGGCAAGTGACCTGCGGTAAATCTGTACTGTGTTTTTCATATCTGTATTTGATAAAATTTCTACTTGATAGCTTGAAGTGATTTCCATACAAGACACCTCCTTTTGTAAAAATTTGTATTTGATAACTCGCGCTTCGCGCTCGTAACCAGACTTCGAACGGGGATTCAGACCCGCGTGCGAAGTTAAAAAACCTGAACATTTGACCCACAGACGACTTTTTGTCGGCCGTGGATTTCCCGTTCTCCGTTAAATTTCTTGCATATTTAATATGACGAAAAAATCTAAAACGGGACAATTTTTTGCGAAAAAATTTAATAAAAATAAAAAAACTCTACGCCGAAACGTAGAGAAATAAAATGTCGTGATAACTCGCCGTTACCGGCTCGTTACCAGAGCAAGCATAAACGATATTTTTATATACTTAAAAAGCAAAGCCGTCTAACTCATGACTAAAGTCACGAGGATGCGACGGGATATCCTCAAAAAAAACGAGCCGTCTAAAGTCACAAGAATGCGATGACTTAATTTTCAACGCCTCTGCTTGCCGGACACTTGACCAACTTCACAGATTTCAGCAGCAGTTTCTCGCACGGCATACCGCAAAGCTCTCCGGGGATAAACACCCAGTCGTCGCATTCCAAATCCACCGCCGCACCAAGCAGCGGTTCCAGTTCCTCAACATAATGCTTGCCTTTCGGAATTTCAGCAAATTCTTTTCCGAATTTCTTTTTTCTCCCATTTTCCAATTTGTTTTTATATTTTTCGTTCTTAAGACTCATCGTTGTCTTCTCATTTCTTTTTCTTTTCTATATTTTCAGTATGCTGGAAATTTCAAGACAAAAAAACGGCCGGAAAAATTCCGGCCTGATTTAAAAATTAAAGTGAAAATGATGAGTTGCTTCCTTTCGTGTCTTTCTGTGCTTCGCAGATGTACGCCATCACAGTTGTGAGGCCCTTTTCTTTTGCTTTTTTGTAAGTATCATCTAATGCTTTTGGTGTCATGATACCAAGCTTGATAAAATCAATCAGTCCAGTCTCATCATTTAATTCCATGTACATTGCGATAATGTTCTTACTGACTCTTCTGAGATATGTTTTAACTGCATCATTCGGGCATTCTTTCATTGTTTTTATCGCAGTCTTCCACTTGATTTCCGGCTGCATTCCATAATCATATAGTAATTCTTCGCATTTTTCTCTGAATGACGGGATTGCAAGCCGTGTGTCTAATGTGACAGCATCTGCTGTAACAATATATCTTGGCATGAAAACTGTTGCAGCTGGCTTTTTGATTTTAATATATATAGGGCTGTTATCTGGTATCGTATTTGACGTTATTGCTTCTGCGATACCATAAGGCATGTTATCCGATAACAGTGTGACGCTATCCATACCAGGAAAGCTCTGTCTTCCGATATATTTTAACGATGCCGGCAGTGTAACCTCCTTAATACAACTCTGCTTGAACGCATAATCCATAATTTGCGTCAGTCCTTCATGAAAAGTCACTTTGCTGATTGCTGTTCCAAGAAATGCACTTTCTCCAATGATTCTAACCTGCGACGGAATTTCAATCTCATGAAGCATGCTGCATTGCATAAACAACCTGCAATCATGTCCAATGCCTATTTCCTCAATGCCATTTCCAAAATCTATTTTTTGTAATTTATTACACAGCCAGAAACACTTCGGCATCAAGACCCTCAGCGAATCAGGAAAATATATCTCCTCAGCATCGCTGAGAATGAATGCATACGATGTAATAGTTTCAATTCCATCAGGAATATGTACTGTTCCAGAAATAGCCGATGGATATTTAACTAAAACCAACCCATCTTTTGATAGAAGACATCCATCCTTTGTAGAATAATACGGATTTTCTTCAGTTAATTCCAAAATTGGAAAAGGACTCCACTCTGACAGCTGCTCGTCTGTAATATAAGATTTATCTTTTAGAATAATCTTTATGCCAACTGGCAGCTTATACCGCAGATTAATTACAGTCTGAGCTCGGTTCGCTGTAATGCTTTTAACATTATCAAAATTAATCCCGTCTCGTATCGCCGTCAATGAAACTCTTTTATCAGGAAGAATAATATTTTCAGAAGTCTCATCAATATTAACAAGAATAGACCCGGCAATGACTGCTCCATCCGGTTCAGGTTTTAAATCTCCAATTGCTGAATTTCTGAATGCGTATTCTGCACATGATGTAACACTTCCTGAATTAATGATTTTTGTAGCCATACACCCGGAGAAAGCGTCATCATCAATATCGGTTGCATATTTCAGGTCTATGGTCTCGCCTTCCTTTTTAACAAAAACGTTTGTCAAAATCTGGTCATTGTCATTTCTTAGAAGCACACTTCCGTTCTTTGTGTATTTTCCGTAGTAATTATCACTCTTCACTTCTTTCACATTCGGAAATAACGTATTTGGAATGTCAATATCATATACGCTATAGTCAATCACGATTTTCCTGACATTAGGAAATGTCTTTTTGCAGTCACCAAGCAGATATTCACGTCCAAACGAAATATTGAAGCTTACTTCTTCAACACCTGGTTTCACATCAATATCAATACAGTTACCGCTGGTTGCATCTATGGTATAAACCACGCCATCTTCTTCAATTCTTTTTTTCATTTTTTTACTCCCTTTCTTGTTGATTTTTATATATCCAATATGCCAAATTTATGCCAGCAAAGAAAAAACGCCCGAGAATTTCTCGGGCGCTAGTTAAATACAAAAAAAGCTTACATAAATATATATGTAAGCTTTACAATATTGATAAGATACCGTCTATATTTGGAGTAATGAAATGTTTATTACCTGATTCGCATTGTTTTAAATAGTCTTGACATGCAGCAATTATCTGCCGCTTATTTCTGTTGATAATCTCAAGCAATCGTGTATAATATTCGTCATTTGTTATGTATGAGTCTATATACTCACGCTTTATTGGAAAAAGTTTGAAATAATGGATTCCATGTCTGCATTGAGGCCTTGTTGATGAGTTTGGCGGCAATGCAAAATATTGATTGTGTGGAGTCCTGGCAGAAATGTTAGACCTTAGTGGCACTACAAAATCATGCATGTTATTTTTGTAATTCATACGTATTAACAGAACGCATGGTCTTCCGGCTTCGTTAAATAATAGTTCTTCATCAACATTATGCTCTTGGCACAAAGAGTAAAATTCCTGTTTTACTTTAACAAGTCTTATCATTTGAATTCTCCTGAAAAAAGTAATAACCCCACAATATATAGTGGAGTTATCACTTCAAGTATACATACAATTGAGCGATATTCGAAATTTAAGTCCCGTCACTCTCGGAGACTATACACATACAATTGAATGATATTCTAAGTTTAAATCCCGTCATTCCCGGAGATTATACATACAATTGAGTGATATTCGAAATTTAAGTCCCGTCACTCCCAGAGACTATACATACAAGAAATATAATTCTCTTTACTATATGATACTTGATTTGATTAAATATGTCAATATCTTGTTTAAGAATAATATTCCAGCTCCATCTCCTCCGGGTCACAAAAGATTTCCAACTCATCCATATACTTCCGGCATAAATCATATAAATCGCTTTCCGTAATTCCTCTTTCCTTTTCGTTCAGCATCCAAGGATACATCGGAACCCACAGAATCGCCGGCGGCGTCCCGAGGTCATTCTCTGCAGCGTAGAACTTAAAGTTAATCCCGGTCTCGCGCCGCATTATTACAGCCAAGACAGCGCCAAAGCCAGTATCACCAGTTTCTTCATCTTCAAATGAATCTTCAATGTCATACATGACATCTTCCAGTTCATCCTCTTCGGCATCCTCGCTTTCAGCATGTTCTAATGCATCCAGAATCTGCATTTCCTCATCCGTCTGACCGAATGACCCGACATGCTTTTTTAAAAATTCTTTTGCTTTTTCAAAGTCCAGCGTTACCGCATCCCCATCAGCAATGGGAAAGCCATACCCACAAATTGTACAAGACATATTTTTGTCTCCTTTCTTATTTTTTTATATATCCAATATGCCGAATTTTGCCAGCAGTAAAACACGATGCGGGGCTTCGCGCCACGCAAACACCCCGCGCAAAGCTTGCAGCCTGGATTGCATCACAAAACTACGTTTTGCTTTTCAGCCAGCACCTGCAGGCAAGACAGTCACACCATACATTTCGCTCCAGCCGGCAACTGTCTTTCGCCCACAGCCGGCCGACACCTTTCCGGCCGATTTTTTACAGAGCACCACACTTTCCGGCCCCAACTACCTCCCTCCCGGCGCCAGCCGGCAACAGCCCTTCGCCGCATATCTTTCCATACTAGCCCACACAACCTCCCGCTAGCCCGCAACCTTCATTCCGGCTTGACCGGCCAGTATATTCCCTCTCTCATTCTTTCTCTCTTTTTCTTCCATTCCACTCCATGCCAAAAAAAATAGAGGGCAACCGGCAAAGCCGATTCTCCTCTATTTTTCTTACAATTCCAAATCTAGTCCAAATCTAGTCCAAGCATCTCCTTCGCAATCTCTTTCACTGCCCTTCTCGCCGTCCAGTCAGTATACTCTTCCGCACAGGCCACGCAGTGGTCATACATAAACGCCACCAGGTCACCAGTGTCCTTGATTTTAGCCTTGATTTCGGCAATTTTCTTTTCTTCTTCTTTTTTTAATTCTTTTTGAAGCTCTTCCCTGGAAGCATACAAGTCTTTCAGAAGGCATCCGCTGTTTCCACCATCATCCCACTTAATATCAGCATATGGATACTTCTTCGGGTCTCGTACAGAAACTTCTGTCTCGCCAAGTGCTGTGATTTTTGCACTGTAGATGCATTGGCTCCAATGTTCTACAAACCAAACTCTCTGGCCAATTTTTGGATTATTAATCATTGTTATTACTTCCTTTCTTCTTTTTTTCTAATTCTTTTTGAAGTTCTTCTCGCGAAGCATACAAATTTTTCAGCGGCCATCCCAGCCTGCAGCCATCATCCATTTCGATTTTTGTATATAGATATTTTCGGGTTGAAACCTCAACTTCGTCAAGTGCGATAAGTTTTGCGCTATGGATGCGCTGATTACAAGCTTCTGCAAACCAGACTTCCTGGCCGATTTTTGGATTCTCAATCATTGTTTTCACTCCTTTTCTTGATTTCTTTTGTTGTATAGTTAATATGCCAGATTTTTGGAAACAAAAAAACCGTCAGCATCTGCCAGCGCAATAAGGCTACTCAACTCCGAATCTTTCTTTGAACGTCTCATTCGTTATCTTTCCACGGCTTGCATGACAACTATTATTTCCAAAAATATTCAAAAACATCAGGTATGTACGCAGATTGCCAAATCCTGCATCCTGTCCTTCTTTGATAAGGACCTCGCGTGCTGCAGAAAGTTTTCTGATATACTCAGCATGCTCAGTATCATTTTTTGCCTTCTCATTTTCTGCTTTTTCTTTCTCAATAGCCATTTTTCAGCCTCTGCCATCTCAGCAAATTCCTGATGTCTTGAAATTAACTCAGCAGCGACTTTCTTTAGCATGTCCTTATCTTCGCCTTCATGAAGTCTCCACCCCTATGCGGTGCATTGCTCCTATAAAGGTGGTATCTAAAAC